>OIEO01000047.1_pt1 | contig 87258 bp, 73 predicted proteins | sample 1581851 | NCBI WGS metagenome assembly OIEO01 (sample SAMN03281010, study PRJEB24777) | human gut metagenome | isolation source: fecal sample PR157 from 1 month old male Malay infant, caesarean delivered... | reverse complement strand
CATGTGTTAGGCCTGCCGCCAGCGTTCAATCTGAGCCATGATCAAACTCTTCAATTTAAGTTTGATGCTCATGAATTAAACTTCGTAATGAATTACGTATGTTCACTCAGAGACTTGGTATTCATTTTTCGTCCGAGGACGTTAAGAATCCATGTCACTTTGAGTGCCCACACAGATTGTCTGATAAATTGTTAAAGAGCAGTGCCGCTTCGCTTTTCGCTGCGGCGCGGGGTGTGCATATTACGCTTTCCCGCCTCAGAGTCAAGCATTTATTTTTGCTTTTCTCCGCGAGGTTCTCACCGGAACCCCGCTGACCCGGCGGCTTGTTTGCCGTTGTTCCGTGTCAGTGGTGGCGCATTATAGGGAGTAATTCTGAAGTGACAAGAGGAAATTTAAAAAAACTTTTCGTTCGCTCGATTTTCCACCATAACGCGAGTTTTACGCGCTATTTGCTCGTCATTTGCGCGATTTCTCGCGCAAATCTGGCAACCTGCGGCCAATCGGTATAAACCACTTCTTTACTGGTATCCGTTTCCCCGCCGGTCATCTTCATAATTAAGCGAATCATCATTCGATCGTACCAGCGATAGCGCGGATAACGCAGCGCACCGGCAAATACCGCGCAGCTCTGCGGCTGCCACGGCGAGTTAAGGAGAAACTTGCGCGTATAGCTGTTGGTTTGCGGGGTGCGCTTTTCCGGTTTGCGCGCCACTAGGTTTACCGAGAAGAATGCCCCCGGCAACGCCTGCAGTGATGCCAGGTGCTTTTTCACAAAGCGGTCCAGCGCTGGATGAAAGTGCCCGTAGCGAATAGAAGCGCCAATCACCACCCGATCGTAATGATGCCACTCAACCGTCTCGGTACGGTTCAGGTTCACAGTATCCGCATCAACCCCCAGCTCTTTGAGTTCAGAAGCCAGGTAGGAGGCAATTTCACGGGTCTGCCCATCCCGGGTGGAGAAAAGAATTAAAGTTTTCACGAGCACTCCTGTTATTCGCGCCAGAAAGTGGGAGTAAAGAGCACCAATAAGGTGAACACTTCCAGACGACCAAACAGCATGTTAGCAATCAGGATCCATTTCGCGACCGGGTTCATTGTCGCAAAGTTATCAGCAACGACCCCAAGACCAGGCCCCAGGTTGTTCAATGTCGCCACAACTGAAGCAAAGGCAGAGAAGTCATCAACCCCAGTCGCAATAATAGCCAGCATACTAATGATAAAGACCAGCGCATAGGCGGAAAAAAATCCCCACACGGCTTCCAGAATACGTTCCGGTAGCGCACGGTTGCCTAGCTTAATGCTATAGACCGCATTCGGGTGCACGAGGCGCTTAAGCTCACGATTCCCCTGCTTAAACAGCAACAGGATACGAATGACCTTTAAGCCACCGCCCGTTGACCCGGCGCAGCCGCCGATAAATGCAGAGCATAGCAGCAATACCGGCAAGAACAGTGGCCAGCGCGCAATACTATCGGTAGTAAACCCAGCGGTCGTCGCCATCGATACTACCTGGAAGAACGCCTGGTTCAGCGTTGTTAACACCGAGCCGTAGACATTATGTAGCCACAATACCAGTGTACAGACGATAACCAGGGTTAGCTGAACACCGATAAACATTCTGAATTCCGGGTCACGCCAGTAAACCCGCAAACTGCGTCCACTTAATAGCGAAAAGTGCAGGCCATAGTTACAGCCGGAGATCAGCAGGAAGATGGCGATGATGGAATTAATCATCGGGCTATTAAAGTAGCCGACGCTGGCATCGTGAGTTGAGAAGCCGCCGATAGCGATGGTCGCAAAGCTATGGCCGATCGCGTCGAATGCCGGCATTCCGGCAAACCACAGCGCCAATGCGCAGGCGACGGTTAATAAGACATAAATAAGCCACAGCGTTTTTGCCGTCTCGGCAATACGCGGGCGCATTTTATTGTCTTTCAACGGGCCCGGCATTTCCGCCCGGTAGAGTTGCATCCCACCGACGCCGAGGATAGGCAAAATCGCCACCGCCAGCACGATGATCCCCATACCGCCGAACCACTGCAGCATCTGGCGATAGAACAGGATGGCATGAGGCAGTGAGTCCAGTCCCACCAGCGTCGTCGCGCCGGTAGTGGTTAAGCCGGAGAAGGATTCAAAAAAGGCATCCGTCACCGTCAGATTAGGCTGTTCAGCAAAGATAAACGGTAACGCACCGACGCTACCCAACACGGTCCAGAACAGCACGACAATCAGAAACCCCTCGCGGGATTTCAGTTCGCCTTTTTGCTTGCGGTTCGGCCACCACAGCATGGAGCCAATCGCCAGGGCAACAAAGAAGGTTTGGGTGAAAGCTCGCCCCGCGCCATCGCGATATATCAAGGCCACTAATCCCGGGACAATCATTGTCCCCGAAAATAAGATGACCAACAGTCCAACGATTCGGGTTATCGCGCGAAAATGCATCTCTGGCGCTTCCTTTGGGTTACAAAAAAATCAGGTGGGGATTATTCGTCAATCTTCAGTAATTGCAATGAACCACGACTAAAATCAGCCAGTTTTGTCGAAAAAGAGGCCACTTCAGCTTGCGGAAGCGCGACGCGCAGTTGCACAGACGCCTGATATTCGCTTTCCACAATAATGCCCGAGAACTGCGCCAGCAACGCTTCTACCCCGGCCAGCTGTCCGTATTCACATTGCAAAGTATATGCGGTTAACGGCGTCTTGCGCTGCGTTTTCAACTGCGCAAGCGCCTGATGGACACCGCCGCCATAGGCCTTCACCAGGCCGCCGGTACCCAGCAGAATACCACCGTAGTAGCGCACCACCACCGCGGTTATCTCGCCGACGCCGCTGCCCATCAGCTGCGCCAGCATGGGTTTACCTGCCGTTCCCGCCGGTTCGCCATCGTCAGAGAAACCCAGCTGCTGTGAATCATCAGGAGGCCCGGCAACCCACGCCACGCAGTGGTGACGAGCGTCCGGGTGCTCAGCCCTCACCGATTCGACAAACGCTTTCGCCGCCGCCACGCCGTCGGTATGCGCCAACAGCGTGATGAAACGGCTCTTTTTGATCTCTTCAACAACGCTCACCGGCGCGGCCGGCACCAACCAACTTTCCATTACGCCAGTTTCAGGTCGCGCGTCATATTTTCGATGCTGTTTTCGTGAACCACCACGTTATCTTCGATACGAATCCCGCCAAACGGCTTCATGGCTTCAATTTTCTGCCAGTTGAAGTGCTTGCTGAACTGCCCTTCACGCCATGGCGCCAACAGTGACTCAATAAAGTAGATGCCTGGTTCGATAGTCAACACCATACGCGGTTCGAGAATACGGGTGCAGCGCAGGTAAGGATACTTCGACGGCGCCGCCAGATGCGTACCGGTATCGTCTTGCATGAAACCGGCGACATCATGAACCTGCAGGCCCAGCGGATGACCAATCCCGTGTGGCATAAACGGCCCGGTCAGATCGTTTTCCACCATCGCCTCTTCGCTCATGCCGGTCACTAGCTGGTGTTTACGCAGCAGCTTTGCGATGCGCTGATGGAACTGAATATGGTAATCAACGTAGCTGGTGCCAGCCTTCATGGTGCTAATCAGCGCCAGTTGCTCGTCGTTAACGTCTTTAATCAGCTGCGCGAAATCGTTGTCGCTGTGGCCTGCCCAGGTACGAGTCAGGTCCGCGGCATAGCCGTTGTACTCTGCGCCCGCATCCAACAAGAAGCTACGCATTTCGGTTGGCGCACGGTGATCCAGCTTGGTGTAGTGCAATACGGCCGCATGCTCATTCAGCGCCACGATATTGCTGTAAGGGACGTCGGTATCGCGATGACCGGTCGCCGTCAGGTAAGCCTGATTAATATCGAACTCGCTCATCCCCGACTGGAAAGCTTCGTGGGCCGCGCGATGGCCGTTCACCGCCGATTTCTGCGCTTCACGCATACAGGCCAGCTCATAGTCGGTTTTGTAAGCGCGATAATAGTGCAGATAGTCGATAACGCCTTTCGGGTTGATTTTGTCTGCCGCGATCTCCAGACCTAAAGCACGTTCCGGCACCGGGCCGATATACGCTATGTTGCCACGCGCCGCGGGCAGTTGACCGCCAATGCCATCGTCTTTCGGCAACGCAATAACATCCACTTCCTCAGTCCAGAAAGAGGTCGGCAGCGGCTCAACGTTGTGCCAGTAATCGACCGGCAGATAGAACCACAGTTTCGGTTTATTCACGCCATCCACCAGCAGCCAGCAGTTTGGCACCTGGGTCACCGGCACCCACGCCTTAAACTGCGGGTTAACCTTAAACGGATACGGATGATCGTCGAGGAAGACATTGATCAGCTCGCCGGAGTGGATAAGCAGAGCATCCAGCTTGAAGCGATCTAAAACTTTGCGGGTACGTTCTTGTAGGGTAACGATATGATTTTTATAAAGCGCGGCCAGTGATTCCATCTTTTATCCTTTGCTTTTATTGGATCGTGATTCTCCGCATCTTAGCACATTGGCTCCAGGCCGGGTGATTTCTACCGGATGTGATCCGACCAGCAATTATTTAAAGAGTAATTTGCATTTTCTTAACATAAATTCCACACTCCGAGTCATCTGGTATGACCAGATCATATTGCTGGATTCAGGAGACTGACATGCTCTACAAAGGCGACACCCTGTACCTCGACTGGCTGGAAGATGGCATTGCCGAACTGGTTTTCGACGCCCCCGGCTCGGTTAACAAGCTTGATACTGCAACCGTTGCCAGCCTCGGTCACGCGCTGGACGTACTCGAAAAACAAAAAGATCTCAAAGGGCTGCTGCTGCGCTCTGAAAAAGCGGCCTTTATTGTCGGCGCCGATATCACCGAATTCCTTTCACTATTCCTGGTGCCGGAAGAACAGTTGAGCCAGTGGCTGCACTTCGCCAACAGCGTCTTCAATCGTCTGGAAGATTTACCGGTCCCTACTCTGTCAGCGGTTAACGGCTACGCGCTGGGCGGCGGCTGCGAATGCGTACTGGCGACCGACTATCGCCTCGCCACGCCGGATCTGCGCATCGGCCTGCCGGAAACCAAGTTGGGCATTATGCCTGGCTTCGGCGGTTCCGTACGTCTGCCGCGCCTGCTCGGCGCCGATAGCGCGCTGGAAATTATTGCCGCCGGTAAAGACGTCGGTGCCGATCAAGCGCTGAAAATTGGCCTCATTGACGGCATTGTTGCCGCGGAAAAACTGCATGACGGCGCGCTGGCGATTCTGCGCCAGGCGATTAATGGCGACCTGGACTGGAAAGCCAAACGTCAGCCGAAACTGGAGCCGCTGAAGCTCAGCAAAATTGAAGCCGCCATGAGCTTCACTATTGCCAAAGGTATGGTCGCGCAAACCGCCGGAAAACATTACCCGGCGCCGATCACCGCGGTAAAAACCATCGAAGCCGCCGCGCGTCTTGGCCGTGATGACGCGCTGAAGCTGGAAAACCAAAGTTTTGTTCCGCTGGCGCACACCAACGAAGCGCGCGCGCTGGTCGGTATCTTCCTTAACGACCAGTACGTCAAAGCGAAAGCGAAAAAACTCACTAAAGATGTCGAGACGCCGAAGCACGCTGCCGTATTAGGCGCCGGCATTATGGGTGGCGGCATTGCTTACCAGTCAGCCTGGAAAGGCGTGCCGGTGGTGATGAAAGACATTAGCGACAAATCGCTGACCCTTGGCATGACCGAAGCGGCGAAGCTGCTGAATAAACAGCTGGAACGCGGAAAAATCGACGGCCTGAAGCTGGCCGGAGTGATTAGCACCATTCAGCCAACGCTGGAATACAGCGGTTTTGACCGCGTGGACATCGTCGTTGAAGCGGTGGTGGAAAACCCGAAAGTGAAGAAAGCGGTACTGGCGGAAACCGAAGAGAAAGTGCGTCCGGACACCGTGCTGGCTTCCAACACCTCAACGATTCCTATCAGCGAGCTGGCCAGCGTTCTGCAGCGCCCGGAGAATTTCTGCGGTATGCACTTCTTTAACCCGGTACATCGCATGCCGCTGGTTGAAGTGATCCGCGGCGAGAAAACTTCGGACAAGACCATTGCCAAAGTCGTGGCCTGGGCCAGCAAAATGGGCAAAACACCGATCGTGGTGAATGATTGCCCCGGCTTCTTCGTTAACCGCGTCCTGTTCCCCTATTTCGCAGGCTTCAGCCAGCTGCTGCGCGACGGCGCGGATTTCCGCAAAGTCGACAAAGTGATGGAAAAACAGTTTGGCTGGCCGATGGGCCCGGCCTATCTGCTGGATGTTGTCGGCATCGATACCGCGCACCATGCTCAGGCGGTAATGGCGGCGGGGTTCCCACAGCGGATGCAGAAAGATTATCGCGATGCTATCGACGCGCTGTTTGACGCCAGCCGTTTCGGCCAGAAGAACGGCCTCGGTTTCTGGCGTTATAAAGAAGACAGTAAAGGTAAGCCGAAGAAAGAAGAAGATGCCGCAGTCGATAGTCTGCTGGCCGAAGTCAGCCAGCCGAAGCGCGATTTCAGCGATGAAGAGATTATCGCCCGCATGATGATCCCAATGGTTAACGAAGTTGTTCGCTGCCTGGAAGAAGGCATTATCGCCAGCCCGGCGGAAGCGGATATGGCGCTGGTATACGGCCTGGGCTTCCCTCCATTCCACGGCGGCGCATTCCGCTGGCTGGACACCATCGGCAGCGCAAAATATCTCGATATGGCGCAGCAATACCAGCACCTCGGCCCGCTTTATGCCGTGCCGGAGGGTCTGCGTAATAAGGCCCGTCATAACGAAGCGTATTATCCTCCAGTAGAACCAGCCCGTCCGGTTGGCGAACTGAAAACGGCTTAAGGAGTCACAATGGAACAGGTTGTCATTGTCGATGCAATTCGCACCCCGATGGGCCGTTCAAAGGGCGGCGCCTTTCGCAACGTGCGTGCGGAAGACCTCTCCGCACACCTGATGCGAAGCCTGCTCTCGCGTAACCCGTCCCTTGAGGCGAGCGCGATTGACGATATTTACTGGGGCTGCGTGCAACAAACGCTGGAGCAGGGTTTCAACATTGCGCGTAACGCCGCGCTGTTGGCGGAAATACCGCACTCGGTACCGGCAACAACGGTTAACCGCCTGTGCGGTTCCTCCATGCAGGCGCTGCACGATGCCGCCCGTATGATCATGACCGGCGACGCCAGTGTCTGCCTGATTGGCGGCGTTGAGCACATGGGCCATGTGCCAATGAGTCATGGTGTCGATTTCCATCCGGGCCTTAGCCGTAACGTGGCGAAAGCCGCCGGTATGATGGGGCTGACCGCGGAAATGCTGGCGCGTCTACACGGCATTAGCCGTGAAATGCAGGATCAATTCGCCGCACGTTCCCACGCTCGCGCCTGGGCGGCGACGCAATCCGGGGCATTCAAGGCGGAGATTATCCCGACCGGCGGCCACGATGCCGATGGCGTGCTGAAATCCTTTAATTATGACGAAGTGATCCGCCCGGAAACCACCGTAGAAGCGCTGGCGGCGCTGAGACCGGCTTTCGATCCGGTGACCGGCACGGTAACGGCAGGTACCTCTTCCGCGCTTTCCGACGGCGCGGCGGCCATGCTGCTGATGAGCGAAAGCCGCGCCCGCGAGCTGGGGCTGAAGCCGCGCGCTCGCGTCCGTTCAATGGCGGTGGTCGGCTGCGATCCGTCCATTATGGGTTATGGCCCGGTTCCGGCCTCAAAGATGGCGCTGAAAAAAGCGGGATTATCCACCAGCGATATCGACGTCTTTGAAATGAATGAAGCGTTTGCCGCGCAGATCCTGCCGTGTATTAAAGATCTGGGCTTAATGGAGCAGATCGACGAGAAGATCAACCTTAACGGCGGCGCGATCGCGCTCGGCCACCCGCTAGGCTGTTCCGGAGCGCGTATTAGCACCACGCTGATTAACCAGATGGAACGCAAAGACGCGCAGTTCGGTCTGGCGACCATGTGTATCGGCTTAGGCCAGGGGATCGCCACCGTATTCGAGCGGATGTAGGAAAAAACTCGATGCCATTATTGCCTGCCAGCCAACAGGCAATAATGGATTAGAGGGGGTTTAGTTGCCGTTCTTCCCGCCTGTCAGGGGCGGGTTTTTTATTTTCAGATAAACGCAAACGCATCGCCAAACAGGCGATCTTCACGCGCGCCGCGCTCATTACAGAACAGATCGCGGGCAATTTTGGCCATCTCAAAACGACCGGCAATGTAAATATCATGCTCGGCCAGCGTACCGTAATCCTGCAGCACGGCGGTGAGTACCGTACCGGAGCGACCACGCCACCCTTCTTCCGGCTGCTCGACCACCGGCTCGATGCGCAGATTCGGATGCTTGATGCTTAACGCTTCCAGCTCGGCCAGATCGTACAGATGCTTAGCCTCGCGGCCGCCCCAATAAATGGCGATATCGCGATCCGGGTTACGCGCCAGCGCGGTTAACAGAATAGAACGCACATAAGAGAATCCGGTACCGCCGGCGATCAGAATCAGCGGGCGATCTTCGTCATCGCGCAGCCACGCTTCGCCATGCGGAATATCAACCTCAATTTCACGCTCTTTCAGAATGCGATCCATCACCGCCATCGCATACAGATTGAGTTCAGAAGCACCGATATGCAGCTCGATAAACTCGTGCTCTGACGGCGTGGAAGCCATAGAGAACGGACGCTTGTCGCGCTCATCCATCACTACCATCAGATATTGGCCGGCGCGGAAAGAAAATGCCGCTTCCGGTACTAATCGAACGCGATACACGGTATCGGTAATCGCCTCCACCGAGGTCACTTTACAGCTTAAGGTTGTCATGCGTCCCCTCTGTCGGGTCTATAGAGCAAAACAGCGGCGTTAGCCCCGCTTACTGTTATTTAAAGATGGCCAGTTCATCCCAGATGGCGTCGATACGCGCCGTCACCTCAGGATCTTTTTTGATTGGACGACCCCATTCACGCTGGGTTTCGCCAGGCCATTTATTTGTGGCATCCAGCCCCATTTTTGAACCCAGGCCGGAAACCGGCGAGGCAAAATCCAGATAATCTATTGGCGTATTTTCTACCAGTACCGTATCACGAGCCGGGTCCATACGGGTAGTAATCGCCCAAATCACGTCATTCCAGTCGCGCGCGTTCACGTCATCGTCGCAGACAATCACGAACTTGGTATACATGAACTGGCGCAGGAACGACCAGACGCCCATCATCACGCGCTTGGCATGGCCTGCGTACTGTTTTTTCATGGTCACCACCGCCAGGCGATAGGAACACCCTTCCGGCGGCAGATAGAAATCGACGATTTCCGGGAACTGCTTTTGCAGAATCGGCACAAAGACTTCGTTCAGCGCCACGCCCAGCACCGCGGGTTCATCCGGCGGACGACCGGTATAGGTCGAATGATAAATCGCGTCTTCGCGCTGGGTAATATGGGTCACCGTAAATACCGGGAAGCTGTCTACTTCATTGTAGTAGCCGGTATGATCGCCGTATGGCCCTTCCGGCGCCATCTCGCCGGCCTCAATGTAGCCTTCAAGCACGATTTCCGCGCTGGCCGGCACTTCAAGGTCATTGGAAACGCACTTCACCACTTCGGTCTTGGTGCCGCGCAGCAAGCCTGCGAAAGCGTATTCCGACAGGGTATCAGGAACCGGCGTCACTGCGCCCAGAATGGTCGCCGGATCGGCGCCAAGCGCCACGGAAACCGGAAAACGTTCGCCGGGATGCGCCGCGCACCACTCCTGGAAATCGAGCGCGCCGCCGCGGTGGGACAACCAACGCATGATGAGTTTATTTTTACCGATCAGCTGCTGGCGATAAATACCCAGATTTTGCCTCTCCTTGTGCGGGCCGCGGGTCACCGTCAGCCCCCAGGTAATCAGCGGCGCGGCATCTTCCGGCCAGCAGGTCATAATCGGTATTTTGTTGAGATCGACATCATCGCCCTGGATGATTTTTTGCTGACAAGGCGCGCCGCGCAGGCGTTTGGTCGGCATATTCAACACTTGCTTGAACTGCGGCAGCTTATCAAACAGATCGCGGAAGCCTTTTGGCGGCTCCGGCTCTTTCAGAAAGGCCAATAGCTTCCCGACTTCCCGTAGCGAACTGACGTCTTCCTGGCCCATCCCCAGCGCCACACGACGCGGCGTGCCAAACAGGTTGCACAGCACCGGCATCGAGTAGCCTTTCGGGTTTTCAAACAGCAGCGCCGGGCCGCCGGCACGCAGGGTGCGGTCGGCAATTTCGGTAATTTCCAGATGCGGGTCGACCGGCAGGGTTATCCGTTTTAGCTCGCCCTGCTGCTCAAGTAATGTCAGAAAGTCGCGTAGATCGTGGTATTTCATGGAGTTATTATTGACCTCTATACAAGCGGCTGATTATACGATTTTCGCCGCAACGATGCTGTACTTTTGTTAAATAAGCGTAAATGAACAGGCTATTTACGCTTTCGCTTATAATGGTTTTCGCGATTGTTCCAGGCTTTTGTTATGCTTGCAGGTAGTAAAGCGGAAAGAGTCATTATGCAAGCCTGGTACTTACTTTATTGCAAACGTGGGCAGCTTCAGCGCGCCCAGGAACACCTTGAACGTCAGGCAGTCAATTGCCTGATGCCGACGATCGCGCTGGAAAAAATCATCCGTGGTAAACGTACTACGGTCAGCGAGCCCCTGTTCCCAAACTATCTGTTCGTCGAATTCGATCCCGAGATCATTCATACCACCACCATCAGCGCTACCCGAGGGGTGAACAGTTTCGTCCGTTTTGGCGCCCAACCGGCAGTGGTCCCTTCAGAGGTGATTCACCAGCTTTCCATCTATAAACCGGAAGGTATTACCGACCCGGAAACGCCTCATGAAGGCGACAGCGTGTTAATCACCGACGGTGCTTTTGAAGGGCTGCAGGCTATTTTCACCGAGCCCGACGGCGAAGCCCGTTCAATGCTGCTCCTCAATCTGTTGAATAAACAGGTCCTGCAAAGCGTTAAAAATACCGACTTCTATAAAATCTGACGGCGCGGTTAAAAGCGCACGCCAAACAGCTTCCTGACGTTCGCATCCGTAACCTCCTCCAGCCATTGCGCTTCCTCGCCTCGCCAGCCCGCTACGCTTGCCAGAATATGCGGCAGATAAGCGGGCTCGTTGCGCCGCGAGGAGGGCTTCGGCTTCATATCCCTCGGTAATAGATATGGCGCATCGGTCTCCAGCAGCAGACGTTCCGCCGGGATCGCCGGCAACAGTTCACGAAGCTCCAGTCCCCGCCGCTCATCGCACACCCAACCGGTGATACCGATAAATAAACCTCTATCAAGACACTGAATCACTTCCTCGCGGCTACCGGTAAAGCAGTGCAACACGGCGCCGGGCAGTTTATTGAGCCACGGCTCCAGCAGCTCAAGAAACCGTTGATGGGCGTCGCGGCAGTGTAAAAATACCGGCATTGAGAGCTCGGCCGCCAGCGCCAGCTGGGCGCTGAATGCCTTCTCTTGTTCCTGCGGCGTTGAGAAATTACGGTTGAAATCAAGACCGCATTCGCCAATCGCCGCCACCTGCGGCTGGCGGGCCAGCGCGTGGATTTCTTCGGCCACCGACTCAGTCCAGGTGCTGCTATCGTGCGGATGTACACCCGCAGTAGACCAGCAGTTGGCGTAACGGCCAGCCATCTGCCGCGCCTGCTGGCTTTCATGCAGATTGGTGCCGGTCAGCAACATCCCATGGACACCTGCCGCCTGCGCGCGCGCAACCACCTCGTCGTGGTCGCGGGAAAACTGCGAGCTGGTGAGATTTACGCCAATATCAAACATCATAACTCCCATATGACAACCGCCCTGACGGGCGGTTGGCGTTGTTACTCTTCTTTGCTCTCCGCCTCTTCGGCGGCGGCATCTTCGTCACGCGTCAGGCGTTTACCGGTGTAGAAACGGGCAAAGAACACCCCGACTTCAAACAGGCAATACATGGGGATGGCCAACAGCGTTTGCGAGAACACATCCGGCGGCGTCAGCAACATACCGACCACGAAGGCGCCCACCAGCACGTAGGGCCGTTTTTTACGTAAATCTTCCGGCGTCGTGACGCCCATCCAGCAGAGCAGGACGATGGCGACCGGCACTTCAAACGACACGCCGAAAGCCATAAACAGCGCCATGACAAAATCGAGGTAGCTACGGATATCGGTCGAAACTAATACCCCTTCCGGCGCGGCGTGAGTCAGGAAGCCGAATGCCAGCGGGAACACGACGAAATAAGCGAAAGCCATACCGATATAAAACAGCAACGTACTGGAAACCAGCAGCGGCATGACCAGCCGACGTTCATGCTTATACAACGCCGGCGCCACGAATGCCCATACCTGATAAAGAATGACCGGCACCGACAGGATCACCGAGACCATAAAAGTCAGTTTGATCGGCGTGAAGAAAGGAGAAGCGACATCGGTGGCGATCATCGTCGCGCCTACCGGCATTTTGCTGATAAGCGGAGCGGATACCAGTTGATAGATATCATTGGCGAAGTAAACCAACGCCAGGAAGATCACCAGGATGGCAATGATGCTGTTGAGCAGACGCTTACGCAGCTCAATCAGATGTGAAATTAACGGTTGAGTCTCGTCTACGCCCATTTTTTACGCTTTATCACTCGATGCGGGGGAAGAATCTGGCACTGCCGCGGCGGCTTTTTCCTTAGCCGCCGGGACTTCAGCCGGCGAAACTGATGGCTCCTCGGCAACGGGCCCCGGGGTATGTGCCGGGGCGCTGACCTGATGTTCCGCCGTTGCCGGTGTAACATCCTGACGCTGCGCTTCGCTACCTTTGACGACCGGATTATGGATGGTGTTCGCTTCGTCGCTGGCCTTTTCAGGATCGTGGGCGGTATAGGAACGCTTCATAGATTCAGCTGCTTCACGCAGTTCGTCCATCGAGGCTTTGAGCTCCGGAGTCAGATTATCCAGGCTGGCTTTCTCCACCTTTTTCAGGCTCTCCTGAAACTCCTGCAGTTTTAGCTCCTGGGCAAGCTCATTTTGTACGGTGGTCGCCAGCGAGCGCAACGTACGGATCCAGCTGGCCACCGTTTTGACGGCGACAGGTAGTCGCTGTGGCCCCAATACGATGAGGCCAATCACGAACACCAGCAATAGTTCACTAAAACCGATATCGAACACGAATTACACCTGCTCTTTGTCGTGGCGTTTTGTCTCGTCTTTTTTCGCATCATCTTGTTTATCAGCGATAGTTTTCGCTGCAAAATCTGCATCGGCTGAGGATTTATCAGATTTCTCATCATCGCTCATCGCTTTTTTAAAGCCCTTGATCGATGCGCCTAAATCCGAACCCAGCGAGCTCAGCTTCTTCGTCCCGAAAAGCAGAACTACGATGACGACAACAATTAACAACTGCCAAATACTGATACCACCCATACACGTTCCCCTATGACAGATGATGAATGATGAGAGCGCATTATACACGTCATCCGGTGAGACGCCTCTTTGTCAGACCGCTCACATGACTTCGCGCAAGAATCAATGCGCCAGAATAAACGCGAAACCTGTCAGCGCGTTTTTCGCCAACCAATAAGCCAGGTTACGACGCCGCCGGCCATCAGCCAGCCTGGCATCATGCCCCACTCCGGGCGGTGGATAAATAACAGCGTACCGCTTAAAAGCAAAACGGCGCCTATACCAAACAGATAGCGGGACTGCCCCTGACGCACGTGACGCACCTGGAAGTCGCGCACGATAGTATCGACGCTGGTCTGCAGCTGTTTGCTCTGCTGCAGGCTTTGGTACACCAGCTCAGGAATTTCCGGCATCCTTTCAATCCAGAACGGCGCTTTTTCTTTAAACGCACGCACCAGCGCGGGAATACCGACCTGATCCTTAATCCACGACTCGAGAAAAGGCTTCGCCGTTTTCCACAAGTCTAACTGAGGATAGAGCTGACGACCTACCCCTTCTACGTAAAGTAATGTCTTCTGAAGCAAAACCAGCTGCGGTTGGACTTCCATATTGAAACGCCGCGCGGTGTTAAACAGATTCAGCAATACGTGGCCGAAGGAGATTTCCGCCAGCGGCTTTTCAAAGATGGGCTCGCACACGGTGCGAATCGCAAACTCAAACTCTTCAACGTTGGTATCCGGCGGCACCCAGCCGGAATCGACGTGCAGCTCGGCAACCTTACGGTAATCGCGGTTGAAGAAAGCAATGAAGTTTTCTGCGAGATAACGCTTATCGTCTTTGTTCAGCGAGCCGACGATACCGCAGTCGATACCGATATATTGCGGGTCATGCGGATGATCGTAGCTAACGAAAATATTACCCGGATGCATATCCGCATGGAAAAAGCTGTCGCGAAACACCTGGGTAAAGAAGACCTGCACCCCACGCTCCGCAAGCAACTGCATGTTGGTGCCCTGGGCTTCCAGCGCAGCGACGTCGGAAACCGGAATACCGTAGATCCGCTCCATCACCATCATGCCTTCGCTACAGTAATCGGAATAGACTTCCGGCACGTATAGCATTGGGCTATCTTCGAAATTGCGCCGTAGCTGAATAGCGTTAGCCGACTCGCGTAACAGGTTCAGCTCGTCCATCAGCGTTTTTTCATATTCGCGGACGACTTCTTGCGGGCGCAGACGGCGGCCATCCGGCAGCAGACGAGGTACCCAGCGCGCCAGGCGGTAGATTAATTTCATGTCCGCTTTGATCACCGGCAGGATATCCGGGCGGATGACCTTGATGACGACCTCTTTGCCGTTGTCTTTCAGGCGCGCGGTATGGACCTGGGCGATGGAGGCGGAAGCGAGCGGCTCAATGGCGAAATCATCGAACCAGGCTTCAATGGGCAGCCCACCCATCGCTTGTTCGATCTGTTGTTTAGCCAATTTGCCATCGAAAGGTGCGACGCGATCCTGCAGCAGCGCCAGTTGATCGGCGATTTGCGGCGGGAACAGATCGCGGCGGGTGGAGAGCATCTGGCCGAACTTAATCCACACCGGGCCCAGCTCCTGCAGCGCCAGGCGTAAGCGTTGACCCAGCGGTTTATCTTTGTGGCGATTCGGCATCCAGAACAACATTCGCCGCCAGATGCGCAGCGGCAATGTGATACGCATTTTGGGAATGAGCTCATCAAGCCCGTAACTCAAAAAGGTGCGGATGATAAAATACAGGCGCCGTAATTCTCCTGGCGTCATTTGCCCTCCAGCGTTTCCAGCCGTTTTTCCAGTGCGGCCAGCGCGCGTTCTACAGCGGCGGACTCTTCAGCAAACCAGGCCATTTCCAACGGCCCCGGCGCCAGTCGCCACTCTTCGGTAATCGCTTCAGCGACGTAGCGCTGCTGGCTTTTCGCGCCCTGCAGCAGGAAGCGCGCGCCGCCGCGAAGCACCTTGCCAACCCCTTCAGCGACGATATCGCCGGTATACGGCGCCAATAACTCTGCCGGGTCGAACTCCGCCAGATCGCAAAGTGCGACCATGTTCTGCACAACCTGCAGGTCGCCCTGTACTTCCAGATCGCCGCTGCGGATCAGCGCGGTCAGTTGTTGGCGGTTACGCAGCTGCGGCAGCACGCTCAGGCGGGTTATCACGGTACAGTCAGCTTCGCCTTCCCACGCGCCGAGCACGTCGATTTGCTGCTCGCTATAGGCCAGCACGACAGGCGCCGACAGCTCTTTGAGCTCTACGCGCAGCACTTTCCCCAGCAGGCGCTGACGCGCCGGTTTAAGCGCGCGGTCGCGCCAGAGAAAAGTATTAAGAACCGTTTCGATGCCAGCGGTAACCAGTGGTGCGAAAGGCATAGCGTCCCTCCTGTCAGAACTTATAGCCGCGGTGTAGCGCGACAATACCTGCCGTCAGGTTGTAGTAGTCGACGCTTTCAAAACCCGCCTCCTGCATCATGCCTTTCAGGGTGTCCTGATCGGGATGCATGCGGATGGATTCCGCCAGATAGCGATAACTTTCCGCATCGTTTGCCACCAGCTCGCCGACTTTCGGCAACACGTGGAAGGAGTAAGCGTCGTAGGCTTTGCTCAGCGGTTCGAGAATCGGTTTAGAAAACTCCAGAACCAGCAGACGTCCGCCCGGTTTCAGCACGCGGTACATTGAACGCAGCGCTTTGTCTTTATCGGTAACGTTACGCAGGCCAAAGGAGATGGTGATGCAGTCAAAGGTGTTATCCGCAAACGGCAGCGCTTCAGCGTTGGCCTGAACATACTCGACGTTACCGACAATACCGATGTTGCGCAGTTTTTCGCGGCCCATTTTGAGCATCGAATCATTGATATCGGCGAGCATCACGCGGCCGGTTTCGCCCACCAGACGGGAAAACTTCGCCGTCAGGTCACCGGTGCCACCCGCTAAGTCCAGCACAGTTTGCCCGCGACGCACGCCGCTGCAGTCGATGGTGAAGCGCTTCCACAAGCGATGAATCCCGAACGACATTAAGTCGTTCATCACATCATATTTTGCAGCGACAGAATGGAATACATGCGCCACCATGTCCGCCTTCTGCTCTTTGGCTACCGTTTGAAAGCCAAAATGCGTTGTTTCTTGTGAATCCTCAACCATCTCTATGCCCGCTTACTTATCAAGAAAATGTTCAGCGAGTGTAACAGATTCAGGCCATTTCCCATACGTTTCAGCTTGGCCTGACGTGCTCGTTTGCGCTCGCTGCAGGGTCGGAATCGGCGCTAAACACATCTTCCTGCGGTGAATTTTCATCTTCCTCAAGGCGATATTCGTTATCCTGCGCCGTGGCCTGCTCGACTAAATCAGGATTAATCCCGCGCTTAACCTCGACCCCCAGGCCACGGAATGACTCGGCCTGCACCAGCAAGTTGCCGCGCCCGGAGGCAAGCTTTTTCATCGCCTGGCGATAGTTATCCTGCGCTTTATCAAGGCTTTGACCGATAGCCGACATATCGTCGACAAACAGCCGCATCTTGTCGTACAGACGCCCGGCGCGCTCGGCGATTTTTTGCGCGTTACGGCTTTGATGCTCATAGCGCCACAAGTTGGCGATGGTGCGCAACGCCACCAGCAAGGTTGTCGGGCTAACCAGCATAATATTGTTCTTCAGCGCCTCGCTGATAAGCTCAGGTTGGCGGTCGATAGCCAGCAGGAACGCAGGCTCAACGGGGATGAACATCAGCACATAGTCGAGCGAACGAAGTCCCGGCAGTTGTTGGTAATCTTTACGCCCCAGCAGGCGAATGTGGTTACGCACCGAGGCAATATGCTCCTGTAGCGCCGCTTCGCGGGTGTAGTCGTCGTCAGCGTTGAAGTAGCGCTCATAGGCGACGAGGGTCATTTTGGCGTCGATAACCACGTCTTTGCCCTGCGGCAGACGCACGATAACATCCGGCTGCATCCGCGAGCGGTTATCGGTTTCGATGCTCACCTGAGTTTGATACTCATAGCCTTCGCGCAGGCCGGAGGCCTCCAGCACGCGGGTTAGCACCACTTCTCCCCAGTTGCCCTGAGTTTTGTTATCACCCTTCAGCGCTTTCGTCAGGTTCAGCGCCTCTTGCGCCATCTGTGCGTTCAGCTGTTGCAAATTGCGGATTTCGTGCGCCAGCGTGTGGCGCTCACGCGCCTCCTGGCCGAAGCTGTCCTGCACCTGGCGACGGAAGCCGTCAAGCTGTTCGCGCAGCGGCGTCAGCAGGCCATGCAGGCTCTGGCGATTTTGTTCATCAACCCGTCGGTTGCTGTGCTCAAATATGCGGTTCGCCAGGTTTTCAAACTGCTCGCTCAGGCGCTGCTCGCTGTTGACCATCTGGCGAATTTTATCTTCGGCGTGCAACTGCGTGGATTCCAGACGGGTGGTCACTTCACGCAGGTCGGCCTCCAGCGAGGTGTTGATATCACGCAGGCTGCGCAGCTCGTTGTTGAGAAGTTCGCACTCATCGCGCCAGTGCGATTCCTGCACCAGCTGCTGACGTGCGGCGCTAAGTTCAATATCCAGCTCGCGGCGCTCTTCAATGAGATCGGCACGGATTTGATCGGCGCGGGCTTTTGTCGCCAGCCAGCCAACGATTAACCCTGCCGCCAGCGCCACCACGGCGCTTATCACAATAGAGATATCCACAACGCCTCCCCGGCAACCACTTACGGCACAAAAATAGAATTGTGCTGTACAAACGTCCAGTTGAAAAGGATTTTCCTGCGAGGCGCTACGCAAAAAAAAGGCCGGAAGATCCGGCCCTGTGAGAAAAAGAGAAGAACTACAGCAGACGGCGCGCCGCTTCCACAACGATTTTCACCGCGTGGCTTTCGGTTTGCTTCATGGTTTCGGCGTTAGGGATCTCTTGCTGGGTACGGTTGACGATAACCCCTGCCACCATCCCGGCGCGCAGACCCTGGCTGGCGCACATGGTCAGCAGCGTAGCGGATTCCATTTCATAGTTCATGACGCCCATTGCCTGCCACTCTTCCATCGAGCCTTTGAAACGGCTCACGACGCGGCCGGAGAAGGTGTCGTAACGCTCCTGGCCTGGATAGAAGGTATCAGAGGAGGCAGTCACGCCGATATGCGTGGTCGCGCCGATTGATTTCGCCGCTTCCACCAGAGCGGTGGTACAGGCGAAGTCAGCAACGGCCGGGAACTCCATCGGCGCAAAGTGCAGGCTGGCGCCGTCCAGACGGACAGAACCGGTCGTCACCAGTACATCGCCAACATTGATATGTGGCTGAATCGCGCCGGTGGTACCGATACGCAGGAAGGTACGAACCCCCAGCTGCGCCAGCTCTTCCACGGCGATAGAGGTCGACGGGCCGCCGATACCGGTAGAGCAAACAATCACCGGTTTGCCGTCCAGCTCAGCGCGCCAGGAGGTAAATTCACGATGTGATGCCAGCTTAACCGGCTTATCCATCAGCGCGGCGATCTTTTCCACACGCTCCGGATCGCCAGGGACGATAGCCAGCGTAGCCCCTTGTAAATCGTTCTTAGTGAGGCCGAGATGAAAAACATCAGACTTGGACATAAAAAACTCCTCTGTGGGTCGAAGTATCAGCAGAAGCAAAAGGGTACTTTACAGAAGCCACTCGCTTATTTTTGTGATGATAGTCACCATGCATAATAATGATTGCATTTGTTTTTCAACAAATAGTGATTTACATCACATTAACAAGTTATATTCGCGGTCACAGAACAAAAGATAGCCGCTTTCAGGCACTGTGCTTTATTAACGTTCAGTCTAAGAGTCTATATTTATCGATGCGCTAATAAATAAGGGTACGGAGAATACCATGACCACCACCAAGCAACCCGGATTCGCACCTGCAGCCTCGCCGCACGCCTCTACCGCCGTCCATACGTCGGATGAGCACATTACCGCCGGAGAAACCTCGATCCCATCGCAGGGCGAGAATATGCCGGCCTATCACGCCCGCCCGAAAAACGCCGACGGCCCACTGCCGATCGTTATCGTGGTGCAGGAAATTTTCGGCGTACATGAGCATATTCGCGATCTGTGCCGCCGCTTGGCGCAGGAAGGCTATCTGGCGATTGCGCCAGAACTCTACTTCCGCCAGGGCGATCCGAATGAGTACAACGATATCCCTACCCTGTTCAAAGAACTGGTCACTAAGGTGCCTGACGCACAGGTGCTGGCGGATCTCGACCACGTCGCCAGTTGGGCGGCACGCCACGGCGGCGATGCCCATCGTCTGCTGATCACCGGTTTCTGCTGGGGCGGTCGCATCACCTGGCTGTATGCCGCGCATAACCCGCAGTTGAAGGCAGGCGTCGCCTGGTATGGCAAACTGGTGGGAGAAAAATCGCTGAATTCGCCAAAACACCCGGTGGATATCGCTGTCGATCTCAACGCGCCGGTACTTGGCCTGTACGGCGCTAAAGACGCCAGCATTCCGCAGGATACCGTCGAGACCATGCGCCAGGCGCTGCGGGCGGCAAATGCGAACGCCGAGATCGTGGTCTATCCCGAGGCCGATCACGCCTTTAACGCCGACTATCGCGCCAGCTATCACGAAGAGTCAGCCAAAGACGGCTGGCAGCGGATGCTGGACTGGTTTGCTCAATATGGCGGTAAAAAAGGGTAACTCGCCTGATACATGAAATGAGGAGGCCGTGGCCTCCTCTGTTGTTTTCCGCGTATCTATCAGGCTGATTCGCGCAGATTCTGCGCCGCTTGCACCATGTTAGCCAGCGCGGCGCGGGTTTCAGGCCAACCACGGGTTTTCAGGCCGCAGTCCGGGTTAACCCACAAGCGCTCCGCCGGAATACGCTGCGCGGCCTTCTCCAGCAACCCTTCAATCCACTCCACGCTTGGTACGTTTGGCGAGTGAATATCATAAACGCCCGGGCCGATTTCGTTCGGATATTCGAACTCTTCAAACGACTCCAGCAGTTCCATGTCAGAACGCGAAGTTTCAATGGTGATGACGTCGGCATCCAGCGCGGCGATAGAATCCATGATGTCATTGAACTCGCAATAACACATGTGGGTATGAATCTGGGTGTCATCCTTAGCAACCGCGGCGTTGATACGGAAAGCTTCGACGCCCCACTGTAGATAAGCATCCCAATCACTGCGCTTCAGCGGCAGACCTTCGCGCAGTGCCGGTTCATCAATCTGGATAATACCGATACCGGCCGCCTCCAGATCCGCCACTTCATCGCGCAGCGCCAGCGCAATCTGCTTCGCGATGGTTTCACGACTGACATCTTCGCGCGGGAAGGACCAGCACAGAATGGTCACCGGACCGGTCAACATGCCTTTGACCGGCTTGTCGGTAAGAGACTGCGCGTACTTCGCCCACTCGACGGTGATCGCTTGCGGACGGCTGACATCGCCGATAACCACCGGCGGCTTCACGCAGCGAGAGCCATAGCTTTGCACCCAACCGTTTTGCGTGAAGATGAAACCGTCCAGATGCTCACCGAAATACTCCACCATGTCGTTTCGCTCGGCTTCTCCGTGCACCAGCACGTCTAAACCCAGACGTTCTTGTTCGACGATCGCCTGCTTAATATGTTCGGCAATACCCGTCCGATAATGGCTGGCGTCAAGATTGCCCTTTTTGAAGTCCAGACGTAGGGTACGAATTTCGGTTGTCTGCGGGAATGAACCGATCGTCGTCGTCGGCCATGTTGGCAGGTTAAAGCGCCTGCGCTGCGCCTGTGCGCGCTCGGCATAAGGACTGGCGCGCTGGCTGTCCTGAGCAGTGATTGCCGCCAGCCGTTTTTCCACTGCCGCGTTGTGTACGCGAGTCGAATGGCGACGAGCCTGGATTGGCGCGCTCCACGCCTCGATCGCCGTCGTATTACCGCTGTTCAGCGCATCGCGCAGCAGCGCCAGTTCGCCGCACTTCTGCAGGGCGAAAGCAAACCAACTTTTTACTTCGGCATCAAGACGGGTCTCTACGCTCAGATCGATCGGGCTATGCAGTAAGGAGCAGGAAGAGGCGACCCATAATTCGCGTTGACCGACAATCGCCTTAATTTGCGCATATTTTTCCGTGAGATCGGCGCGCCAGACGTTACGACCGTTGATCAGCCCGGCGGATAACAGCCAGTCGGCCGGCAGGCGTTTATGTAGTTCAGCAACATCATCTTTGCCATGCACCAGATCGACGTGAAGCCCCTGTACCGGCAGCGCGGTGATAATATCAAGGTTGTCGGCGATCCCTTCAAAATAGGTAGTCAGCAGTAGTTTTACCTGCCCCTGCAGGGCCTCATAAGCCGGTTTAAAGGCATCCAACCATGCTTGCGGCAGCTCCAGTACCAGCGCCGGTTCATCAATCTGCACCCACTCAATGCCGCGTTTCGCCAGCTCGCCCAGTACCTGCTGGTAAACCGGAAGGATATCGTTCAGCAGGCTTAAACGGTCAAACTGTTCGCCTTTTACTTTGCCCAGCCACAGATACGTTACCGGCCCCAGCAGTACAGGCTTAATCTTGTGGCCCAGCGCCAGCGCTTCGTCCACTTCATCCAGCAGTTGGGTCCAGCTCAGCTTGAACTGCTGGCCCTGGACAAATTCCGGCACCATGTAGTGATAGTTGGTATTGAACCACTTGGTCATTTCCGCGGCGGCAGCGGGTTCGCCGGTCGGCGCGCGACCGCGACCAATACGGAACAGAGTATCGATATCGACGGTGCCGTCTTTGTTCTGATGACGAGCCGGCACGTTGCCCAACAGCAGGCTGGTGGTCAGAACATGGTCGTACCAGGCAAAATCGCCCACCGGCAACAGATCAATGCCCGCCTGTTTCTGCTGCTCCCAGTGACGAGCGCGCAGTTCGCGACCTACCGCCAGCAGATCTTCACGCGTGGCCTTGCCCGCCCAGTAGCTCTCTTGCGCTTTTTTCAGCTCGCGGCGAAGGCCAACGCGAGGAAAACCGAGGGTGTGATTGAGGATTGTCATGTTATGCCCCTTATGGAATTTTTTGCATTTAGCCATCCAGATGTTTACACATCCATAATGTAAAGGTACTGTATATTCCTCAAGCGCAAATTATTCATGCCGAAGTGAAGGACATTCATGATCGAGATTAAGCACCTGAAAACGCTACAGGCGTTGCGGAACAGCGGTTCGCTGGCGGGCGCGGCGGCAGCCCTGCACCAAACCCAGTCGGCCCTGTCCCACCAGTTTAGCGATCTGGAACAGCGCCTTGGTTTCCGTTTGTTTGTGCGTAAAAGCCAGCCGCTACGCTTCACGCCGCAAGGAGAAATTCTGCTGCAGTTGGCCAATCAGGTACTGCCGCAGATCGCTCGCGCGCTACAGGATTGCAATGAACCACAGCAAACCCGTCTGCGGCTGGCGATTGAGTGCCATAGCTGTATTCAATGGCTCACCCCGGCGCTGGAAAGCTTCCGCGCCCGCTGGCCGCTGGTGGAAGTTGATTTTCAGTCCGGCGTCACTTTTGACCCGCAGCCAGCCCTGCAGCAGGGTGAACTCGATCTGGTGATGACCTCAGATATTTTGCCGCGTAGCGGCCTGCACTATTCACCGATGTTTGATTATGAAGTTCGTCTGGTGTTAGCTCCGGAACATCCGCTGGCGGCGAAAACGCGCATCTCCCCGGAGGATCTGGCTGCGGAAACGTTACTGATTTACCCGGTACAGCGCGGGCGACTGGATATCTGGCGCCACTTCCTGCAACCGGCGGGGATCAGCCCACAGTTGAAAAGTGTCGATAACACGCTGCTGTTGATTCAGATGGTTGCCGCACGAATGGGTATTGCCGCCCTGCCGCACTGGGTGGTGGAAAGTTTTGAACGCCAGGGTTTGATTGTCACCAAAACCCTGGGAGAAGGACTGTGGAGCCGGCTGTATGCTGCAGTGCGCGATGGCGAGCAACGCCAGCCGGTAACAGAAGCGTTTATTCGCTCAGCGCGGAACCACGCTTGCGATCATCTGCCGTTTGTACGGAGTGCGGAGCGACCCAGCGGCGATGGACCCATAGCGAAGCCAGGATTACCAGCGCGCCAATGATAAAGCTTGGCCAGTGAGGCTGCTCCTGCCAGATAGCGAGATTAACCAACAGCCCGGCGGGGACGTGAACGTTATTCATGATCCCCAACGTACCGGCATCCACCTGCGTCGCGCCGTAGTTCCACATGAAATAACCCAATCCGGATGCGACCACGCCAAGCCAGACCAGGATTCCCCACTGCAGGCCGGTAGTCGGTAGCCTCTGCGGATTGCCCAGCATAAACCACGCCGCTACCGCCACAATAAAGGCGCCGGCATAGAACCAGGCAAAAGCATTGTGTTGCGGCATCGGGCGGACTTCCATCAAACGCTTGTAGCCCACCATGCCGATGGCGAAGCAGATATTCGACAACTGCACCAGCAATAGCCCGGTCCAGAAATGATCGCTGACTTTGTCATAGCGGATGATCGCCGCCCCTAACACCGCCAGCGCCGCGCTAAGCAGATAGCCCCAGCGCAGCTTACGACCGCTGAGCAGATCGTAAATCAGGGTGATATACAGCGGGGTAAAGACCGTAAACAACAGAAATTCCGAGACCGTCAGATAAAGATAGGCGCGGAAAGCCAGCAAATACATGATGCCAAGCTGCATCGCCCCCACTAGCATATAGAGTACGATGGTGCGCGGAGACTGGCCGCGCGTACGCAGGAAAGGCAAAAACACCAGCGCTGCCAGGCCCACGCGCATCAGCACGGAAAAATAGCTATCGACGCTACCGGCAAGGTATTCGCCAATCAGGCTAAAAGAAAAGGCCCACAGGATAGTGGTGATAATTAATAGCGCCACAATGGTCGTCTCATTGAATAAAGAACAGGCATTGTAGCGGAGAGAGAGGTTGACGACTGACCAGTTATTAGCCAGTCGTCAATCTTTATCAATCGAGGTACAATTTGCGCAGGTAATGCGGTACGGCATCATCGGCGTTGCTGCCGATCACTTCCAGCTCAGGATGCAAATCCTTCAACCGCTGATGGGCGTTCGCCATGATGCAGCCTTTACCGGCCATCGACAGCATCTCGGCATCGTTCATGCCGTCGCCAAAGGCGATACACTCTTTGAGGCTGTAGCCGAGCATTTTCGCGACGGCCTCCAGCGCATGCCCTTTCGAAACACCGCCGGCCATCACTTCAAGGCAGGTCAATGTGGAGAAACTCACATTCACGCGGTCGCCCCAGCGCGCGTTGATAGCCTGCTCAAGCGGCAGCAGATGTTCATGATCTTCACAAGTGAAGAAAACTTTGCTGATGCCATCCGCATCCAGCTCGCCCGGTTCATAAAGCTTGTAGTTGAACACCGCCTCTTTGAAGAAGCGCATCTCTTCTGGGCGATGGCGATTCATAAACCATTCATCTTCACGATAGACGTTGGTCACAATCTTCACATCGTTACGCACCATCTCAAACAGATCGCTGGCGATATCGCGGTCGAGGTTATGGGCGAAGATTTGTTTTCCTTCGCTATCGTGTACGCGCGCGCCGTTAGAGGTGATCATGTACGACTTAATGCCGAGATTATCGCGGATCTGCCCCACATCGATGTAGTGGCGGCCAGTGGCGAAAACGAAATTTATCCCGCGCGCGGTGAGTAGCTTCAGCGTCTCTTTGGCATAGGGGGTGAGGAAATGGTCGGGGGAAAGCAGTGTGCCATCTAAATCAGACGCAACAACCTGGTACATAAAAAATTTAACCTCTAAGCAGGGCGACGAGATCTATCGTCGGATTAAGTATGTCGATTGAAAAAATCAACGATGGCATTTAGCGCGACTGAGCGCATAGCGTCCTTTTCAAAAAGGATCTCGTGATATGCCCCTTCAATAACGAGCGGCTTATCGCCTTCACAAGGGTGCCCGGCAGCGGAACGGAGTTCACAATAGCGGTCGTGCATCAGGTTATCGACCACCTTTTCATCCTCGGCCTGAATCAATAACGTCGGAGTCGTATCTTTCTCGACGCCAGACAATATCTCTTCGCCGGCCAGAATACCTTCGCGCACCCAGTGATAGGTCGGCCCGCCGACGCGCAACCGCGGATCGTCGGCATAAAAACGCAGGTTGCGACGATAGCGCTGACGGCTATGAGTCAACACATTGAGCGAAAACGGCAGCGCCCGCCAGCGGCCCGTACCGATGGCATACTCTTCACGAATACGCTGATGGCCCTCAGCCCAGTCGAGAATATGGCGCACCATCCAGTCCGGCAGGCGCATGATGATGCCAAACATTGGCGCGCATAAGGCAATGGCGTCGCAATGCTGCTGGTGACGCTGTAAGAACAGCGTGGCAATGGCGCCGCCCATCGAGTGGGCGAGAATAAAACGTTTACGCCAGTGGCCGGGAACCACTTCCTGCTGCCAGAGCGCAGCCAGATCGTCAACATAATCGCTAAAGCGCACAACATGACCGCGGTGGGTATCTGACAGCAACCTACCGGAACGCCCCTGGCCGCGATGATCGATAATCATCACGTCAAAGCCGCTGTGGAAGAGATCGTAGGCTAGTTCGGCATACTTCACGTAGCTTTCGATGCGGCCGGGGCAAATGACCACCAGCCGGTCGTTATTTGCGGCACAAAAGCGCACAAAGCGTACCGGAACCTTATCGACGCCCGTAAATTCAGCTTCTTCCCGCTGATGCCAGAAATCCGTCAGCGGCCCCATGGTAAAGGCCGCAAACGCGTTTTCTCGTGTGTCCCAGTCCTTTTGCTGCCCAAACATCGGGTTTACACCCCTGTTAACCGCTGAAAATCGTTTTTTTGTCGCACATCACACAATGCTGATGCAATAGCGTATTGTGGCATAAAAATAGACAATCAGGGAGATTCTCATGACCTTCGAGTGGTGGTTCGCTTATCTGCTGACATCAATCATTCTCAGCCTGTCGCCGGGTTCCGGCGCGATCAATACCATGACCACATCCATCAACCACGGCTATCGCGGCGCGGCGGCCTCTATTGCCGGCCTGCAAACCGGATTGGCCATTCATATCGTGCTGGTCGGCGTCGGTCTGGGCACGCTCTTCTCACGCTCGGTACTGGCATTCGAAGTGTTGAAATGGGCGGGCGCGGCCTATCTTATCTGGCTGGGGATCCAGCAGTGGCGGGCGGCGGGTTCAATTGACCTGAATACGCTGGCGCGAACTCAAAGCCGCGGTAAGCTCTATAAACGCGCGGTGTTCGTCAATCTGACCAACCCAAAAAGTATCGTCTTCCTCGCCGCGCTGTTTCCCCAGTTCATCGTCCCGCATCAGCCACAGGTGATGCAGTACCTGGTACTCGGCGTCACCACCATTGTGGTCGATATCATTGTGATGATCGGTTACGCGACGCTGGCGCAGCGCATTGCGGCCTGGATTAAAGGTCCGAAGCAAATGAAGGCGCTGAATAAAGTGTTTGGCTCGCTGTTTATGCTGGTAGGGGCGCTGCTCGCTTCCGCCCGTCACGCCTAAAACTGGAATGGCGCTCGCATAGCGCGAGGCCACTTGCGGCCGGAGTCGTATTATCACGCGTGCTGGCGCGCAAAGATGAAAGAGACTTTATCCGCGCGCTGTCGGTCCCGCCTTTTCAGTGCCAGAATGCCGCCATTGGGTTTATTCACGGATGAACGAAATGGCGGAAACGGCAACCCCACATGATGCAGTCTTTAAGACCTTTCTGTCGCGGGTCGAAACGGCGCGCGATTTTATCGAGATCCACCTTCCACCGGCGTTAATTCAGGTTTGTAAACTGGATACGCTGCGCCTGGAATCCGGGAGTTTTCTGGAAGATGACCTGCGGCCCTACTACAGCGATATTCTTTATTCGCTGGAGACAAACCGCGGCCCGGGGTATATCCATGTTCTGATAGAACACCAGAGTTCACCTGATAAACTGATGGCGTTTCGTCTGATGCGCTACGCCATCGCCGCCATGCAGAGGCATCTGGAGAATGGTCATAAAACGTTACCGCTGGTAATTCCCATTCTCTTTTATCAAGGACGTCGCAGCCCCTATCCCTGGTCGCTGAACTGGCTGGATAATTTTGACGACTCGATGCTTGCCCATCAGCTCTATTCAGGTGCATTTCCGCTGGTCGATATTACGGTGATCCCTGATGACGAAATTATGCGCCACCGCAGTATGGCGGCGCTTACGCTGGTACAAAAACATATTCGCCAGCGCGATATGGCACAGCTGCTTGACAAGTTGACCCACCTCTTAATGTTGGAGCAGATGAGCGGACAACAAATCGCCGTGCTGATAAAATATATGGCTCAGGCGGGAGAAGCTCAGGATATTCGGGCGCTATTTTATGGGCTGGCACAGCGTGTGCCGCAGCATGGAGGAATGCTAATGACTCTGGCAGAAACGTGGCTCGCAGAAGGCAGAGAGAAAGGTATCAAAGAAGGCATCAAAGAAGGAAAACGACAGGCCCTTTTACAGGTCGCCGCAGCGATGCTCAATCGCGGCTTGGATGACGATGCTATCCTGGAAATGACCGGTTTGACCAGGGATGAACTACAGCGCCTTCGTCACTAATGTCTGCCCCACCCGGCAACAAACCGGGTGGATAATCGCATGACGAGTTAGCGCGAAATGATCAGATGAATGCCGAAACCGGCAAACAGGGTTCCTGCGATGCCGTCTATCCACTTTGCCATCCGCTGATAGCCGCGGCGCATTTTCGGCAGTGCGAACAGGCTGGCTACGATGGTGAACCACGCCAGCGTTTCAAGGACGATCAGCAGGAAAATCCCCCAACGCGCACCGGCGCCGATGTTATCGCCAACGAACAGTGAAAAGACCGAACCGAAGTAGATAATGGCTTTCGGATTGGCGAGATTGGTCAGCAGGCCCTTCAGGAAACTGCGCCCGCTACGCGCCAGCTCAACCTGCGGTTCCGCTGCCGATACATCAGTTTTCTTCAACGCGCCGCGCAGCATTTGATAGCCCATCCAGCACAGATACAGCCCACCGCCGACCATAATCAACGTATGCAGCCAGGCCATTTTCTCGATAATCAGATGCAAGCCGAGCAGCGCTACGCCCGCCCAGACCATTACGCCGCCGGTGATTCCCAACACGCCCATCATCGCCTCTTTGCGCGAGCGGCTCACCGCGGTTTGCGAAACGAAGAAAAAATCCGGCCCCGGACTCATTAGCGCAATGATGTGCACCAGCGCCACGGTGAGAAAAAGCATCAACATGTTTAACTCGCAGGGAAATAGTGAAGAAGGAAACTATTCTGGCACCTTTTCCCGCGGCTGACTACTCATCATCGCCATCGACATGAGCACGTATCAGCGCCATGAATTCTTTACCGAAGCGCTCAAGCTTGCGGGTCCCCACGCCGTTGACGCTGAGCATTTCCCCGGCGGTGAGCGGCGACTGTTCGGCCATCTCAATAAGCGTCGCGTCGTTAAAGACGACATAGGGCGGGATATTCTCCTCGTCGGCGATCGCTTTACGTAATTTACGCAGCTTGGCGAACAGCTTGCGGTCATAATTGCCGCCGAAGGATTTCTGCATCGCTTTCGGTTTTAGCGCCACGATACGCGGCACGGCGAGCTGCAGCGGGACTTCACCGCGCAGTACCGGACGCGCGGCCTCGGTGAGCTGCAGCGCGGAGTGCTGGGCAATATTTTGCGTAACCAGTCCGAGGTGAATTAACTGACGAATCACGCTCACCCAATGCTCGTGGCTCTGCTCGCGACCAATACCGTACACCGGCAGTTTATCGTGGTTCAGGTCACGGATACGCTGATTGTTGGCGCCGCGGAGTACTTCAACCACATAGCCCATCCCGAAGCGCTGATTCACCCGATAAATAGTTGAAAGCGCCTTACGCGCGTCCATTAAGCCATCGTACTGCTTTGGCGGATCAAGACAGATATCACAGTTGCCGCACGGCTCCTGACGCCCTTCGCCAAAATAGTTCAGCAGCACCAGACGGCGACAGGTCTGCGCTTCGGCAAAGGCGCCCATCGCATTCAGCTTATGACGTTCAATATCCTGCAGCGGCCCGGCGGGCTTCTCCTCCAGGCAGCGGCGCAGCCACGCCATATCCGCCGGATCGTAAAACAGCATCGCTTCCGCCGGCAGCCCGTCACGCCCGGCGCGGCCGGTTTCCTGATAATAGGATTCAATGTTGCGCGGGATATCAAAGTGCACCACAAAACGCACGTTCGGCTTGTTAATGCCCATACCGAAGGCCACCGTCGCCACCACGATCTGCAGATCGTCGCGCTGGAATTTCTCCTGCACGTCGGCACGAATATCATTTTCCAGACCAGCATGGTAGGCCGCCGCGCTGATGCCACGGCTTTGCAGCCTGGCGGCGGTGTCTTCAACTTTAGAACGGCTGTTACAGTAGATAATCCCTGATTTACCGCGCTGATCCTGGACGTAACGCATCAGCTGATCGAGGGGCTTAAATTTCTCCATCAGCATATAGCGGATATTGGGGCGATCGAAGCTACTGACCTGAATCAGCGGATCGTTGAGCCCCAGCAGGCGAACAATATCACGGCGGGTGGTGTCATCCGCGGTGGCGGTGAGCGCCATAAACGGAATATGCGGCATCCGCTGGCGCAGCTGGCCCAACGCGGCATATTCCGGGCGGAAATCATGGCCCCACTGCGAGATACAGTGCGCCTCATCTACCGCCAGCATCGCTAAGTTCCAGTGGCTCAGATGCTCGAGAAAGTTGTCCAGCATCAGGCGTTCCGGCGCGATATACAGCAGACGAATCTGCCCGCTGCGGCAGCCCGCCATCACTTCTTGCTGCTGCTCGCGGCTTTGCGTTGAATTAAGACAGGCCGCGGCGACGCCGTTCGCCAGCAGCTGATCGACCTGGTCTTTCATCAGCGAAATCAGCGGCGACACGACAACCGTCAGGCCGCCGAGGACCAATGCAGGTACCTGGTAGCACAGCGACTTACCGCCGCCGGTCGGCATCACTACAAGGCAATCGCGGCCTTCCAGCGCCGTGGCGATGATCGATTCCTGGCCCGGGCGGAACTGCTGGTAGCCGAAGGTCTCTTGTAAAACCTGCTTAGCCAGCGATTCCTGATTTAATACTTCCGCCTGTGCCACGTTGACCCCATTCGCCTGAAAAGAAAACAGGCGCTATTTTCAGCGCCTGCGAGCCAGAGTGCAACGATTAAAACAGATCGTTGAGCATCACGCCGACGCCGACGCGCGTCTGATTGAAGTTATAGTCGATTAGTGATTCGCCATAACCGCTGTAGATTTGAGTATAGGCGCGCACATGTTTGGTAATAGGATAACTGACCCCGACTTCCGCGCCGCCGTAGCCGGTATTCCAGTTATATTGCCCCTGAGCGCTAAGAATAGCCTCCCCCAGCTGGTAGCCAATCTTCAGGCGGTAGTAACCCATGTATTTGGTGATATCGGGGTTATCATCGGTGCTGCCGACCACATACCACGGCTTCACTTCAACCAGCCAATTACCGTTTTGCGCCATCAGGCGAGTATACAGGCGGTTCCAGCTACGTGACGTTGGATCGGAACGGCCGTTAGAGTCGTGGTTATAGCCGACTTCGATATCGCGCAAGGTCCAGCCGGCAAACTCATAATCCGTCGCGAAGCCAAGGAAGAGCTGAGGCTCGTAGTTGGTTTCGCGAAACGGCGCCGAGCCTTTACTGTTAGAGAGCTGCCACCAGGATTTTTGCGTATAGGAGGCGCCAAGCAGCGAATTATCGCCGAGAATACCGCGCCACAACGGGAACGCCAGGCTGAGCTGGAACTTCACCTCATCCTTACGCGCGTCATCGGCCCAGTCGTAACTACGAATTGCCTCTTTATTGAGATCGCTGGTCCATGTATAGAGCAGATAGTTGCTCTCATAAGGATAAAGCAGGAACGGATTATCATGATCCTGCAGCAGGTTGGCGATAATACTGCCCCGTACCGCGGGTTTGTCATGAACGGTTTGTTCAATCGGCGCGTCCTGCGCCAGAACGCCTGCTGGTAACGCGCTAAGCGCCAGCAGCCAGGCTAAAGAGATACGCATTACTGTTCTCCTGATGAATGGCTCTTATTAATGTTTTGTCCTGCTGCCATTCTACCTATTTATCTACCTCCCGCTGCGTTATCGCCTCCGAAAGTGGAAATCAATATTTTTGAAGCATAAAATCAACATTTCATTAACGAATGGACCTCTGCTATGTCTGAACTGACCGCCGCCGCCGCGCTAAAGCTGGTGGGAGAGATTTTTGTTTATCATATGCCTTTTAACCGTGCCCTAGGGCTGGAACTGGAACGGTATGAAAAAGAGTTTGCCCAGCTCAGCTTTAATAATCAGCCGATGATGGTTGGCAACTGGGCGCAGAGTATTCTGCACGGCGGCGTTATTGCGTCTGCGCTGGATGTCGCCGCGGGGTTGGTCTGCGTCGGCAGCACCCTGACTCGCCATGACACCATCAACGAAGAAGAGCTGCGCCAGCGTCTCTCGCGGATGGGAACTATCGATTTGCGCGTCGATTATTTACGCCCTGGCCGCGGCGAACGCTTCACCGCGACCAGCAGCCTGCTGCGTGCCGGAAACAAAGTCGCCGTGGCTCGCGTCGAGCTGCATAACGAAGAGCAGGTTTATATCGCCAGCGCCACGGCCACCTATATGGTGGGTTGATTGCCGCAGATCGAGTAACATCACTCTCTTTGGCAATGGATTCTACCAATGGACGCAAAACAAACGCGGCTGGGCGTTATGCTGGCGCTGGCCGCCTATTTTATCTGGGGTATCGCGCCGGCGTACTTCAAACTTATTTACTACGTTCCCGCCGATGAAATCCTGACGCATCGCGTGATCTGGTCTTTCTTTTTCATGGTGGCGCTCATCAGCGTCAGCCGCCAGTGGCCGCAGGTAAAAAAACTTCTAAAAACCCCGCGCAAGATCTTCCTGCTCGCGCTCTCTGCAGTGCTTGTCGGCGGCAACTGGCTGCTCTTTATCTGGGCGGTCAATAACCACCATATGCTGGAAGCTAGCCTCGGCTACTTTATTAACCCGCTGGTTAATATCGTGCTCGGGATGATTTTCCTCGGCGAACGCTTTCGTCGGCTGCAGTGGTTGGCGGTGATCCTCGCTTTTTGCGGCGTGCTGGTGCAACTTTGGACCTTCGGCTCACTGCCGGTAATCGGCCTTGGGCTAGCCTTCAGCTTTGCCTTCTACGGACTGGTACGTAAGAAAATCGCCGTCGATGCGCAGACCGGCATGTTGGTGGAAACGCTATGGCTGCTGCCAGTGGCGGCGATCTGGCTTTTCGGCATCACCGATAGCCCAACCAGCCATATGGGAGACAACCCCTGGTCGCTCAATTTACTGCTGATGGCCGCGGGCGTGGTAACTACCATCCCCCTGCTGTGCTTTACCGGTGCGGCGACCCGCCTGCGCCTGTCAACGTTGGGCTTTTTCCAGTATATTGGTCCGACGCTGATGTTCCTGCTGGCGGTAACGTTCTACGGTGAAGTGCCGGGCACGGATAAGATGGTAACCTTCGCCTTTATCTGGGTGGCGCTGGCGATATTCGTGATGGATGCGGTATATACGCAAAGACGGGGGCGCCGGGGATAGGATATTACCCGATGTCGGCTACGCCTTATCCGGCCTACAAAAGCACAACACGTAGGCCCGGATAAGCGAAGCGCATCCGGCACAACAACTACAGCCAGTTTTTACGCTTGAAGTAGAGATACGGCGCCAGGCCTGCCAACATCATAAACACGATAGCTCCCGGATAACCAAAGCTCCAGTGTAGTTCCGGCATAAACTCAAAGTTCATCCCATAGCTGGACGCCACCAGCGTCGGCGGCAGGAACACGACCGAAACCACCGAGAAGATCTTGATAATGCGGTTCTGCTCGATGTTGATAAAGCCCATCGCCGCCTGCATCAGGAAATTCACCTTCTGGAACAGCGATTCGTTGTGCGGCAGCAGGGATTCGATATCTCGCAGGATCTCTCGCGCCTGTTCAAGCTGGCCTGCCGGCAGGCGCGCCTTGCGCACGAGGAAGTTTAGCGCGCGCTGGGTATCCATCAGACAGAGGCGAACCTTCCAGCCGATATCTTCTAGTTCCGCCAGCGTCGACAGCGCTTCGTCGTACTCGTCGCCCTGGTGGCCTTCCATAATCACGCGGCTCAGCTTTTCCAGGTCACTGTAGATGTTTTCTATCTCATCCGCCAGCTGTTCGATTTTGGTCTCGAACAGATCTAACAGCAGCTCATAGGCGTTGCCGTCGACCAGCGTCTGGTTACGCACGCGCATGCGGTACAGGCGAAAAGCGGGTAGTTCACGCTCGCGCAATGTAAACAGGCGGCCTTCGCGGATGGTAAACGCCACGGTTGAGTTACCGGCGTGATCGTCGGCATCTTCGAAAAAGAAAAAGGAGTGGATGTGTAAACCATCTTCGTCTTCAAAGAAACGCGCTGACGCTTCGATGTCTTCCAGCTCCGGGCGCGTCGCCAGGTTCTGGCCTAACTCCGTTTGCACACGGCTACGTTCGTCATCGTCTGGCTCGACCAGATCGACCCACACCGAGCTGGCGAGATGCTTGATCTCATCGGCCTCAAGGCGCGTTAAACGATTATTTTCCAGTTGAAATGCGCTCAGCATGACCGGGACTCCCAATACAAAAAATTTATCGGACAGTTCGATGGGCACACAGAAACTATTTGGGTTTCAGACCATTAAGCCTGACTCAGAGCGACGGGGATAGGACGAGTCGCCGACAACCGCTAAGGCTATCGGCATAAGGGGATAGCCTTAGGAGTTGTTCCTGAATGACAGGAAGTTGAGCCAGCATCTACTGGGTGTGTCCAAGGCGAATGTCCTCTTAGCGTAATCGTGCGCGCATGTTACGCCAGCGCCAAAACGGCGTCAACACGCAAGGGAACGCTAAAGAGCAAATCCTGCCCTTTAGCATATAAGGCTAGCAGATTATTACAAAAAAATTATATTTTTCTTAAAGTTACACCGTTTCCAGCCGGGCATAGGCGGCAACCAGCCATTTAATTCCCTGCCCCTGGAATGCCACCTGCAGCCGGCTATGTTCACCGCTGCCCTCAAGGTTTACGATGGTACCTTCGCCGAACTTCGGATGCCGGACCCGCTGACCCAGTTTATAGCCGGTATCGTTCTCCGCCACCGGGGTACCGAGGCGCTGATGGTTAACCGGGCGGCTCACCGTCGCCCGTAACCGCACCTCTTCCACGCACTCTTCCGGCAGCTCGCCGATAAAGCGCGATGGGCGATGGTAAACCTCTTTGCCGTATAAACGACGGGTTTCGGCGTAGGTCAGCGTCAGTTTCTGCATCGCGCGCGTCACGCCGACGTAGGCCAGACGACGCTCTTCCTCCAGACGACCGCCCTCATCAAGCGCCATCTGGCTCGGGAACATCCCCTCTTCAACGCCGACGATAAACACCTGCGGGAACTCCAGCCCTTTTGCCGAGTGCAGAGTCATCAGCTGTACCGCATCCTGCCAGGTATCCGCCTGCCCTTCGCCGGCTTCCAGCGCGGCGTGGGAGAGGAACGCCTGTAGCGGCATCAGATCTTCATCTTCTTCGTTGTAGCTGAACTGGCGCGTCGCCGTCACCAGTTCCTCTAAGTTTTCGATGCGGGTCTGGCCCTTCTCGCCTTTCTCCTGCTCGTACATCATACGCAGGCCGGAATCTTTAATGACCCGGTCAGTCTGGACATGCAGCGGCATATCGGCGGTTTCCTGCGCCAGCGCGTCGATAAGCTCCATAAAGCGCTGCAGAGCGCTGGCAGCGCGGCCAGCCAGCGCTTTCTCTTTCAGTAGCTCGCGGCAGGCCTGCCACAGCGTCAGCTGACGATCGCGCGAGGTCTGGCGCACCACATCCAGGGTACGATCTCCGATACCGCGGGTAGGCGTATTGACTACGCGCTCAAACGCCGCGTCATCGTTACGGTTGGCAATCAGGCGCAGATAAGAGAGCGCATCTTTGATTTCCTGACGTTCGAAGAAGCGCATGCCGCCGTAGATACGGTAAGGCATGCTGGCCTGTAGCAGCGCCTCTTCCAGCACGCGCGACTGGGCGTTGCTACGATAGAGAATGGCGCACTGCTCCAGCGCTCCGCCGTTCTCCTGCCAGGTTTTAATTCGGTTAACCACGAAACGCGCTTCATCGAGATCGTTGAAGGCGCAGTACAGCGAAATGGGCTCGCCGTCGGCGCCGTCGGTCCACAGTTTTTTGCCCAACCGCCCGTTGTTGTTTTCAATCAGGGCGTTGGCGGCGCTGAGAATATTGCTGGTCGAACGATAGTTCTGCTCCAGACGAATAGTTTCCGCGCCCGGGAAGTCATTCAGGAAGCGCTGAATGTTTTCGACCTGCGCGCCGCGCCAGCCGTAAATCGACTGGTCATCATCGCCGACAATCATCACTTTGCCGGTATCGCCCGCCAGCAGGCGGATCCAGGCATATTGAATGTTGTTGGTATCCTGGAATTCGTCGACGAGAATATTGGTGAAGCGCTCGCGGTAGTGCTGCAGGATGTGCGGTTTGTTCAGCCACAGCTCGTGCGCGCGCAGCAGCAGCTCGGCGAAGTCCACCAGCCCGGCGCGATCGCAGGCTTCCTGATAGGCCTGATATACCTTCTGCCAGGTCTGTTCGACCGGGTTGCCGTAGCTCTGAATATGGTGCGGACGCAGCCCTTCATCTTTTTGGCTGTTGATGTACCACATCGCCTGACGCGGCGGCCATTGCTTCTCATCCAGGTTCATCGCCTTAATCAGGCGCTTCAGCAGGCGCAGCTGGTCTTCGCTATCGAGGATTTGGAAATCCTGCGGCAGGTTGGCATCCAGATGATGGGCGCGTAGCAGGCGATGGGCCAGGCCATGGAAGGTGCCGACCCACATACCGCCCTGGGTGGTGCCCATCAGTTGGCCGATACGGTGGCGCATCTCCGCCGCCGCTTTGTTGGTAAAGGTCACCGCCATAATGGAATACGGCGAGCAGTTCTCCACGCTCAGCAGCCAGGCGATACGGTGCACCAGTACGCGCGTCTTACCACTGCCCGCCCCTGCCAGAACCAGCATATTGGTGCGCGAGGCCGCTACGGCTTCACGCTGTTTGTCATTAAGGCTGTCGAGCAGGTAAGAAACGTCCATTGGCACCGCCGGAAGAGAAGGGGTTCCACGAACCCCTGTTAATATATACAGAGTTACTGGTGATTATATCAGCGAGGTCAGAGATGCCAACCGTGAAATTTCAATATGCGGCAGCAGGCGGCTATCGGCGGTTTTCATCAACGACGCGTCCTGCGGCTTGATCCAGCAGGCCTGCATTCCACAGCGAATAGCGCCAGCCACGTCGGTGGTCAGATCATCGCCGACGTGCAGAATCTGCCCGAGGGGTAAATCCAGGCGCTCCGCCGCCAGATGGTACATATCGGCAAACGGCTTGGAGCGACCATCCGGGCCCGCGCGCAGCACGAAACGGAAATAGTCATTCAGCCCGAACAGTTCTGGCTGGGCGTTACCGTTGGTGATAGCCACCAGCGGCCATTTCTGCGCCAGCTTCGCCAGCGTATCGTGCGTCTCCTGCGGCACGTCGACGCGGCTGCGCCAGTGGGCGAAATTTTCCATCGCCGCATCGGCGCCGGCTTTCGCCTCGGCGGCGGAGAGCCCGGCATTACGCATCCCTAACTCCAGCGCGCGGTGGCGCCAGACGGTGACGTCATGATAAATCTCAGGTTCTGAGGACAATAGCGTTTGTCGCAGTTGATTAAGCGCATGGGCATCAAACTGGCTCAGCGCCGGATGATAATTGCGCACAAACGTCAGCGATTCCTGCATCGTCCGGTCAATCACCGGGCGGTTATCATAAAGGGTGTCATCCAGGTCGAACGTCAGCGCGGAGATCGGGCCCAGAGGTCGGTAAAAACGCATTATTTCCCCCGTTTAGCGCGCGGATGCGCGGCATCGTACACCGAGGCAAGGTGTTGAAAATCGAGATGGGTATAGATTTGGGTGGTGGAGAGATTGGCATGCCCCAGCAGCTCCTGCACGCCGCGCAGATCGCCGCTCGACTCCAGCATATGCGTCGCGAAGGAGTGCCGCAGCTTATGCGGATGCACGTGGCTATTGAGCCCCTGCTTGATCCCCCATTCGGCAAACCGCTTCTGCACGTTGCGCGCTGAAATTCGCTTACCCAGCTTCGACAAAAACAGCGCGTCGTCATCGCCGCCGAACAGGCCGCGCAAATCCAGCCAGTGTTCGATCCACGCCACCGCGTTGCGTCCAATTGGCAGGCGGCGCTCTTTGCTGCCTTTACCCATCACCCACACTTCCCCTGACTCAAGATCAAGGTGCTGAATATCAAGGTTAACTAACTCAGAAAGACGCAGCCCCGCGCCGTACATCACTTCCAGCATCGCCCGGTCGCGCACGGCGAGCGGGTCGTTAAGGTCGATATCCAGAAGCCGATTCACATCATCAACGTCGATATTTTTCGGTAAGTGGCGGGGAATTTTTGGCGCCGCAATTCCCTTCGCCGGGTTAGCCGCTAACTCGCCCTGGCTGACCATCCAGTCGAAGAAACTGCGCAAGGCGGAAAGCCGCAGCGCCAGGCTAGCCGGGCCTAAGCCCGCGCGGCGGCTGCGCACGGCAAAGCTACGTACCTGAGCGGCGTCGCACTGCTGCCAGCTTTTTAAGCCAGCATCATCCGCCAGCGCGATCAGCGCTTCCAGCTGACGCTGGTAATTCGTGAGCGTAATCGGGCTAAGCTGGCGCTCTACGCCGAGATAGCGCAGGAAGCGTTCGACGCAGGCGAATAGCGGGGAGTCGGTCATGCGCGTTCAATCCAGCGCTCCAGCAGGCCGGGCAGCATGCGCGCAATCTCCTGCAGTAGCTGCGTCCCCTGACCTTGCTGATAATGTTGTGGATCGCGGCTGCTGAAGAACATCACCCCCGGCGCGTCGTCATCGCCCAGTAGCGACATCGCCACCGAGCCGATAGCTTTCGCATCCGGCAGCACCACCAACAGCTCTGGCCCGTTCAGCGGACCAAGATAGTGACGTGCCTGGCCCAACCGTTGGATACGAATGGGTTCGAACGCCTGCCGGCTCAACGCCAGATGGGTGAATTTAGACGGCGCGCCGAGATGCCAGCTGTCCGGAAACAGGCGCACCGTCGCGCCCGCCAGGCCCAGCTCGCGCGCCCAACGATGAAAGCGGTTGAGCATTTCATCCAGGCTATCGGCAGACGCCAGGCGCGTCTGCAGATGGAACAGGCGCTGAAACAGGCTTTGATTGGCCGTCGCCTGTTCCATCAGCAGCGTCATATTTTCTTCCAGCACGTTGATATGGTTACGCGCCCGCAGCATATGCCACTCGACCAGCGAGATGGTGCCGCGCACCGGATGCGGGACGCGGATATGCTCTACCTGCGCTGCATTACGAATAAAGAACTCAGGATTTTGCAGCAGATAATCTACTACCGCGCTGTCGTCGAGCGCTGTGGCGAGTTCCTGCTGTTCTTCCCCGATCTGTTTCATAGATGAATAAATCCGTCGTAGACGTGTGCCGCCGGGCCAGTCATATACAACGGTTGACCCGGACCTTTCCAGGCGATGTCGAGACGCCCGCCTGGCAATTCCACGCGTACCTCTTCGCCGAGTAATCCCTGTTGGATACCGACCGCCACTGCCGCACAGGCGCCGCTGCCGCAGGCCTGCGTTTCACCTGCGCCGCGTTCATAGACGCGCAGACGAATATGAGAGCGTTCCACTACCTGCATAAAGCCGATATTGGCGCGTTCCGGAAAACGTTCGTGGCTTTCCATCACCGGACCGAGGGTTTCAACCGCGGCGGTGTCCACGTTATCGACCTGAATCACGCAGTGCGGGTTGCCCATTGAGACGACGCCGCACAATACTGTCTGTTCAGCCGCGCGCATAATATAGGTCTTTTCCGCTTTGTTGGCGCGGAATGGGACCTGAGACGGCTCGAAATTCGGCTCGCCCATGTTAACGCGCACCAGATCATCTTCCGTTACGCTTAATACCATACGCCCATTGGCGGTGCTCACACGGATATCACGTTTATTGGTCAGGCCTTTTAAACGGACAAAGCGGGCGAAGCAGCGCGCGCCGTTGCCGCACTGCGAGACTTCGCTACCGTCAGCATTGAAGATACGGTAGTGGAAGTCCAGATCGGGATCGTACGGCGGCTCGACAACCAGCAGTTGGTCGAAGCCGACGCCAAGATGCCGATCCGCAAGGCGGCGAATCAGCTCCGGTGAGAAGAAAACATTCTGCGTTACCGCATCAACAACCATGAAGTCGTTGCCGAGGCCATGCATTTTAGAGAACTGCATTATCTACTCCAATTGCGCGGAACAGAACGTTATCGTTAATAGTTAACCTGGGTCGGACCGCCATTATCGCCGCGATCGTTACGATCCGGCGTCGCGCTCTGAATGCCTGGGTTAACCGGCTTGGTCGGCGGCGGCGCGGTTTTGTCCGCCGGCGGGAAATACAGCGGCCCTTTCAAACCGCAGCCGGTCAGGCTGAAGATTGCAAACAGAACGGCAAGCGTGGGTAAAACGTTTTTCATTGATAGTTGCCCATGATTCATTCGTTACTGCTTTCTATCATCGCAGGAGAAGACGTAAAAGCAAGCGTTTAGCATCTGACTGCACGCGCTTTTGTTTCGCGCTATACTGCGGCCATCTTCAAAAAAGCAGGATAGAACCATGAACGACAGTGAATTCCATCGCCTGGCCGATAGCCTGTGGATGACCATCGAAGAACGTCTGGACGATTGGGACGGCGACAGCGATATCGACTGCGAAATCAACGGCGGCGTGCTGACCATCAGCTTCGAAAATGGCAGTAAGATCATTATTAACCGTCAGGAGCCACTGCATCAGGTCTGGCTGGCGACCAAGCAAGGCGGCTATCACTTCGATCTGCAAGGCGACGAGTGGATCTGCGATCGCAGCGGCGAACGCTTCTGGGATCTGCTGGAGCAGGCGGCAAGCAATCAGGCCGGCGAGACGGTGAGCTTCCGTTAATGAGGTGTTTCCCGGATGGCGGCGCATCGCGCCTTATCCGTGCTACCCGACGACATAGAACCGTAGCCCTGCTAAGCGCAACGCCAGCAGGGAATATCTCCGGATAGCGCATCGCGCCTTATGCGGGCCAAATCTACGAGTAGCGCTGCTGCAGCACCGGTGAGGCGACAGCTTCCTGGCCCGGCGGCACCGCGGCGGCAATCGCCTGGCTGCGGAACGGGATCACCTGCGTGCGTCCGTCAACTTCGACTATCTGATAGAACTGCGGCAGGTTGAAGTTAATGAAGCTGGAGCCGTAGGTGAAGCGATCGTGCGATGACGAGTAGAAGCGGCTGACGTCGCGCACCAGCTCTTCTTTGCTGCCTTCGCAGTGGTGATAGACCTCTGCGCGGTTGCTTTCATCGAGAATGTAGATGTTAAAGCCGCTATCATTGTTATCCGCATCTTCAAAGAAGAATTGAATAATCCCTTCGCTGGCGAAGCCATCCACCACCGCCGGCAGCTTAACGTGATTGGTTTCTACCTGTACCGACAGGCCGTGGAGCTTGTTGTGTGAGATAGCGCCGTAGAACTCAATGGCGTTTTCCAGCTTCTGCACCGAAACGTTCAGGCGTTCAAAGAACAGGCCCCAGGTCTGGCCGGAGACGCGCAGCGCTTTGAAGCGCCCGGTATCCTGACGGGTACTGGAGAGACGCAGTTCGATGCACTCGGAGACCATCTGCTGCACGCGGGTGCGAATAAGGCCGCGCAGATGCTGGCTGTAGCAGAACACCTCCACGCTATCCGGCGGCGCGGCGTCCTGATGCATTTTGCCGAGAATAGTTTTCAGCGCTTCGATCATCGCCTGCTCGCCGTTAAAGTGCAGCGTACGCACTTCGTTCCACGAGTTGCGATACAGCAGGTCGACGCTGCCAATCAGGCATTTTTGCTCTTCGCCGAAGCTGAAAACGTCGAGCTTACGGAAGTCGAAATGCACCACCTGATTGCGGAAAGCCGCCGTCGGGTCATATTCGAGGTTAACGATAATCGCCAGGTGGCGAATTTCGCACGGGCTGTACAGCGCTTTTGGCGTCGGCGCCGGCAGACGCAGCGGGAAGTGGTGCGACACGTCGGCCACCATCTCCTGCAGCTTCGGCAAATCGACGATACCGTTGCCCTTAATAAACAGACGGGTGCGTGAGGTCAGCAGGCCGTTAAACCAGGCCCAGGCCACCAGCTTATTAAGATAACGGTTATATTCCAGCGGCTGATGGCTGATGATCGATTCCATATCCGGCGCGCGATTATACAGATACCAACCGGTACGGTTGGCGCGGCCCGGCGGCACGTGGATAAAGGTCAGATTCGGTTCCGACAGGTCCGGTGAAATTTGCGGGTTTACCAGGGTAACCTTGCCCGGCAAGGCTTCAAAGGCCGCATACAACTTACGCGTCAGCACGCCGATATCCTGCGGGCTGGCGGAGACGCTGAGGTTATTGCGACGCGCGAAGCGGATCAGATTACGATAGCTCTGCATCATCGCGTCGAGCAGTTCGTTGTGCGCTTTGCGCACTTCATCGATTTTCCAGTTAGCGCGGTTATCGAGCATCATCAGACGCTTTTCATCCCAGCCCCACTCTTTCACCAGCTGGCTGACCACTTCACGACGCCAGCCCACACAGGCGCGCTCGCGGCTGAGTTTTTCACAGACTTTCAGATAGAAGCAGCGGCGTACCAGATCGAGACGGGTGTCGTCTTCGATAGCCTGCAGATAGGCGGTTACGCGCTCCAGCATCATGCAGTAGGGGTCGAGACCGAATGAGACAATCTCGCCATCGTGCAGGCGCTGTTTAATATCTTTCGCCAACAGGCGGTTGTTGGGGTATTCCCACGAGTAGGCTTCCAGCAGCAGCGTTTTCAGCACCGCTTTATACGGGGAGTCGATGCTCTTATACAGCTGCCACAGGCTGGCGCCGAAGTACTCTTCCGCCGACAGAGAACTGAGGCCACCGAGATCGAGCCATTCGTTTGGCGTCAGCACGCCCTGGGCATACAGCCCCATCACGTAATCATCGTAATGGTCTTCTTCATCGCCCGGCACCATATTCCACAGAATACGTTTCCCGGCGAGACGCACGGCGGTGCGGTAAAATTCATCGAGCAACAAAATATGCTGGGTCGAACCACAGTCTTCGCCGCCGAGGCTGCCGCTTTCGTTATGGCGGAAGCGGTTTTCGTCGATCAGGAAGAAACTGACCTCGACGCCGAGCGACGCCGCCCAGCTTTCAAGCAGGCTGCATTTACGCTGCAGCAGTTGGCGTTCTTCGTTATCCAGCCAGGCCTGATGGCATACCCAGATATCCAGATCGGAAGAGCAGCTTTGCCCGACGGAAGAGGTACTGCCCATCGAATAGACGCCGGTAATCGGCAGTTCGCCTTTCGGCGGCTCCTGCGTTAGCAGGCCGCGATGCAGTTCGAGTTCGTCAAGATAGTGGCGTTGGGTTTCATCAGGCGTGTAGAGGCAAATGCCGCGGGGAACGTTACCGTCAAGGTAACCCGGCATCAGCGGGTGATGATAATGTAGTAATGTCGGCAGAAGACTGTAAACCTGCTGGAAAGCGGGTCCCATGGCAGCAAGCGCGCGATCCACGCGCAGTTGGTTGATGGCATCCAGTCTCTGTTTCAGTGTCTCAATATAGAGGTACAAGACATATCGCCTGATGTTCAAAAATCCGACGTACAATAGTACGGAGGATTTCAGTATTTCAACAAGAACCGTCACCATTCGTCATCGGTGTGGTTGTGATGAACTGCTGGCTGACAAATGGTTTAAAACGTGATCAATTTAACACCTTGCTGATTGACCGTAAAGAAAGATGCGCTACATACAAGTGTAGCACCGTTTGCCGGGTGTAAATTCCCCACTACGCTTGCGGCAACCGCACGCGCATGAAACGCTAAAGGTCATCATGCCAGCATCCCACATTAACCGTGAAACTAACATCCCTAAAGCAACAATGTTAGGATGGCTCATGGTCGACAATGACGGTAACAAGCATGTTAGACAAAGTTTTGAGAATTGCCACACGGCAAAGCCCGCTTGCGCTATGGCAGGCACATTATGTGAAAGAGCGCCTGGAGTCGTGTCATCCGGGGCTTTCCGTTGAGCTGGTGCCCATGGTCACCCGCGGCGACGTGCTCCTTGATACCCCGCTGGCGAAAGTGGGCGGCAAGGGCTTATTTGTGAAAGAGTTAGAGCTCGCCATGATTGAGGGGCGCGCCGATATCGCCGTCCATTCGATGAAAGATGTCCCGGTCGAATTCCCTGAAGGCCTGGGATTGGTCACCATCTGCGAACGTGAAGATCCGCGCGACGCATTTGTTTCCAATCACTATGCCTCAATTGACGCGCTGCCGGCTGGCAGCATCGTTGGCACGTCAAGTTTACGTCGCCAGTGCCAGTTGGCGGCAGAGCGCCCCGATCTGGTGATCCGCTCGCTACGCGGCAACGTTGGCACGCGATTAGGCAAACTCGATAACGGCGAGTATGACGCTATTATCCTTGCCGCCGCCGGGCTGAAGCGCCTGAAACTGGAAGCGCGTATTCGCCAGCCGCTCTCGCCTGAACAATCTCTGCCGGCCGTCGGCCAGGGCGCGGTAGGTATCGAATGCCGCCTTGACGATGAATGGACCAAAGCGCTGTTAGCGCCGCTTAACCATACAGAGACCGCCGTGCGCGTACGTGCCGAGCGGGCGATGAACACCCGTCTCGAAGGCGGTTGTCAGGTGCCGATTGGCAGCTATGCCGAACTGCGCGATGGTGAGCTGTGGCTACGAGCGCTGGTGGGCGCGCCGGATGGTTCGCTGGTCGTGCGCGGTGAACGCCGCGGGCGGCCTGAAGAGGCAGAGGCGCTCGGCGTCTCGCTGGCGGAAGAGCTACTGGATAACGGCGCCCGCGACATCCTCGCGGCGGTCTATGATGGAGAAGCCCCACGATGAGCATCCTGGTCACCCGTCCGCTACCGCAAGGTGAAGAGTTAGTCAGCCGCCTGCGCGCGCTGGGACGCGTGGCCTGGAGCTTTCCGCTGATTGAATTCACGCCGGGGAGAGAGCTGGCAGCGCTCCCGCGTCAACTGGCGGCATTAGGCGCGGACGATTTGTTGTTTGCGCTGTCGCAGCATGCGGTGGAATTCGCCCATGCCCGTCTACTGCAGGAGAGCCAACGCTGGCCCTCCGACCCGGCCTATTTCTCGATAGGCCGCACCACCGCGCTGGCTCTGCATACGGTCAGTGGTAAAAATATCCGTTACCCGTTAGATCGGGAAATCAGCGAAGTCTTGCTACAATTACCTGAATTACAAAACATTGCGGGCAAGAAAGCCCTGATTCTGCGCGGCAACGGCGGCCGGGAATTACTCGGCGACACGCTGCGAGATCGCGGCGCCGAAGTAACATTTTGTGAATGTTATCAACGTTGTGCGAAGTACTATGATGGTGCGGAAGAGGCTATGCGCTGGCAATCTCGTGGAGTCACAACGCTGGTGGTCACCAGCGGCGAGATGCTGCAGCAGCTGTGGTCGTTAATACCCCAGTGGTATCGCGAACAGTGGCTGCTGCACTGTAGCCTTATCGTTGTCAGCGAACGTCTGGCCCTTCAGGCCCGGGAATTGGGCTGGCAGGATATTCAGGTTGCCGATAACGCCGACAACGATGCGCTGCTACGCGCATTACAATAACTCTCAACATTGGAAGCCATAATGACGGAACAACAAAATCAATCCGCCGTGGTTGAAGAGACCAGGGAGGCCGTGGAAACCACGCCACAGCCAGAAAACAACGAGAAGAAAAAGGCCGGCAACAAAACCAGCCTGGCGCTCAGCGCGATTGCTATCGCTATCGCCCTCGCCGCCGGTATTGGCCTGTATGGCTTGAATAAGCAGCAGGTTACGCGGCAAAACGAAACCAGCTCTGAATTAGCAAGCCAGCTCGCGGCGCTGCAAAAAGCGCAGGACAGCCAGAAGAGCGAGCTGGAAAGCGTCATCAAACAGCAGGCCGACCAGTTGAGCGAAGCCAAACGTGAACAGGAAACCCTGACCAAACAGCTTGATGAGCTACAGCAAAAAGTTGCCGTGATTTCCGGCAGCGACGCCAAAACCTGGCTGCTGGCGCAGGCTGATTTCCTGGTTAAGCTGGCGGGACGTAAACTGTGGAGCGATCAGGATGTGACGACCGCCGCCGCGCTGCTGAAAAGCGCCGATGCCAGCCTCGCCGACATGAACGACCCAAGCCTTATCGGCGCGCGCCGCGCCATCACCGATGACATCGCTTCGCTGTCGGCGGTAAGCCAGGTCGATTATGACGGCATCATCCTCAAAGTTAACCAGCTGGCGAATCAAATCGACAATCTGCGTCTGGCCGATAATAACGACGATGATTCCCCGATGGATGCCGACAGCGACGAGCTCTCCAGCTCCATCGGCGAATGGCGGGTTAACCTGCAGAAAAGCTGGCAGAACTTTATGGATAGCTTCATTACCATACGCCGCCGCGACGAAACGGCGGTGCCGCTGTTAGCGCCGAATCAGGATGTCTATCTGCGCGAAAATATCCGTTCTCGCCTGCTGGTCGCCGCGCAGGCGGTGCCGCGTCATCAGGAAGAAACCTATAAGCAGGCGCTGGAAAACGTCTCCACCTGGGTACGCGCTTATTACGATACTGAAGACGCCACTACCAAGGCTTTCCTTGAAGAAGTGGATAAGCTCAGTCAGCAGAGTATCACCATGAGCGTACCGGAAACGCTGCAGAGCCAGAGCCTGCTGGAAAAGCTGATGCAAACCCGGGTGCGTAATTTAATGGCCCAGCCTGCGGCAGCCGCTCCGACGCCAGCGCCAGCAGCGACCGCGCCAACCCCTGCGCCGCAAGGAGAATAACCGATGCTGAAAATTCTCCTGCTTTTCGCACTGCTGATCGCCGGGATCATCGTTGGGCCGATGATCGCGGGCCACCAGGGCTACGTTCTGATCCAGACCGATAACTACAATATCGAAACCAGCGTGACGGGTCTTGTGATCATCCTGATCCTCGCAATGGTCGTGCTGTTTGCTATCGAGTGGCTTCTGCGCCGCATTTTCCGTACCGGCGCGCACACTCGCGGCTGGTTCGTAGGGCGTAAGCGCCGCCGCGCGCGTAAGCAAACCGAGCAAGCGCTGCTGAAACTGGCGGAAGGCGATTACCAACAGGTTGAAAAGCTGATGGCGAAAAATGCCGAACACGCCGAACAACCGGTCGTGAACTATCTGTTAGCGGCGGAAGCTGCCCAACAGCGCGGCGATGAAGCTCGCGCCAATCAGCATCTTGAGCGTGCCGCCGAACTGGCTGGCGACGATCTGATCCCGGTCGAAATCACCCGCGTGCGCCTACAGTTGGCGCGGAATGAAAACCACGCCGCCCGTCACGGTATCGATAAGCTGCTGGAAGTGACCCCGCGTCATCCGGAGGTACTGCGTCTCGCCGAGCAGGCCTATACCCGCACCGGCGCGTGGAATTCGCTGCTGGACATCATTCCGTCTATGGCGAAAGCCAACGTGGGGGATGAAGAGCACCGCGCCGCGCTGGAACAGCTGGCGTGGATTGGACTGATGGATAAAGCGCTGGCCGACGGCGGTAGCGAAGGGCTACGCGAATGGTGGCGCAATCAGAGTCGTAAAACGCGTGCGCTGATACCGCTACAGGTGGCAATGGCCGAACGCCTGATCGAAAGCGACGATCACGATACCGCACAGCAGATTATTATCGATGGTCTGAAGAAACAGTATGATGACCGCCTGGTCATGCCGATCCCGCGGCTGAAGACCAATAATCCTGAGCAACTGGAAAAAGTGCTGCGCCAGCAGATCAAAGCCGTCGGCGACCGTCCGCTGCTGTGGAGCACCCTGGGCCAGTCGCTGATGCGTCACGGTGAATGGCAGGAGGCCAGTATCGCCTTCCGCGCCGCGCTTAAGCAACGCCCGGATGCCTTTGATTACGCGTGGCTTGCCGATGCGCTGGACCGCTTGCACCAGCCGGAAGAAGCGGCGACCATGCGTCGTGACGGCCTGCTGTTGACGCTACACAATAACCCTCAGCAGTAATTCACGATAACGCTATCGCCTCGTATGGGGCGATAGCTACTCTTCAGAACAGGAGTTCTGATGCGCGTACCCTCTCGTTTTCTCTTTCCTCTTGCTGCCAAACCGCGTTTATCGCTACCCCGATTACTGCTGGCGATCATCATCGTTGGCGCGCTTATCGGCGGGGTTATCGCCGCACTGGGCTCTGGCGCATGGTGGGTTCTGCTGGTGCTGCTCATTGTTACGATCGTCAGCAATCGCCGCTGGCGAATGCGGCGGGCAAAACTAGCCGAACAGCGCGCCGGCCAGACTATTTGCCAATTCGCGCGTGCCTTCGATATTTCTCTTGTCGATAGCTGGGTGATCCGCGCCGTGTGGTTAACGCTGGATAACCAGCTTAACCAGTCAATGCCATCAGCACCTGCGCTGGCTTTTGCCGCCGGGGATCGGCTGGATGAGGATTTGGAGTTGGTTGGCGATGATGATGACCTGTATGAATTATTACAAGAGGCCGCCCAGCGCTGCGGCCGGGATCTCAGCGGGCTCGAGGATAATCCCTGGCTGCCGGTGCTGACGGTGGGCGATATGGTGCGAGCCCTCAACGCCCAACCGATGACGCCCGCTCGCCAACAGCGGATCGTTATCCACCCCTGAAAGAAAAAAACGCCTGCGCTGAAATCAGGGCAGGCGTTAAAACAGGTCTGTTTGACAACAAATTGGGTGCTTCACTCAACGTTATGTCCATGGTGTTTGATGAGACATAAAATGCGACATCTATCAGTGGACGATAAGCACCGTAAGTACGGCTCTGCATCATTCCCGAGTTTATGAGGCACGAAGGCGAACATAAGAGATGGAATGAGCATCTACCCGGTTATTATCGCACAGGATCCTGGGAGATTGCATCTATCGCAGCAATCATTTGGGACAATTCCGGGCAATAATTCGCAGAGCTAGAAACGATTTTTTACGAGGAAGATCAGCGGGATAAAAGGCGCCTGAAGAAAATCGGAAAACAAAAAACCCCGCCGAAGCGGGGTTCAAAATTGGTCGGCGAGAGAGGATTCGAACCTCCGACCCACTGGTCCCAAACCAGTTGCGCTACCAAGCTGCGCTACTCGCCGAAATACTGCTTTTTGAATTTTTAGTTCAATTCTTTAAAGTCGTGGTGCGGGGGGGGGGACTTGAACCCCCACGTCCGTAAGAACACTAACACCTGAAGCTAGCGCGTCTACCAATTCCGCCACCTTCGCAATTCACAACTCTATCAAATAATGGGGTGGCTAATGGGATTCGAACCCACGACAACTGGAATCACAATCCAGGGCTCTACCAACTGAGCTATAGCCACCACAACAATTCTTTTACGCGGTATTAAAACCACCGCAGCTCCAGCACCGGGTAAATGGTGCGCCCGACAGGATTCGAACCTGAGACCTCTGCCTCCGGAGGGCAGCGCTCTATCCAGCTGAGCTACGGGCGCTTAGCGCCGTTGCGGGGGTGGATAATACGGACTTCCCCCACCCCTGTCTAGTGCCTTTTTAAATAAAATTTCTATTTGCTCACAGTTTGTGCGCTTTGGCGCTTATTCCGCCGTTTTATCGAGATTTCCCCGCTTGCCGAGGCCGAAAACCTTATAAATAAGGGTCACCGCGGCGAGGAAAATCATTCCGACAAAGAGCGACATCCGGGTTTCATCGTTAATTCCCATGCCGATCAGCACACAAACGAGGAAAGCCATCGTCAAATAGTTTGCCCACGGGAACAACAATGAACGGAACGGATGGCTGGCCATCGCCTGCTGATGCTCGCGGCGAAAACGCAGCTGGCTAATCAGGATCACAAACCACGGCACCATCCCCGGCAACACGCTGGCGCTATAGACATAGACAAACACGCGCTGCGGGTTAGGAATAATGTAGTTCAGGCACGAACCGATTAGCAGAATCACGATCGACAGCGCGACGCCCGCCACCGGCACGCCCTGACGCGACACTTTGGCCATTGCTGCCGGTAGCTGACGGTTGCGCGCCAGCGCGTACAGCATACGCCCACAGCTATACATCCCGCTGTTACAGCCCGACAGCGCTGCGGTCAGCACCACGAAGTTGATAATCCCCGCCGCCGCGGTAATGCCGATTTTGGCGAAGGTCAGGACGAACGGGCTACCGGTCGATCCAATCTGGTTCCACGGGAAGATAGTCACGATAACGAAAATCGCGCCCACGTAAAAAATCAGGATACGCCACAGCACCTTACCCACCGCGCTACGCAACGTGACCTGCGGGTTTTTCGCTTCCCCGGCGGTGATACCGATAAGTTCAACGCCCTGATAAGAGGCGACGACAATACACAGCGCCGTCAGGAAGCCTTTCCAGCCGCCGGCGAAGAAGCCGCCGTGCTCGGTCAGGTTGCCAAAACCGATCGACTGCCCGCCGTTACCGAAGCCAAAGAAGATGACGCCCAGGCCAATGACAATCATCACGATAATGGTGGTGACTTTAATCATCGCAAACCAGAACTCGATCTCGCCGTACAGACGCACTGCCGCCAGATTCGCTAGTGCTACCAACCCAACGGCAATTAGCGCCGGGATCCACTGCGCCATCTCCGGGAACCAGAACTGCACGTATACCCCGATGGCGGTGATCTCTGATATTCCCACCGCCATCCACATAAACCAGTATGACCAGGCCGTGAGATAGCCGAAGAACGGGCTCATATAACGGTGCGCGTAAACGGCGAATGAGCCGGTTACCGGTTCGAGGAACAACATTTCGCCCATCGAACGCATGATAAAGAAGACAAATAAACCGGCGATAATATACGCCAGCAGGACGGATGGACCGGCCCACTTCAGCGTACTTGCCGCGCCCATGAATAACCCTACGCCAATCGTCCCGCCTAGCGCGATTAGCTCAATATGCCGGGCCTCCAGTCCACGCTGGAGTTCCGCTTTTTTCTCAGTCATAAAGCCTCTTGTGTTTGCTGTACTCCGGGTACTCCCGGTTATTGTTATTAATTGAAACCATAGCCTTGCCGACGCGCAGGTCTCCCCCACGCGTTTGAAGCATGCGAATGGTTAATTAATTTTACGGAAATGGCAAATAAAGTATCAGGCGAGTGAAGAGATTACACAGAATATGTATGCAATCTCGCCTGGTTGCAGTGGAATATCAGAGCTTGCCGGAATAATGCCAACGTAAATAGCGCAGTAAACGGAACTGTCTTTTGATACGGCTCGGTTGCAGGAGCAGGCGATAGAACCACTCCAGCCCCAGGTTCTGCCAGAATTTTGGCGCCCGGTGAACGTGGCCGGTAAAGACGTCATAAGTGCCGCCAACGCCCATATACAGCGCGGCGGGATACACCAGCCGGCAGTCGCGCATTAGAATTTCCTGGCGCGGCGATCCCATCGCGACGGTGACAATTTTCGCCCCGCTGTCGCGCACCCGCTCAAACAGCTGCTGACGCTGATCGGCGGAAAAATAGCCGTCCTGACTGCCGACGATATTGACCTTCCAGCGCTCACGCAGCTTCGCTTGCGTCTCCGCCAGCACCTCGGGCTTGCCACCGATCAGGAACACCGGCGTTCCCTGAGCGCCAGCCCGCTCCATCAGCGCTTCCCACAGATCGGCGCCGGCAACGCGCGACACCTCAGCCTGCGGATATTTTTTACGTAATGAGCGCACGACGCTAATACCGTCGGCATATTTAAACTCGGCGGCCTCAATCAGCGCACGCACTTCCGGGTTATCTTCTACCGCCAGCATCTTTTCGGCGTTGATCGCGACCAGCGTTCCCTGACGCAGTTCGCCGTCGGCGAAGAGATAGTTGAGCGCATGCTGCATGTCGCGCCAGCCAATCAGCTGCAGCCCTCGCAGCGCATACTGCGGCGCCGAAGTGTTATCAGTCATGTTCATCCTTATCAGACCTGCGGTTGCGAAAGCGGCTTCACCCGCTTATGAATCAATCCTGCGCTGTCCAGGAGCCAGTACAGCAGTTTCGCCGCTAACAAGCAGATACCAAAGATCACGAGGAAAAACACCACGCGGGAGCCGAACGAATCCAACCCTTCGCGTGCCAGCACTATCATGTTGAAGATAGCGCCGAAACAGAAACTGTGCAGGATAGCCGCTTTGTAGCGATTGCTCTCCCGGTTGCCCAGTTCGTACAGCCAGTCGAACCATTTAATGATGAGCCCTACCGCGACGGCGCCCAGCGGTACGAACCATACGCCGCCCATCACCACCAGCGAACCAATCAGCGTCGGCGATATCGCCAGCCCCGAATGGTTATTTAACACTTCCCAGGTGAAGTAATTGGCGGTATTCAGCACCATTGTCGGGCGACCGTGCCACATCCAACTGGGGATAAAGACGTAGAAGTCGCGGATCATCGGCGCCAACCCCTGGAACTCAATCTTGTCGTAGTTCTGCAGCAACAGCGCCAGGTTCTCCCACGGCGAGAAGGTATCGCGCGTGAGATAGAGGAAAGTATAAAACGCTTCATCGCCGCTAACGTTCATCCCATAGCGCTTCAACGCCAGCCAGAACATGCCGACAATACCCAGCACGCCCGCTGCCGCCAGCATCCACAGGCTGATCCAGCCGCGAATAATGCCGATAAACAGGAAGATAGCGAAAGCGATAATGATGTTGGCGCGGGTACCGCCGACGATCGCGTAGGTCAGCAGACCAAAGGCGACGGTGCTCACCAGGAAGAAAATCCACGCCTTGTAATCCTGACGCAGGAAATAGATCACCAGCATCGCCGGAATAAAGAAGTAGAAGAAGCGCTTCAACGCCACGCCGGACACTTCCGCGGAGAATATCTGGCTGTATGAATTGAGCTTAAATAGCAGGAAACCGTTGTGGGCGAAGAAGATACCGACGCACAGCAGCGCCAGCCCCATCAAAATCCCCCAGGCCAGATGGGTTTCAACCCGGTTCATGGTAAACAGCGGACGACGTGGAACATCGCGCGATGCCGGACGCAATCGCGTTTTGTAGGTCACGTAGTAGATGGCATAGAAGCACACCGCAACCAGCAGCGTCTGCAGCAAAATCTCCGGCGGCGCCACGCTGACGTCAAAGCGGAATACCAGGATACTGGTTAACGGGAAGCCGAAGAAAAAGGTGAGCAGGAACAACAACGAGAAAAAGACGTTGAAGTTAAAGCGCACGCGGCGGAACTCAAACCAGGTGGCGGTGGCGATAAACAGCGTCGACAGCAGCCAGACCACCAACAGCCCGCTAAATTGCATTAACGTCATACCCGCGCCTCCGCTGCCAGCTGTAGCGCCCGCTGCCAGCCCGCCAGATAGTTCGGGCGGAAGAAGGCGATTTGCGTTTTATCAACGCTCGCTAACTGACGCTGTGCTTCGCGCACCACGTTGGCGTCCAGGGTATCGGTGGTAAACAGCACCGGGATCTGTTGTTCGGTCATATCCTGCCAGAACGGATTTTCGCGATTGAGCACGCAGGAAATACCCGCCTGAATCAGCAGGCACAGCGTGCCGATACCCTGCTGGCGCGCAAACAGGAAATAACCCAGATCGCAGCGGCGCAGCAGCGCCAGATAATCATCAAACTCAAGCTTCTCGCTAAGGATCTGCAGATGCTCGCGACTAAACAGTGCCGCTCCCGTCTGACGCACTTCATCAATGTAGGCTTCATTGTTGGCCGGATAACCCATCGGCACGATGACATTCACCGTATCGCCAAATTGCTGATGAATCGCCCTTAGCGCCGCAATATGCTCATTACTACGATCGCCGGAGTTCCCCACCAGAATGGTCAGCGTGTCACCGCGCGGGGCGGTATCGGCAAGGGAATTTAGCGACGGATCCATACGCGTCGGGAAGTACAGCAGTTCGCCCGGCACTCGCGGATGGCGGTTAGCAAACCAGCTGAGATCGCCGCGGGTGGCGAAAACGCGTCCTACCCGCCCTTGCGCCATGCGGCGCAGAGGATAAAACAGACGGAATTTCAGGCTGGCTGAGTTTTCATACAGATCCGCGCCCCAGATATGCCAGTTAAATTGCGACGGGCGGATCCCGCCGCTCAACAACGCCAGCCACAGACCGGTATTAAACTGGCCGTGGAAAAAAAAGCGCTGCTGGCGATCGGCTTTCGCTTTGGCAATCACCGCCTGCGCCAGCGATTTCTTACCCGGATAGCAGGTAATTTCCAGCGCCGGATACGCCTCGCGCATACCTGTCGCATCACCCACGACCATAAACGTCCTGGCCCGCGCGTCGGCGGCCAGTTCGTCGTTAAAGAACCGCAATACGGTCTGGTTGTGGTGCGGGATATCCGATCCCAGTACGTGTATCAGTGCTGTCATGCCCGTTTACGCCAGAGTAAAAACACGCCACTACAAAGGGCGAAATAAACAATATAAGTGGCCATATACGCCTGCGCCGCGCCAAGTGCGCCGTGCGCCGGAATAAGCCAGTGTGAAAATGCGGTCAGCAGCGTGAACTGGCTGATTTCCGTCAGAATATAAAAACGCAATGACGCTTTGGCGATCACCAGATAGCCGTAGACGTAAGCGCCAACTTTTAAAACATCGCCCACCAACTGCCAGGCAAACAGGTCGCGCATCGCGGTGAAGCGCGCGGAAAACAGTAACCAGATGGCAAAATCGCGCAGCAGCCAGACCATCAGGCTTGCCGCCGCCACCGCCGGCAGGACGAATTTCAACGACTTCACTATCTCACGCGTGATGTCCGTCTTGGCGCTCAGTCGCGACAACGTCGGCAGCAGATATACGCTAAAGGAAGCGGTAATAAACTGCAGGTAGGCATCCGAGATACTGCTCACCCCCTGCCAGATACCGACCGCCTCCCAGCCGTAATGCGCCGCCAGCAGATTACGCATCATCACATAGGCCACCGGCAGCGTCACCGAGGTAATCAACGCCATCAGGGTAAATTTCGATAACTGCCCCGCAAGCCCGTTATCCCAACGCGGACGTAGCGCGTTTAGCGGGATCGCGCCGCGCCGCCATAGCATAATGGCGGCCGGAACCACCACCAGCGCGGGAACTAAGGCCAGCCCTAACAGCGCCCCCTGATAACCACCAAAGTAGTAACAGGCGTAGTAGGCCGCCACGCCAATCAGGCTACCGGCAATCAGCGAAAAAGCGTTACCCGCCGCATCGCGAAAACCTTTCATCAGCGCCAGCAGATAGTTGGCCCACGCAATTCCCATCTGCACCAGCGCCACCAAACGTACCAGATTCTGATAGTGCGAATGGCCGAACAGCGCCTGGCTTATGGGCGCCGCCGCCAGCAAAAAGACCAGCGCCAGCAGGGTGGAAAAACCGAGCACCATTGAAGACGAGGTTCCAACCACCAGCTTCAGGCGTAGCGGATCGTCGTGATGTTGGGCAACTAGCTTAGTGACGCCATTAAAAATCCCGGCGCCCGCCAGGACGCCCAGAACGGTGACCAGTTGCCGGAAGTTACCGGCCTGGCCTACGCCCGCCGGACCAAATGAGACCGCCAGCAGCTTTACCACCAGCAGACCGGCGCCTATTTTGACTAAGGTGGACGCCGCGGTCCACAGTGATGCTTTTGCCAACGACATATCAGGAGAAGTAGCTCAGCAGTGAATTAATCACCGTCCGTTGGTTTACCGCAGACAGGTTGTAGAACAGCGGCAAACGCAGCAGGCGTTCGCTCTCCTGGGTGGTATAACGATCTTCGCCGCAGAACTCGCCGAACTGTTCGCCAGCCGGGCAGCTATGGAGCGGAATATAATGGAACACCGCCAGAATTTCTGCCTCTTTCAGCCAGTTAATCAGCGCCGCGCGGTCATCGTTATCCCGCAGCTTAATGTAAAACATATGCGCGTTTTGCCCGCAATCCGCCGGCACCGCCGGCAGATCGATCCGGCCCGCGCGCGCCAGCGGCAGCAGCGCGTCATAATAAGTTTGCCACAGCGTCAGGCGCTGTTGGTTAATCCGCTCAGCGGCTTCCAGCTGCGCCCAGAGATAGGCGGCCTGTAGATCGGACATCAAATAGCTGGAACCGATATCGCGCCAGGTGTACTTATCCACCAGACCGCGGAAGAACTGGCTACGGTTAGTGCCCTTTTCGCGAATGATTTCCGCGCGTTCCACCAGTTTACGATCGTTGATAAGCGTTGCACCGCCTTCACCACCGGCGGTGTAGTTTTTCGTCTCATGGAAGCTAAAGCAGCCAATATGGCCGATGGTACCCAGCGCGCGGCCCTTATAGGTGGACATCACGCCCTGCGCGGCGTCTTCCACCACGTACAGATTATATTTGGCGGCGAGCGCCATGATGGTGTCCATTTCACAGGCCACGCCCGCATAATGCACCGGCACGATCGCCCGGGTTTTATCAGTGATTGCGGCTTCTATCAGCGATTCATCAATATTCATCGTATCGCGACGGATATCGACGAAGACGATTTTCGCCCCGCGCAGCACAAAGGCATTGGCGGTGGAAACAAAGGTATAGCTGGGCATGATGACTTCATCGCCAGGCTGAATATCCAGCAGCAGCGCCGCCATCTCCAGCGACGCGGTGCAGGATGGCGTCAGCAGCGCTTTGGCGGTGCCGAAGCGCTGTTCAAACCACTGCTGGCAGCGACGGGTAAAACCGCCGTCACCGCAAAGCTTGCCGCTGTTCATCGCCGATTGCATGTAATCGAGCTCAGTCCCCACCACCGGCGGTGCGTTAAATGGAATCATCGTGTCACCTGTATAACCAGTACGCGGTGCTTTCCACATTCGCACCGCTGAGAATATAACGTTTAAGCGCGGCGGTGTTGCCCATCTGGGTCGCCACCCGCAGTGTAGAAAGCCCGCGTTGCGCCGCCCAGTGGCGCGCCGCCTGCATAAGCTCGGCGCCAGCGCCGCGCCCGGCCAGCAGGCCGATACGCGCGTCGCTGTCGTTGAGCTGACGCAAAGAAACAAATGCGCGGATGTCGCCATCGGACGCGCGAAATAGCAGACACTGGTGGTCAAAGGTCCCCAGCACCGCGTTTTCAATCCATTGCGCGTAGAATCGGCCGCTGGCATCAGCGGCGTACCAGGGAGCGCGAAAACGGCTCATAGCAAAGGCCTGCGCCGCCAGTTCGCGCAGTCGCGCAATATCGCCTTCAACGGCCCATTCGGCGCCGGCATCAGCCGGCTCGCCTACCGGCAACGCCAGATCGACCTCGCCTTCCACCAGTTGAAAACCGATCTCCTGTAGCGCATCCAGCCGGGCGGTGTCGCTGGCAGCGACTTTCGCCTGCACTCGCGACCATCCCGCCAGGGTTTCAGCGGTGAGCTGCGGCGCGCGTTCGTCAAAGCGAACGATGCCGCTATTAACGGCGAAGAAGCGGTTTTCCCACTCCAACGCTTCAATACTGGCGCGGGCGGGCACGGAGGAGATCCAGCAAGTATTGGCCATAGCCGGTTTTTTCCAGCCGCTTCGCGGCGCGTTTGACGCCGTCATCGTCAAGCCAGCCGTTACGCCAGGCAATTTCTTCCAGACAGGCGATTTTAAAGCCCTGCCGCTTTTCTACCGTCTGCACAAACATGCTGGCTTCAATCAGACTATCGTGCGTGCCGGTATCCAGCCACGCAAAGCCGCGCCCAAGCAGCTCGACGGTTAACGCGCCATCCTCAAGATACATCTGGTTGATGGAGGTAATTTCCAGCTCGCCGCGCTCGGACGGTTTGACCCGTTTAGCATACTCGGCCACTTTTCCATCGTAGAAATAAAGCCCGGTGACCGCCCAGTTCGACTTCGGTTGTTTCGGCTTTTCCTCCAGCGACAAGGCGCGGAAGTTGTCATCAAACTCCACCACGCCGAAGCGCTCAGGATCCATCACCTGATAGCCAAATACCGTCGCCCCTTCGGTGCGGGTTGCGACGCTACGCAGCTTAGGGCTAAAGCTCTGGCCAAAGAAGATATTATCGCCCAACACCAGGCACGCCGGTTCGCCGTTGAGAAACGCTTCCCCGATGATAAACGCCTGGGCTAAACCATCCGGCGTCGGCTGAACGGCATAGTGCAATTGGATACCAAACTCGGAACCATCGCCGAGCAGGCGTTGGAAATCGCGCTGATCTTCCGGCGTGGTGATGATAAGGATTTCACGGATCCCAGCCAGCATTAACACCGACAGCGGGTAGTAAATCATCGGCTTGTCGTAAATTGGCAGCAGCTGTTTCGACACGCCGCGCGTGATGGGATGCAGGCGCGTACCGGAACCGCCTGCCAGAATAATACCTTTCATCATGCCCCCCTGGGCCAGTTAGCCGTGCAGCCCAAGACGCTCGCCCTGATAGCTACCGTCCTGAACCTGTCGCCACCATGCCTCATTTGCCAGATACCACTGGACAGTTTTGCGCATACCGGAAGTAAAGGTCTCATCCGGCGTCCAGCCCAGCTCGCGTGCAATCTTCGCCGCGTCAATCGCATAACGCAGATCGTGGCCTGGCCGGTCAGCGACGAAGGTAATCAGATCGCGGTAACGCGCCACGCCCTGCGGCTTATGCGGCGCCAGCTCTTCGAGCAGTTCGCAAATGGTTTCCACCACCTCGATGTTTTTACGCTCGTTATGACCGCCGATATTGTAAGTTTCGCCCGGCTCGCCGCGGGTCGCCACCAGATACAGCGCTCTGGCGTGATCCTCGACGTACAGCCAATCGCGAATTTGTTGGCCGTTACCGTAAACCGGTAGCGGTTTTCCCGCCAGCGCGTTGAGAATAATCAACGGGATCAGCTTCTCCGGGAAGTGATACGGGCCGTAGTTATTCGAGCAATTAGTGATAAGCGTCGGCAGGCCGTAGGTACGCTGCCAGGCGCGCACCAGATGGTCGCTGCTGGCTTTCGAGGCCGAATAAGGGCTGCTTGGCGCATAAGGCGTGGTCTCGGTAAAGAAATCATCGCTGCCATGCAGATCGCCATACACTTCGTCCGTCGAGATATGATGAAAGCGAAACGCCGATTTTTGCTCCGCCGCCAGCGTATTCCACCAGCTGCGCGCGGCTTCCAGCAGCGTATAGGTACCGACGATATTAGTCTCAATGAACGCCGCCGGGCCATCAATAGAACGATCGACATGGCTTTCCGCCGCCAGATGCATCACCGTATCGGGTTGATGCTGTTGGAAGATGCGATCCAGCTCGGCTCGGTTACAGATATCCACCTGTTCAAAGGCAAAACGCGCATCCTGCGCCACCGGCGCCAGCGACATCAAATTGCCGGCATAGGTCAGCTTATCCACGACCACGACGCGATCGGCGGTGTGCTGGATGATTTCACGCACTACAGCGGAGCCAATAAAGCCCGCACCGCCGGTGACCAGAATCGTTCTCACCGCCACACTCCTTTGGTGTCGATGATATAGGCCTGAGTAACGCTATCGCCGCTAACGGCTTTAAACTCGTTGTGATCGACCAGCATCACCAGCACATCGGCGCTCGCCAGCGCATTATCAAGGGTCGCCAGCGTACACAGGCCATCAAGCTTCTTCGGCAGCGTGTGAATGTTGGGCTCAACCACCTGCGTCACGCCGCTGTGCCAGCGGGCGATCTGCGCGGCAATTTCCATCGCCGGGCTTTCACGTAGATCATCAATGTTAGGCTTAAAGGCCAGGCCGAAGCAGGCAATAGTCAGTTCACTGGCGCGTTTATTGCTGGCATTCAGGCACTCGGCAACCTGTGCTTTCACCCGTTCGATAACCCATTCCGGCTTGTGGTCGTTAACCTCGCGCGCGGTGCGAATCAGACGCGCCTGTTGCGGGTTTTGCGCCACGATAAACCACGGGTCGACGGCGATACAGTGGCCACCGACGCCCGGACCCGGCTGCAGAATATTGACGCGCGGATGGCGGTTCGCCAGGCGGATCAGTTCCCAGACGTTGATCCCCTGGTCGGCGCAAATCAGCGATAGTTCGTTAGCAAAGGCGATGTTGACGTCGCGGAAGCTGTTTTCCGTCAGCTTGCACATTTCCGCAGTGCGCGAGTTAGTCACTACGCATTCGCCTTCAAGGAAAATTTTATACAGCTCACTGGCACGCGCCGAGCAGACCGGCGACATACCACCAATAACGCGGTCATTTTTGATGAGCTCGACCATCACCTGCCCCGGCAGTACGCGCTCCGGACAGTAGGCGACATTAACGTCAGCCGCCTCGCCCACCTGCTGTGGGAAGCTGAGATCGGGGCGCATCGCCGCCAGCCACTCGGCCATCTGTTCAGTCGAACCGACCGGCGAGGTGGATTCCAGGATCACTAACGCCCCTTTCTTCAGGGTCGGGGCAATAGATTTAGCGGCGGATTCAACAAAGGCCATATCTGGCTCATGCCCGCCTTTAAACGGCGTCGGGACGGCAATCAGGTAGGCGTCAGACTCCACCGGCACGGTGGTGGCGCTTAAATATCCCTGTTCAACCGCCGTTTTTACGACGCTCGCTAAATCCGGCTCGACGATATGAATCTCACCACGGTTAATGGTCTCAACGGCGTGTTGATTGATGTCCACGCCAACCACCCGCCGTTGCCGGGAAGCAAATGCGGCAGCGGTTGGCAGACCAATGTACCCAAGGCCAATCACTGAAATGGTAGAAAAACTCATAGCGTTACCTGATTATTTTTAAGAGCGGATAAAATACGATCGCATGCCTGACCATCGCCGTAAGGGTTATGGGCCCGACTCATTGCCTGCCAGGCGGCATCATCCTGCAGCAGACGGGTGACTTCATCGACGATACGCTGCCTGTCGGTGCCGACCAGACGTACGGTGCCTGCGGCGACCGCCTCCGGGCGCTCCGTCATTTCGCGCATCACCAGTACCGGTTTCCCAAGCGACGGCGCTTCTTCCTGAATCCCGCCGGAATCGGTCAGAATCAGCCATGCGCGATTCATCAGCCAGACGAACGGCAGGTAATCCTGCGGATCAATTAATTTCACGTTAGCGACATGCCCGAGAATACGGTTAACCGGCTCGCTGACGTTCGGGTTCAGGTGAACCGGATAAACAATCTGTACATCAGGGTGATGGCTGGCGATATCCGCCAGCGCATGGCAAATGTGCTCGAAGCCGAGACCAAAGCTCTCGCGGCGGTGGCCGGTCACCAGAATTAATTTCTTATCCTCTTCGAGGAACGGATAGCGCTGCATCAGTTCATTGCGCAGCGCCTCGTCGCCAAGGACACGATCGCGAACCCAGAACAACGCATCGATCACCGTATTGCCGGTGACGGTAATGCGCTCTTCGTTAATATTTTCCCGCAGCAGGTTATCGCGCGAGGTGGCGGTCGGGGCGAAATGGTACATCGCCAGACGCCCGGTCAGCGTGCGGTTACCCTCTTCCGGCCACGGCGAGTTCAGGTCGCCGGTACGCAGGCCCGCTTCCACGTGGCCCACCGGGATGCGCTGATAAAACGCCGCCAGGCTAGCCGCCATCGTCGTCGTGGTATCGCCATGTACCAGCACCACGTCCGGCTTAAACGACTCCAGTACCGGCTTTAAACCTTGCAGAATGCGGCAGGTGATCTCGGTTAATCCCTGACCCGGCTGCATAATGTTCAGATCGTAGTCCGGCGTAATCGAAAACAGTTTCAACACCTGATCGAGCATCTCCCGATGCTGCGCGGTTACGCAAACCTTTGCCTCAAAATGAGGATCCTTTGCCAGCGCATGGACCAGCGGCGCCATCTTGATGGCTTCTGGTCTCGTGCCAAATACAGTTAGTACTTTCACATCGATTCTCTTCGATTAGGTGATGATGGCGCGGAGCCTTCATCACAGGCCCCATTCACTGGACACGACGACGTGCTAACGCCACGCCTGCGCCGATGAGCGCGCCCACAATCCCCCACATGATCATCAGAAATACACGCCGCGGGCTATCGCGTTTTACAGGTTCTTCCGGCGTACGCAAATATCTGTAAGTCTGAAAACGTGGATCCAGCGTCGGGCCAACGTTTAGCGTGTTCAGCATGGCGCGGTTCTGGTCATAGTCGAGATCGTATTCCGGCCCTACGGCCTGCAGATTTTCGAGGCGCGCCTGCAGCATCGGCCGGCCAAGTAAGAAGAGTTCGGAGGCCGGCAGCTGTTCCGCCGGAACATCGGTCTCGCTGCGGGAAATGTTATGTTGCTGGGCGATTTTCAACGCCTGCTCGACGCTCTGCACGCGGCGGTTGAAGATCTCGCTTGCCACCTCTTCCTGACGCTTCACCTGCGCTTTCATCTGTACCGTACGCGCCGCCCAGGCGCCCTTCAGCTCATCATTAAGATGACCAGCGGCACGTTGGCTGGCAAAAGCGACATACTGACGCAGCAGATTATTGGCATCTGGCGCGGTCTCCGCCGTCAGCTTGATGCTGTCATTGACGCTTTTCAGCGGGTCGCCGGGGATAAACTGAATATCGTTAATCAGATCGTCAAGCATCGCGGCATCCGCGCGTGAGTTGCCTGACTGGCGCTGCTTGTAGTAATCGGTCTGCAGCCAGAAGTCACGGCGGGTATCCCATGACGCCTGTTGCATAATAAACTCTTTGTATGCCTCATCCATGGCGGAAGGTTGGTCTACCGAAGCCAGATCGGCTTTGATATCCAGGTTACGTAAGAACTGCTGTTGCGAATAGTATCCGCCCAGCATATTGACGGTCGGCCGGTCGGTAATTGCCGTCGCGCTCCACTCCTGGCGAGCAAAAAAGGAATAAATAAGAACGATCAGCGCGAACAGCACGGCTATGCCGACTATCCAGCCTTTTCCTGCCCATAAGGCGCGAAACAGCCCGCGAATATCCAGTTCGTTCTCAACGTTCACTGCTTGTGCTCCCGGTAATGGTTGAGTCATCACTTCCCCAGTTTTACTTTGTTAAATTTGGATTATTGCCGCTGTGTCGCCGAATTCTGCGTCTAATGCGCTTAACCAGACGCGCCACTTTCCATGCGCGCTTAATGCAGTAGCCATAAAGTAAAAAAGCAAACAAAAAGAGTATTAACATCACCCATTCAGGAACAATACGGGTGTATTCCGCCACTACGCCGACCAGCGCCAGTAAAGCGGCAGCCAGCGTAATCAGGACAAAGGCCTGCCGGGAAGTAAACCCGGCACGCATGATCAAATGATGAATATGCTGACGATCTGGCGAGAACGGGCTCATCCCCTTTCGCAGGCGGCGATACATAATCGCCACCATATCCATCAGTGGAATCGCAATAATCCACAGCGCCGTCACCGGGCTGATGGGATGCGTTTTGCCCTGCGTCGTCTCCAGCAGGATCCAGATAATGGTGAAGCCAATCATGGTACTGCCGGCATCACCCATAAACACTTTATAGCGACGTCCAAGCGCGCCAAGATTAAGTAAAATATAGGGCAGAATGGCGGCGATCATCGCAAAACACCACATCGCCAGGCTGTACTGGCCATCAAACCATAAGATGATGCCGGTTGCCGCGAAGGAGACGGACGAAAGCCCGCCGAGCAACCCGTCAATGCCATCCACCATATTGAAGGCGTTGATTGCCGCCCAAACGGCGAAAAGCGTGAGGAAAAAACCAAAGGGGCCGAGGACTAACTCCCACGAACCGAAAATATAGCCGAGGCTGCTGAGATGCAGATTACCCGCCGTCATCATGATAACGGCTATCGCGGCCTGAATAACCGCACGAATTTTTACGCTGATGTCAAATCGGTCATCCAACGCGCCGACCAACACCAGCACCCCCGCGCAGGCCAGATACAGCGTGGCATGAGGGATATAATAATCGGCAATCGCAAAGGTAAAACAAATACCGGCATAAACTGAGATACCACCAACTAACGGAATCAAACCTTGATGCCGTTTCCGATAGTTTGGCTTATCCACTAACCCAATTTTTTTCGCTGCTTTACGGGCAACAAATATAAACAGGGTCGTGAATAAGAAAACACTGATTAATTCAGTAATAGCAGTGAGTAAATTCACAACACATGTGCTCTCAGCATAGTTAATCCGGGGAGTATAACGATGATGTCTCCACTCCTGAAGGGGAAAAGCAGAACATTACAAATTTATTGTATATATTTTAGACTGTTAAAGTCCTTTCTGCTTAACCCGCCGCGCATATCATACGTCAACGCTGGCGGTGCTTTTCCCGCCTGGATCATACAAAGCTACAAAACAAAACGCCACGCAATCGCGTGGCGTTTTTTCGGCGTATTCCGTCCTACGAACGCTTCATCATATCGAAGAAGTCGTCGTTAGTTTTGGTCATCGCCAGCTTGTTAATGAGGAACTCCATTGCGTCGATTTCACCCATTGGATGGATGATTTTGCGCAGGATCCACATTTTCTGCAGCTCTTCTTGGGTGGTCAGCAGCTCTTCTTTACGGGTACCGGAACGGTTGTAGTCGATAGCCGGGAAGACGCGTTTTTCCGCAATCTTACGGGAGAGGTGCAGTTCCATGTTACCGGTACCTTTAAACTCTTCGTAGATAACTTCATCCATTTTAGAGCCGGTATCGATAAGCGCGGTAGCGATGATGGTCAGGCTGCCGCCCTCTTCCACATTACGCGCCGCACCGAAGAAACGCTTCGGACGATGCAGGGCGTTGGCGTCCACACCACCGGTCAGCACTTTACCGGAAGCCGGAACCACGGTGTTGTAGGCACGAGCCAGACGGGTGATGGAGTCGAGCAGGATAATAACGTCTTTTTTGTGCTCAACCAGACGTTTCGCTTTCTCGATAACCATTTCGGCAACCTGCACGTGACGAGATGCCGGTTCGTCGAAGGTAGAAGCGACAACTTCACCTTTAACCAGACGCTGCATCTCGGTCACTTCTTCCGGACGTTCGTCGATAAGCAACACCATCAGCACGCAGTCAGGATGGTTGTACGCGATGCTCTGCGCGATGTTCTGCAGCAGCATGGTTTTACCGGCTTTCGGCGGCGCGACGATCAGACCACGCTGGCCGCGGCCAATCGGCGATGCCAGATCCAGTACGCGAGCGGTTAAGTCTTCGGTAGAACCATTACCACGCTCCATACGCAGGCGTGAATTCGCGTGCAGCGGCGTTAAGTTCTCGAACAGAATCTTGTTACGCGCGTTTTCCGGCTTGTCGTAGTTAACTTCGTTAACTTTCAGCAGCGCGAAGTAACGTTCACCCTCTTTAGGAGGACGAATCTTACCGGAAATGGTGTCACCAGTGCGGAGGTTGAAGCGGCGGATTTGGCTGGGGGATACGTAGATGTCGTCTGGACCGGCGAGGTAGGAGCTGTCTGCTGAGCGGAGGAATCCAAATCCATCCTGCAGTATCTCCAGTACGCCATCGCCAAAGATATCTTCGCCACTCTTTGAATGCTGCTTGAGGATGGCAAAAATAATATCCTGCTTACGCATACGAGCCAGGTTTTCCAGCCCCATATTTTCGCCGAGAGTAATCAGCTCAGAAACCGGCGTATTCTTTAATTCGGTAAGATTCATAGTGGTGTGGGTTCTTAAACTCGGGGTAAATCTCGAACTTAATGTTGTGAATGGTATGGCAGGAACATCCATGCCTGTTAGCGGCTTCATCTCGTGTCTGTACGTTGCCTGGTCACAGGAAAGAACGCAGAACTGAAACGACAAGACGGAATGAGTGATAAGCCCGGAATTATTAGCCTCACGCGCATAGTCTGCGGGACGCTTTGGGTAAAACAAGATTCAAACAATAGGTATGTTTAAAACGAAGTCTGGAATTAACTTAGCACGACTCAAGCCGGGCGTCCAGAGTTCCACAAAAAATAGGAATCCGGACGCCGGAATGGCAAACCGATTACGCCAGGTTGGCGTCGAGGAACTCTTTCAGTTGGCCTTTGGACAGCGCGCCGACTTTAGTCGCCGCGACTTCGCCGTTTTTGAACAGCAGCAGCGTCGGGATGCCGCGGATGCCGTACTTCGGCGCCGTGCCCGGGTTCTGATCGATGTTCAGTTTAGCCACGGTCAGTTTGCCTTGATACTCTTCAGCGATCTCATCCAGAATCGGGGCGATCATTTTGCACGGACCACACCACTCTGCCCAGAAATCGACGAGGGTCAGCCCGTCAGCCTTGAGTACGTCCGTGTCAAAACTGTCGTCAGTCAGGTGAATAATTTTATCGCTCATATATAACTCCACAGGAATAAGCCTGGTGTGTTGGTGTCGCAGTCATCAACGACGTGTTGATGCTACGTTATGCACGCTATTCTTCAGGATGCCTCTTTTATAAGCTACCTGCGGGAATGGATCCACCATGGACCACCACCGCCGATGCTTAAGCGCACTGTCTGCAAATCTACCTGCGGCAGATTTACCGCCCCCGTTGCGCTTAGTAGTCTAAGCTTTCCGGGATCCATTCAGTAGCCGGAGACGCACCTTGAATAATTTCGTATATCGCCAACGAAAGGTTGACGTTATTTCACCGGATACGCTTTCTTAATGCAATAGTTAGCTGATATTCTACCACACTATGAGCAAAACACATTTGACAGAACAGAAGTTTTCCGACTTCGCCCTGCACCCGGCAGTTGTCGAAGCCCTTGAAAAAAAAGGGTTTCATAATTGCACACCCATTCAGGCTCTCGCCCTTCCGCTCACGCTGGAAGGCCGCGATGTCGCCGGGCAGGCGCAAACCGGTACCGGTAAAACGATGGCGTTTCTGACGTCAACGTTTCATTATCTTCTCTCTCACCCGGCCATCGCAGACCGCCAGGTTAACCAACCGCGCGCGCTGATCATGGCGCCAACGCGCGAGCTGGCGGTACAGATTCACGCTGACGCCGAACCGCTGGCGCAGGCCACCGGTCTGAAGCTCGGTCTGGCTTACGGCGGCGACGGCTACGATAAGCAGCTGAAAGTACTGGAAAGCGGCGTTGATATTCTGATCGGCACCACCGGTCGTCTGATCGATTACGCCAAACAAAACCACATTAATCTCGGCGCCATTCAGGTTGTCGTGCTCGACGAAGCCGATCGCATGTACGATCTCGGCTTTATTAAAGATATCCGCTGGCTATTCCGCCGCATGCCGCCGGCCACTCAGCGCCTGAACATGCTGTTCTCCGCCACGCTGTCTTATCGCGTACGCGAACTGGCATTCGAACAGATGAACAACGCCGAGTACGTTGAAGTCGAACCGGAACAGAAAACCGGCCACCGCATTAAAGAAGAGTTGTTCTATCCTTCCAACGACGAAAAAATGCGCCTGCTGCAGACGCTGCTGGAAGAAGAGTGGCCCGACCGCGCTATTGTTTTCGCCAACACCAAGCATCGTTGTGAAGATATCTGGGGCCATCTGGCGGCAGATGGACATCGCGTCGGCCTGCTGACCGGCGACGTGGCGCAGAAAAAACGCCTGCGTATTCTCGAAGAGTTCACCCGCGGCGATCTCGATATTCTGGTTGCGACCGACGTAGCCGCTCGCGGCCTGCATATCCCAGCCGTCACCCATGTCTTTAACTATGACCTGCCGGATGACTGCGAAGACTATGTCCACCGTATCGGCCGTACCGGCCGCGCGGGCGCCAGCGGGCACTCCATCAGCCTGGCCTGTGAAGAATACGCGCTGAACCTGCCGGCAATCGAAACCTATATCGGCCATTCGATCCCGGTCAGCAAGTACAATCCGGACGCGCTGATGACCGATTTACCGAAGCCGCTGCGTTTAACGCGCACCCGCCCCGGTAATGGCCCGCGCCGTAATGGCCCGCCTCGTAATCGTCGTCGCTCAGGTTAATATCTATGCCATACACGAAATTTTTCAGGATGCGCCACGGAGATTATCCCGGGCAACGAAGCCCAGTCGACACAGGAGCTGCCTGAAAGATGAAGAGTATGAGTTCCACCTCGCTGTATGCCGCCATCGACCTTGGCTCCAATAGTTTTCATATGTTGGTGGTGCGCGAGGTGGCGGGCAGTATTCAGACCCTGAGCCGCATTAAGCGCAAGGTGCGTCTGGCTGCCGGCCTGAATAGCGACAATGCGCTCTCCGCAGAAGCGATGGAGCGCGGCTGGCAGTGCTTACGCCTGTTTGCCGAACGTTTGCAGGATATTCCTTCGGCGCAAATTCGCGTCGTCGCCACCGCCACCCTGCGGCTGGCGGTCAACGCCGGCGAGTTTCTGGCGAAAGCGCAGGAAATCCTCGGTTGCCCCGTCCAGGTGATTAGCGGTGAGGAAGAAGCCCGCCTGATCTACCAGGGCGTAGCCCATACCACCGGCGGCGCCGATCAGCGTCTGGTGGTGGATATCGGCGGCGCCAGCACTGAACTGGTGACCGGCACCGGCGCGCAAACGACCTCGCTGTTCAGCCTGTCGATGGGCTGCGTCACCTGGCTTGAACGCTACTTTGCCGACCGTAGCCTGACGAAAGAAAACTTCGATCTCGCGGAAGCGGCGGCGCGCGATGTGCTGCTTCCAATCGCTGATGTCCTGCGTTACCACGGCTGGAAAGTGTGCGTCGGCGCTTCAGGCACCGTGCAGGCGCTGCAGGAAATTATGATGGCGCAGGGAATGGATGAGCGCATCACCCTCAGCAAGCTACAGCAGCTTAAGCAGCGCGCCATCCAGTGCGGCCGACTCGAAGAGCTGGAAATCGAAGGGCTGACGCTCGAACGCGCACTGGTTTTTCCGAGCGGCCTTGCCATTCTGATTGCTATCTTTAGCGAACTGAATATTCAGTGCATGACGCTGGCTGGCGGCGCATTACGCGAAGGCCTGGTCTACGGCATGTTGCACCTTTCTGTCGATCAGGATATTCGTAGCCGCACGCTGCGTAATATTCAGCGGCGCTTTATGATCGATACTGAACAGGCGCAACGGGTGGCTAATCTGGCCACCCATCTGGTTGATCAACTGGACAGCGGCTGGGAACTGGATCCGCTAAGCCGTGATTTGCTCGTCAGCGCCTGCGCGCTTCATGAAATTGGCCTGAGCGTCGATTTCAAACGCGCGCCGCAGCACGCCGCCTATCTGGTCAATAACCTCGACCTGCCCGGTTTTACCCCGGCGCAGAAGAAGCTCATCGCCACGCTGCTGCTCAACCAGACTAACGCCATCGATCTTTCTTCGCTCCATCAGCAAAACGCGGTACCGCCGCGCGTTGCCGAACATTTGTGTCGCCTGCTACGGCTGGCGATTCTGTTTGCCAGCCGCCGGCGCGACGATCTCCTGCCAGCCATTCAACTTGCCGCCGACGACGAAAAACTGACGCTGACGCTGCCGGATGACTGGCTGAAGGAACATCCGCTGGGCCGGGAAATGGTCGAGCAAGAGTGTCAGTGGCAAAGCTATGTCCACTGGGCGCTGTTGATCAACGACGACACGGCGAGGTAATTTCCAGCCAGGAGGGCGCATGCGGGAAGAACTGGATTTCAAATCACTACGCTTTTTCTCCGCGCTCTACCGTTTGGGGAATGTTTCTCCGGCGGCGGAAGCACTCGATATCAGTCAGCCAACCGGTAGCCTGCTGCTAAAAAAGCTACGCGAGCACTTTGACGACCCGCTGTTTGTGCGCGTTGGACAACGCATGGCGCCAACGCCGCGCGCGGACGCTATCGCCCCCACCATTTTTACTCTTTTGCAACTGGCCGATACCGATCTGGCGGCTAAGCCGAAATTTATCCCGCAGGAGAGCAACCGTAACTTCACCATCGGCATGACCGATATCAGCCAGATGACGCTTCTTCCTTTGCTGCAAAGCCAGCTCCAGCGGCTGGACGCCAGCGGCATCACCTTTACGGTGCTGAATATTGACGATCAGACGCTTAGCGCGCTGGAATCAGGGAAATGTGATTTGGCGATCGGCTATCTTACCCAACTGCCGGAGAGCGTCTATCAGCAGCATCTGTTCGATCAGTCGTATGTTTGTCTGGCAGCGGACAATCACCCGCGCATTCGTCATCGGTTCAGCGTCGAAGACTGGCGTCAGGAAAAGCACCTTGCGGTTCGCGTCAACGGCACCGCCCACGGCGACATTGATAAACTGCTGGCGGAACACAGTATGCCGCGGCGTATCGCATTGACGCTGCCCAGCTTTTTAGGCGCGGGCGAGCTGGTTGCCGGCAGCGAGATGATCGCGGTGGTGCCGGAGCAGCTGGCGCGCCACATCACCAGGCGTTACCCCTGCCGCAGCTGGCCGCTACCTTTCTCACTGGCTAACATCGCGATTCGCCAGGTCTGGCACCAGCGTCTGCACCGCGATCCTGGGCATATCTGGCTGCGCAAGCAGATTGTAGATCTTGCCGCCTCAGGCGGTTCTATTAGCATTTAAATCATAAAATAAGCGGCAGTATTAGGATTTCTGATACGCTATATTCTATTTGGTTTATTGCTGTCAATACGTCAAACATTTTAATCTCCCCGCATCAGTTCATATCGACCGAATAAATAAAGGAACCTATCATGCGCGGAAAAATCGCTTTAGAAGAACATGTATCTACTCCTGAAAATAACCGTTTATGGGATTCGACCGGCGAAGCTAACCGTAACGGTAGCGAATATATGCAAGACGTAGAGCGCCGCCTGCTTGACCGCAGCATTCAACTCGAAGAAATGGCGCAACGTAATATTGACCACGTTATTCTTTCTCTGACTTCACCCGGCGCGCAATCTATTTTAGATAAAGCCAAAGCGGTCTCTTTCGCTCGCGACACTAACGACTTTATCGTTGATAATTATGTAAAACCGAATCCGGATAAATTTAGCGCGTTCGCCACGCTGGCGTTACAAAACCCGGAAGCTGCGGCGGAAGAGCTGGAGCGCGCGGTGAAAAAACTGGGCATGAAAGGCGCGCTGATTAACGGCTACACCAACGTCAAAGACAGCGAACATGGCCTGTATCTTGATGATGAATCCATGCTGGTATTCTGGGATAAAGTCAACGAGCTAAACGTGCCGGTGTACCTGCATCCGCGTGAACCGCTGGAAGGCCCGGCGCGCGGGATTTATACCGGTTACGAAAGCCTAATCGGTTCCGCCTGGGGCTTTGCGCAGGAAACCGCCGTTCACGCTATTCGCCTGATGATGAGCGGCCTGTTCGACCGTTATCCGAATCTTAACCTGGTGCTGGGACACCTCGGTGAAGGGCTGGTACACATGCTGCCGCGCACTCAACATCGCCTCTATCGTCAGCGTTTCGGCTGCGGTTTGGGCAAGGCGGAAAAACCGTTAATGCACTATCTGCAAAATAACTTTATTGTCACCACCAGCGGTCATTTTAATACTCACTCGCTAAATAATGCGATTGAAGTAATGGGTGCCGATCGCGTGATGTTCTCCGTTGATTACCCTTATGAAGATATTCATCAGGCCTGCGACTGGTTTGATCCGTTAGAAATGGATGAAGGGCTGAAAGAAAAAATAGCCTGGGGCAATGCCAGCCGCGTATTTAATATCAAATAATAAAAAATAAATCGACAGGGCCTGTTCTCAGGCCCTGGTTTTATTACAGGGAGAATATACTATGCCGGTAGGTATTTTTGTTTGCAGCGGTTCATTACTCGTCGGCGCGATTGCAGGCGCCTCACTCAACCGATTTATCCCGGATCACTTTAAGAAAACGCTACCGCTTATTTCCGGGTTAATCTCTATCAGTATGGGCGTGTTCTTCCTTAACAAACTCATCAATCTGCCACCCATTGCGCTGGCCGTTATCATCGGCACGATTATTGGCGGCCTGTTGAATATTGAGAAGTGGATTGAGCGGGCGGGAACACAGCTGCGAACGCCCATCGAGCGCATTTTTCCAGGCCAAAACAACGCAGGCGTAGAAGCGGAGGATTTTATGAACCAGTTTATCGCGGTGCTGATCCTGTTCTGCGCCAGCGGTACCGGTATTTTTGGCGCCCTAACCGAAGGGATGACCGGCGACCCGACCATTCTGCTGACCAAGTCGATACTCGACTTTTTCACCGCCGCCATTTTCGCTTCGACGCTGGGCTACATTATCACCGCGATTTTTATTCCCCAGCTGATCATCTTCGTGATTCTGTTCTTCGCCGCCACGTTTATTATGACGTTGATAAGCCCATCGATGATCGCTGATTTTACTGCCTGCGGCGGTATTATTATGCTGGCGACCGGTTTTCGGCTTTGCGGTATTCGCCATTTCCCCACCGCCAACATGCTGCCGTCACTGCTGCTGGTGATGCCATTTTCCACCGCCTGGCAGCAGTTTGTCGCCTGAAACGTTAGCCCTTTTTCGCCTTCGCTAGCATCGCCTTGATATTCGCAACGTTGGCCTGGCCTTTATGCATACGTTCTTCCGCAGAGATGACTTTCCGCTCCTGCTCCCAAATCAGATCGTCTTGCGGGAGCTCAAGCAGAAAACGGCTCGGCTCCGGGCGCACCAGCTCGCCATACTGACGACGCTCTTTGCACAGCGTGAAAGTCAGCTCTTTCTGCGCGCGCGTGATACCTACATAGGCCAGTCGCCGTTCTTCATCAACATTATCTTCATCGATACTGCTCTGATGCGGCAGCAATCCCTCTTCCATTCCCACCAGATAAACATACGGGAACTCCAGCCCTTTTGAGGCATGCAGAGTCATCAACTGCACCTGATCCAGCTCTTCATCCGATTCGCCGCGTTCCATCATATCGCGCAGGGTAAAGCGGGTAACCACCTGCGTCAGCGTCATCGGCTCATCTATCTCGCTGCCTTCCAGCATTTCGGTCATCCAGGTGAACAGCTGGTTGACGTTTTTCATCCGCATTTCCGCGGCTTTCGGGCTCGGCGAGGTTTCATATAGCCAGGACTCATAATCAATCCCGCGAATTAAATCCCGCACGGCATTGACTGGTTCACGCTCGGCCAGTTGCTGAATTTCCCGCAGCCAGTGGGTGAAACGAGTGAGGGATTCATACCCGCGCCCGGTCAGCGTCTGGCTTAACCCCATATCAAAGCTGGCGGTGAATAAGCCTTTATTGCGGCTCATCGCCCATTCGCCCAGTTTTTGCAAGGTCGCCGGACCAATCTCTCGCTTCGGCGTATTGACGATACGCAGGAAGGCGCTGTCGTCATCCGGGTTGGTGAGTACGCGCAGATAGGCCAGCAGATCTTTAATTTCCGGACGCGAGAAGAACGAGGTGCCGCCCGAGATTTTGTACGGGATGCGGTTCTGCATCAGCATCTTTTCAAAGACCCGCGACTGGTGATTGCCGCGATAAAGGATGGCGTAATCTTTGTAGTTTGTTTTATTAATAAAGTGGTGGGCAATCAGTTCGCCAGCGACGCGCTCCGCTTCATGATCTTCGTTATTGGCGGAGAGCACTTTCAGCTCGGTACCGTAGCCAAGTTCCGAGAACAGCCGCTTTTCAAACACGTGCGGGTTATTGGCGATCAAAATGTTGGCAGCCTTCAGAATACGCCCTGATGAACGGTAGTTCTGTTCAAGCTTGATCACCTGCAGCGCCGGAAAATCCTGGCTTAACAGCACCAGGTTCTGCGGCCGCGCGCCGCGCCACGAGTAGATCGACTGGTCATCATCACCCACCACGGTAAAGCGCGCGCGCTGCCCCACCAGCAGCTTCACCAGCTCATACTGGCTGGTGTTGGTATCCTGATACTCATCCACCAGCAGGTAACGGATCTTGTTCTGCCAGCGCTCGCGCACCTCTTCATTTCGCTGCAGCAGCAGCGTCGGTAGCAGGATCAGGTCGTCAAAATCGAGGACGTTGCAGGCCTTCATATGCGCATCATAGAGCCCATAGCAGTGGGCGAAGATGCGGTCCCGTTCGCCTTTCGCGCCAGCCGCCGCCTGCGCCGGCGTTTTCAGATCGTTTTTCCAGTTGGAGATCGTCGAGATCAGCTGCTGCAACACCACTTTGTCATCTTCGATCAACCCTTCGGTGAGCTCTTTGAGCAGCGCGACCTGGTCGGTATCATCGAACAAGGAAAAGTTAGATTTCATTCCCAGCGCGGCGTATTCACGTTTGATGATATCCAGCCCCAGGGTGTGGAAGGTGGAAATCATTAGCCCGCGCGCCTCTTTTCGCCCCAGCGTTTGCCCGACGCGCTCTTTCATTTCGCGCGCGGCCTTGTTAGTAAAGGTGACGGCCGCGATATGGCGCGCCTGATAACCGCAGCCGCGGATCAGGTGGGCGATTTTATTCGTAATAACGCGGGTCTTACCGGAACCGGCGCCCGCCAGCACCAGGCACGGTCCGGTAACGAATTCGACGGCTTGTTGTTGGCCAGGGTTTAAACGCATGGGAATATTGCTCAATCTTCGAACGGGGTGTGGATTGTAGCAGAAAGCGAGGCCGAGATTTACCGGCTGATGGTAAAGTGTCAGCCACGCAATTCATCCCGAGGCTCCGGTAATGGCAAAAAGCGCAGCGGCCCTGCATATTCTGGTCAAAGAAGAAAAACTGGCACACGACATCCTCGCCAAGCTGGAACGGGGCGTCAGCTTCGATCATCTGGCGAAGCGCTACTCAAAATGTCCGTCCGGACGCCATGGCGGCGATTTGGGGGAGTTCCAGCAGGGCGCGATGGTCGCTCCGTTTGATAAAGCCGTGTTCAGCTGTCCGCTGCTCAAACCCTATGGCCCGGTACAAACCAAATTTGGCTACCATATCATCAAGGTGCTGTATCGCCGCTAGCGCGTGTTACTATGGCGCCCTGATTTATCCCAACTCAATCAAGGCGCAATCATGGCTAAAACAGCGGCAGCACTGCATATCCTGGTAAAAGAAGAGAAACTGGCTCTCGATCTGCTTGAGCAGCTCAAAAACGGCGCCGACTTCGGCAAGCTGGCGAAAAAACACTCTATCTGCCCGTCAGGAAAACGCGGCGGCGATCTGGGCGAATTCCGCCAGGGCCAGATGGTTCCGGCATTCGATAAAGTGGTTTTCTCCTGCCCGGAACTGGAGCCAACCGGCCCGCTGCATACCCAGTTCGGTTACCACATCATCAAAGTGCTGTACCGGAAATAATAAAAAAACCCGGGGATCTTAATCTCCGGGTTTTTGCCTGATGGCGCTTCGCTTATCAGGCCTACTAAACAAATCCATTCCTCTATGGATTTCGGCTTGCCGGAAGGCGGTAAGGAAGTACATCCCCAGGAACATAGATTCCTATGTGACTGGGGTGTACGTACCGTAGCCAACGCATCGGCAAGTCGAAAGACGACGAGGAATCAGCCGGCAACCGCGATACGCTTCATATCGGTCATATAACCGCGCAGTTTTTTACCCACCGCTTCGATAGCGTGGCTGCGAATCGCTTCGTTCACGTCACGCAGCTGAGCGTTATCCACCGCGCCTTCGGCAATCGCTTTGCCCAGGTCGCCGGTCTGCAGAGTGGTCATGAACTCTTTCAGCAGCGGTACGCAAGCATAAGAGAACAGGTAGTTACCGTACTCCGCGGTATCGGAGATAACCACGTTCATTTCATACAGGCGCTTACGGGCGATTGTGTTGGCGATAAGCGGCAGCTCGTGCAGCGATTCGTAGTAAGCGGACTCTTCGATGATGCCGGAATCAACCATGGTTTCGAAGGCCAGTTCAACGCCCGCTTTCACCATTGCAATCATCAGAACGCCTTTATCGAAGTACTCCTGCTCGCCGATTTTACCTTCATACTGCGGCGCGGTTTCGAACTCGGTTTTACCGGTCTCTTCACGCCAGGTCAGCAGTTTTTTGTCGTCGTTCGCCCAGTCAGCCATCATGCCGGAAGAGAATTCGCCGGAGATGATGTCATCCATATGTTTCTGGAACAGCGGCGCCATGATCTCTTTCAGCTGTTCTGACAGCGCGTAAGCACGCAGTTTCGCCGGATTAGACAGGCGATCCATCATCAGGGTGATGCCGCCTTGCTTCAGCGCTTCGGTGATGGTTTCCCAACCGAACTGAATCAGTTTTTCCGCATACGCCGGATCGGTACCTTCAGCCACCAGCTTATCGAAGCACAGCAGAGAACCCGCCTGCAGCATGCCGCAGAGGATAGTCTGCTCACCCATCAGGTCAGATTTCACTTCCGCCACGAAGGAGGATTCCAGAACACCCGCACGATGGCCGCCGGTCGCCGCTGCCCACGCTTTAGCAATGGCCATACCTTCGCCTTTCGGATCGTTTTCCGGGTGTACGGCGATAAGCGTCGGCACGCCGAAGCCGCGTTTGTACTCTTCACGAACTTCGGTACCCGGGCACTTCGGCGCCACCATCACCACGGTGATGTCTTTGCGGATCTGCTCGCCCACTTCAACAATGTTGAAGCCGTGGGAGTAACCCAGCGCCGCGCCGTCTTTCATCAGCGGCTGTACGGAACGCACAACGTCAGAGTGCTGTTTGTCCGGAGTCAGGTTGACGACCAGGTCAGCCTGCGGGATCAGCTCTTCATAGGTACCCACTTTGAAGCCGTTTTCGGTCGCTTTACGCCAGGATGCGCGCTTCTCGGCGATCGCTTCTTTACGCAGCGCATAGGAGATATCCAGGCCGGAGTCACGCATGTTCAGCCCCTGGTTCAGGCCCTGCGCGCCACAGCCGACGATGACTACTTTTTTACCCTGAAGATAGCTTGCGCCATCGGCAAATTCATCGCGCCCCATAAAGCGGCATTTGCCCAGCTGAGCCAGCTGCTGGCGCAGATTCAGTGTGTTGAAGTAGTTAGCCATGGTGATACCTCGTCTTGTTGTGTTGTCGTGCTTATTGTTCGGTTCGCGTTTTGCGAGAATGAACCCACTATATGACAGGAATTTCGTTGCGAAAATTGATATATTCACAACATCACATTGCAATAACTGCAACGTTATTCTCAGGGGATTGAGCCATGGATTTACGCGATCTGAAAACCTTTCTGCATCTGGCGGAAAGCCGCCATTTTGGCCGCAGCGCGCGGGCTATGCATGTCAGTCCCTCCACGCTTTCGCGGCAGATTCAACGCCTGGAAGAGGACCTCGGCCAGCCGCTGTTCGTTCGCGATAATCGCACCGTGACCCTAACCGAGGCCGGCGAAGAACTCCGCACCTTTGCCCAGCAGACTTTATTGCAGTATCAGCAACTGCGTCACGCCATCGACCAGCAGGGGCCGTCGCTCTCCGGCGAACTACATATTTTCTGCTCCGTGACCGCCGCTTACAGCCATCTGCCGCCGATTCTCGATCGCTTTCGCGCCGCGCATCCTTCGGTAGAGATAAAGTTATCGACCGGCGACGCCGCTGATGCGATGGAAAAAGTGGTCACTGGGGAAGCCGATCTGGCCATTGCCGGTAAGCCGGAGACGCTGCCAGGTTCGGTGGCGTTTTCGATGCTGGAAAATCTTGCGGTGGTACTGATTGCCCCGGCGTTGCCCTGCCCGGTGCGCAATCAGGTGACGGTCGAACATCCCGACTGGGCAACGGTGCCGTTTATCATGGCCGATCAGGGCCCGGTGCGCCGCCGCATCGAGCTGTGGTTCCGCCGCCATAAAATCAGCAATCCATTCATTTACGCCACCGTCGGCGGCCATGAAGCCATGGTATCAATGGTCGCCCTCGGCTGCGGCGTGGCGCTACTGCCGGAAGTGGTGCTGGAAAACAGCCCCGAGCCGGTCCGCAATCGCGTGATGATCCTCGATCGCAGCGATGAGAAAACGCCATTTGAGCTGGGCGTCTGCGCACAAAAAAAGCGGCTGTACGAGCCGCTTATTGATGCGTTCTGGAAAATCCTGCCTAACCACTAGCCCGCGAGGAAAAAGCGGAACGCCGGGTTATGGGTTTCGTCATGACATTCGTAGCCCAGTTCATTAAGACGGGTTTCGAAGTCCGGCTCATGCTCGCCAAGCTCAAACGCCGCCAGAACGCGGCCAAAATCGGTGCCGTGGCTACGATAGTGGAACAGCGAAATATTCCAGTGGGTGCCGAGGGTGTGGAGAAACTTGAGCAGCGCGCCTGGTGATTCCGGGAACTCGAAGCTAAACAGGCGCTCCTGCAGCGGTTTAGACGGCCGTCCGCCGACCATATAGCGCACGTGCAGTTTCGCCATTTCGTCATCGGAAAGATCGACCACGCTGTAGCCGCCTTCGCTCAGTAAATCGAGGATCTCTTTACGCTCATCCAGCCCGCGGCTCAACCGCACGCCAACGAAAATACAGGCATCTTTGGCATCGGCAAAACGGTAGTTGAACTCGGTGACTGAACGGCCGCCCAGTAGCTGGCAGAACTTAAGAAAACTCCCCTTCTCCTCCGGTATCGTCACCGCCAGCAGCGCTTCGCGCTGCTCCCCGAGCTCGCAACGCTCAGAAACGTAGCGTAGTCCGTGGAAGTTAACGTTGGCGCCGGACAGGATGTGAGCCAGACGCTCGCCGCGGATGTTATGCTGGGCGATATACTTTTTCATCCCCGCCAGCGCCAGCGCGCCGGAGGGCTCCGCTACCGCCCGCACATCTTCGAACAGATCTTTCATCGCCGCGCAGATAGCATCGCTATCGACGGTGATGATGTCGTCCAGATACTCCTGGCATACACGGAACGTTTCATCGCCGATGCGCTTCACCGCCACGCCTTCAGCGAACAAACCGACGCGCGGCAGATCCACCGGGTGACCGGCATCCAGCGCCGCTTTCAGACACGCCGAATCTTCCGCTTCGACCGCTATCACTTTAATCTGCGGCATCAGCTGCTTGATAAGCACCGCCACGCCTGCCGCCAGACCGCCGCCGCCAACCGGGACGAATACGCGGTCAATGTGGGCATCCTGCTGCAGCAGCTCCAGCGCCAGCGTTCCCTGACCGGCGATGACCATCGGGTGATCGAACGGCGGCACCCAGGTAAACCCCTGCTGCTGCGCCAGCTCAATCGCGCGGGCTTTCGCTTCGTCAAAGTTGGCGCCGTGTAGTAGCACTTCGCCGCCAAAGCCGCGAACGGCATCGACTTTGATATCGGCGGTCGCTACCGGCATCACGATCAGCGCCTTAACACCCAGCCGGGAGGCAGAGAACGCCACGCCCTGCGCATGATTACCCGCCGAAGCGGTGATCACGCCATTTGATTTTTGTTCCGCCGTCAGGCCGGACATCATCGCGTAGGCGCCGCGCAGCTTAAAGCTATGCACCGGCTGGCGGTCTTCGCGTTTCACCAGAATAACGTTATCCAGCCGCGAAGAGAGCTTATCCATTTTTTGCAGCGGCGTTTTCTGCACCGCTTCATAAACCGGCGCGCGCAGTACCGCCCGGAGATACTCCGCCCCCTCAGGGGCGGCGGATAGGGGTTGCGACTCGGCCATGATTAACCCCCAAGTTTTGATTTATCGCGCACGGCGCCCTTGTCGGCACTGGTCGCGAGGCTGGCGTAAGCGCGCAGCGCGAAGGAGACCTGGCGCTCGCGGTCTTTCGGCGTCCACGCCTTATCGCCACGCGCTTCTTGCGCTTCGCGACGGGCGGCGATTTCGGCATCGCTGAGCTGCAGCTGAATACCGCGGTTCGGAATATCGATAGCAATCATGTCGCCATCTTCGATGATCGCGATGTTGCCGCCGCTCGCGGCTTCCGGCGATACGTGGCCGATGGAAAGCCCGGAGGTGCCGCCGGAGAAACGGCCATCGGTGATCAACGCGCACGCTTTGCCAAGCCCCATGGACTTCAGGAAAGTGGTCGGATAGAGCATCTCCTGCATTCCCGGCCCGCCTTTCGGCCCTTCATAGCGAATAACCACGACGTCGCCTTCCACGACTTTGCCGCCGAGGATGGCCTCAACCGCTTCATCCTGGCTTTCATATACTTTCGCCGGGCCGGTAAATTTCAGGATGCTATCGTCCACGCCGGCGGTTTTGACGATACAGCCGTTTTCGGCAAAGTTGCCATACAGGACCGCCAGGCCACCGTCTTTACTGTAGGCATGTTCCAGAGAACGGATACATCCCTCGGCGCGGTCGTCATCCAGCGTATCCCAGCGGCAATCCTGCGAGAACGCCTGGGTGGTACGGATCCCCGCCGGGCCGGCGCGGAACATTTTTTTCACCGCGTCGTCCTGGGTCACCATCACATCGTACTGTTCCAGGGTCTGCGGCAGGGTCAGGCCAAGGACGTTTTTGACATCGCGGTTGAGTAAACCGGCGCGATCCAGTTCGCCGAGGATCCCCAGCACGCCACCGGCGCGGTGCACGTCTTCCATATGGTATTTCTGCGTACTCGGCGCCACTTTGCACAGCTGCGGCACTTTGCGGGACAGCTTGTCGATATCACTCATGGTGAAGTCGATTTCGGCTTCCTGCGCCGCCGCCAGCAGATGCAGTACGGTATTGGTTGAGCCGCCCATTGCGATATCGAGAGTCATGGCGTTTTCAAATGCCGCCTTGCTGGCGATATTGCGCGGCAGAGCGGAGGCGTCGTCCTGCTCGTAGTAGCGTTTAGTCAGTTCAACGATACGTTTACCGGCGTTGAGGAACAGCGCTTTACGGTCGGCATGAGTCGCCAGCAGAGAACCATTACCCGGCTGCGACAGGCCTAATGCTTCGGTCAGGCAGTTCATTGAGTTCGCGGTGAACATCCCCGAGCACGAACCGCAGGTCGGACAGGCGGAACGCTCCACCTGTTCGCTCTGATCGTCAGAGACTTTCGGGTCTGCCCCCTGGATCATGGCATCAACCAGATCCAACTTGATAATTTTGTCAGACAGCTTGGTTTTCCCGGCTTCCATCGGACCGCCGGAGACAAAGATCACCGGAATATTCAAACGCAGGGAGGCCATCAGCATCCCCGGGGTGATTTTGTCGCAGTTAGAGATACAGACCATAGCATCGGCGCAGTGGGCGTTAACCATGTACTCGACTGAATCGGCGATGAGCTCGCGGGATGGCAGTGAATAGAGCATACCCCCGTGCCCCATGGCGATCCCATCATCCACCGCGATGGTGTTGAATTCTTTAGCAACGCCGCCAGCAGCTTCAATTTGCTCGGCAACCAGTTTGCCGAGATCGCGCAGATGCACGTGCCCTGGTACAAACTGGGTAAAGGAGTTAACAACGGCGATGATCGGTTTGCCGAAATCGGCATCGGTCATTCCGGTTGCGCGCCACAGCGCGCGGGCGCCCGCCATATTGCGGCCATGTGTGGTGGTGGCGGAACGGTACTTAGGCATGCTCTTTTTACTCCCATCTCTGTTTATGCAATGGGACGGTGCGTGCCGTCCCATTTTTAATCACTTACTAACCGGATCCAGCCAACCCCATTTATCTTCCGTTTCACCGGTGAAGAGGCCAAAGAAGGCTTCCTGAATGCGTTTGGTCACCGGGCCACGGCGGCCTGCGCCAACCTGGATACCGTCAACGCTGCGTACCGGCGTGATTTCCGCAGCGGTACCGGACATGAACACTTCATCCGCGAGGTACAGAGATTCGCGGGACAGCACCTGCTCGCGGACTTCGATACCGAGATCTTTCGCCAGTTTGATGATGGCGTCGCGGGTGATACCCGGCAGCGCGGAAGAGGTAAACGGCGGAGTAAACAGCACGCCATCTTTCACCTCAAACAGGTTTTCGCCTGCGCCTTCGGAGATATAGCCGTTAACGTCCAGCGCGATACCTTCCTGATAACCGTGACGACGCGCTTCGCTGCCGACCAGCAGAGAGGAGAGATAGTTGCCGCCCGCTTTCGCTGCGGTTGGGATGGTGTTTGGCGCCGCGCGGTTCCAGGAAGAAACCATCGCATCGATCCCCTGCTCCAGCGCTTCTGCGCCAAGGTATGCACCCCACGGGAACGCCGCGATGATAACGTCGGTTTTATAGCCGTCCGGCGGGTTAACGCCCATGCCAACATCGCCAACAAACACCAGCGGACGGATATAAGCGCTGGTCAGTTTATTGGTACGGATAACTTCGCGGCAGGCTTCCATCAGCTCGTCAACGCTCTGAGAAACCGGGAAACGGTAGATTTTTGCTGAATCATGCAGACGCTGCATGTGTTCACGATGGCGGAACACCACTGGCCCTTTGTGAGAATCGTAGCAGCGGATACCTTCGAATACCGAAGTCCCGTAGTGCAACGCGTGGGACATGACGTGTACTTTCGCCTCGCCCCATGGGGTCATCTCGCCATTGAACCAAATGTAATCAGCTTTCTTCGTCGTCATTGTTTTTATTCCTCTGCGCTCAGGCGCGGATTTGTTGTGATGTGGGTTGCTGGATCTCGACGCAGGCGACGTCGACCAGTTTGCGTAACTGACTAAACAGTAATTCGACGGGCCGCTGGCTGGCAACGGTCAGCTCGATATTTATGTTTTGCGCATCCGACGCGGTTTCCATATTCATTGAGCAAATTTGAAAACCGCGATGGCGCACCACGCGCAGCACGCGTTCTAAGGTTTCGGGGTTGAAGCGAGCCTGTAAAGCGACCTGATGTTGCATCATGATAATTTCTCCAGCATTTCTGCATTACTGGCGCCGGGCGGCACCAACGGCCAGACATTCTCAAGTTCATCGATTGAGACATGAAGCAGGTATGGCCCCTGGCTCGAAAGCATGGTGTCGAGTGCCGCTTCAACCTGGTCTTTACGGGTGATGTGCTGGCCTGGAATGCCAAAAGCGCTGGCCAGCGTAAGAAAATCAGGATTATCGGTAAGCGTGGTTTCGCTGTAACGCTCCTGGAAAAACAGCTGCTGCCACTGGCGAACCATGCCTAAACGTTGGTTATCCAGCAGCACGATTTTCAACGGTAATTGCTTGCGCTTAACGGTGCCCAGCTCCTGCACATTCATCATGAAAGAGCCATCGCCGGAGATACAGATAACCGTATCGTCCGGGCGAGCCACCTGCGCGCCAACGGCTGCCGGCAGACCAAAACCCATGGTGCCGAGGCCGCTGGAAGTGATGAAGTTTTCCGGGCGGGTATAGGTCATGTGCTGGGCCGACCACATTTGGTGCTGGCCGACATCGGTCGTCACGACGCAATCCGCCGGTTTGCGATCGGAAAGCTGCTTGAGCAACAGCGGCGCGTAGATTGCCTCGCCGGGATGATCGTAACGCCAGGCGTGCTCCGCGCGCAGCTGTGCGTTGTGCTCGCGCCACGCATCGATGGCCAACGGCTGCTGCAACGCTGGCAGCATGGCGTTTAAATCTCCGGTTAAGGCGACGTGCGCCTGGCGCAGTTTGTTCAGCTCAGCCGGGTCAATATCCATATGGATTACTTTGGCGTGCGGGGCAAAGGTATTCAGCTTGCCGGTCACCCGGTCATCAAAACGGGCGCCGACGGCGATTAATAAATCGCACTCCTGCACCGCCAGGTTTGCTGCCTTGGTTCCGTGCATACCCAGCATGCCAAGGTAATACGGATAATCCGCGGCGACAGCACCCAACCCTTTCAGGGTGCAGGTTACCGGCATCTGCGTCACCGCCAGAAATTCGCGCACGGCCGGTACCGCCTGTGCCATTCCAACACCGCCGCCCACGTACAGCATTGGCTTGTGGGACTGCGCAAGCATCGCTAACGCCTGCTCGACTTGTGTGTGCGGGAACTCAACATCATCAGGGACGGTGGAGAAATGCGGATCTAATTCGCCTTTAGCCAACTGGATATCTTTTGGAATATCAACCAGTACCGGGCCAGGACGGCCTGAGTTTGCCACCTGGAAAGCTTCCGCAATGACGCGCGGCAGCTCTTCCAACGACTGCACGAGGAAACTGTGTTTGGTGCAGGCCAGCGACAAACCAAGAACGTCCACTTCCTGAAAAGCATCGGTGCCGATAAACGGCGCCGCCACTTGACCGGTGATGGCGACAACAGGTACAGAATCAAGTAACGCGTCAGCCAAACCGGTGATCAGGTTGGTGGCGCCAGGGCCGGAAGTGGCGATGCAAACACCAGTTTTGCCGGTCGCGCGGGCATAACCGATGGCGGCCATTGCGGCGCCTTGCTCGTGCCGACACAGCAGATGTTCCACGCCGCCGTCATACAAAGCATCGTAAACCGGCATAATCGCGCCACCCGGATAGCCAAATACCGTGTCGACCCCCTGTGTTCGCAAAGCATGTACCACCCACTGCGCCCCGTTCATAGTTACTTCCCCGTCATAGATCGGGAGAAACAGAATTTTATGCTATAACTCATCTTCTGCTCCTCGCTTATGTTTTTTAAGTTATAAAAAAACCCCCGGACCTTTCGGTGCGGGGGTCTTAGTTCGTTAAGGCTTGATTTCTAAGCCTTTCCTCGTCCAAGTGCAGCCCCGCACGGTGGGATAATAATCACCACCACGCTAATCACGACCAGGCTAATCACTCGTAGAAGGGCTGTCATTTTCTGTTCTTTCTGGCTTCTTGTTCGAAGGAATACCTAAAGAGTTACCACAGACATCACATTAAGCACAAGATTTTTTTATGTTCCATTTTCTGATCTTGCTAACGATTTTTATTAAACCAGTTGTTTTTAAAAAGAAAAAAATAAAATGAAAAAAATTCAGCTTATTCTCGCGTTTGCATCCGTGTTTTACGGCATTAAAACGGCGTCATGACGGATTTGCGTATGCCCTCCCAAAATAATAAAAATGCAAAACTTTGCAGACAATTGTCTGGAACAGGCGTCGTAAAGTTAAATATTCCCAGGTTCATGAAACTCTATGAATAGACATAATCATTCCGCTCAGGAGGCGTTATGTCACTCGCAATTGTCTATACCCGCGCGGCGCTCGGGGTCAGCGCGCCGCTAATTACCGTCGAAGTCCACATCAGCAACGGACTACCCGGTTTGACGATGGTCGGTCTGCCGGAAACCACGGTAAAGGAAGCCCGCGATCGGGTACGTAGCGCCATTATTAACAGCGGCTACAGCTTTCCGGCAAAGAAGATAACCATAAACCTTGCCCCAGCCGATCTGTCGAAAGAGGGCGGGAGATATGATTTACCTATCGCTCTCGCGCTCCTGGTCGCTTCGCAGCAGCTTGCCGCCCCGAAACTTAATCAGTATGAGTTTATTGGCGAATTAGCGCTTACAGGCGCGTTACGCGGCGTTCCTGGGGCAATATCCAGCGCTATGGAAGCGATAAAAGTCGGGAGGCAGATTGTCGTTGCTGGAGATAACGCCGAAGAGGTCGGCTTGATTAACGGCAATGAGTGCCTTATAGCAGGCCACCTGCAGGAAGTCTGTGCGTTTCTGGAAGGGAAACATACTCTGCAGCCGCCGACTGGTGAAATAACTGCGGGAGAGGACGATTATGACGATCTCGGCGATGTCATTGGCCAACAGCAGGGAAAACGCGCGCTGGAGATAGTCGCAGCTGGCGGTCACAATTTACTCTTGATGGGTCCACCGGGTACAGGGAAGACGATGCTCGCCAGCCGTTTGCCGGGGCTTTTACCGCCACTAAGCAACCAGGAAGCGCTGGAAAGCGCTGCTATCCTCAGCCTCGTCAATGCTCATTACGTTACGCGTCAGTGGCGTCGGCGGCCTTTTGGTGCCCCTCACCACAGCGCTTCGCTAACGGCGATGGTCGGCGGCGGCTCAATCCCTGCCCCTGGGGAGATCTCCCTGGCGCATAACGGTATTCTGTTTCTTGATGAACTACCTGAATTCGAGCGTCGGGTTCTGGATGCACTACGAGAGCCCATTGAATCAGGAAAAATTCATCTTTCCCGCACTCGGGCTAAGATTGACTATCCTGCGCGATTTCAGTTGATTGCCGCCATGAATCCCAGCCCAACAGGACATTACCAGGGTCAGCATAATCGGGCCACACCGGAACAGACCCTGCGCTATCTGGGCCGATTGTCAGGGCCATTTCTCGACCGCTTCGATCTCTCGCTTGAGATTCCACTTCCTCCACCGGGCGTATTAAGCCGGGGTGGCGTTGGCGAAGAGCGAAGCGCCACCATTCGTCTACGGGTATTCGCGGCGCGCGACAGACAGCTCGCACGGCAGAATAAACTTAATGCACAACTGGACAGCGGGGAGATAAAAGTCTGGTGCAAGCTGAAAGAAGACGACGCGATATGGCTGGAACAGACGCTCTCACTGTTAGGGCTTTCAATCCGCGCATGGCAACGTTTACTGAAAGTTGCGCGTACTATCGCCGATCTTAATGAGGATAGGGATATCGAACGTCATCATTTGCAGGAGGCGTTAAGCTACCGGGCTATCGACCGTATGTTAAATCACCTGCAGACGCTGATGGCATAAAAAAAGGGCTTTCGCCCTTTTTTTTTAATCGTCGCTTTCAGTGTAGTCTTCAGCGCCTTCAACCTGCGGCTTACCGCCAGATAAGGTGTGAAAACGCTTCGGACGTTTGATTCGCGCCATATACTTAATCCAAACGCGTTCCGCTTCGGTCACCGGCTCACGTTCGCCGTGGCATACCGCAACGAATTGTTTTTCATCTTCGGTAACAGGCTCGCGTTTGCCCAATTCCAGCTCATTAAAGGCGTAACCATGACGTTCAAGCAGTTGCGCCTCTTTGATGGTGAAATCACCGTGACGGGAGAACCCGCGTGGATAATTTTTATTGTCGAAAAAACGATTAGTCGTCGTAAAGCTTTCCGCCATCCTACACGCTCCTGATTCTTTGGCCGAGCTATTTATGGCGCGGAGTATTAGTTACGCTTGACAGAGCGTCAAACAAAACATTTAAATCATCACGACAAATAATTTTGCGGAGAAGAGTGTGGACACGGAATTGCTCAAAACTTTCCTTGAAGTGAGCAGAACTCGCCACTTTGGGCGGGCAGCGGAAGCGCTTTATTTAACACAATCAGCGGTTAGCTTCCGCATTCGTCAGTTGGAGAACCAGCTGGGCGTAAATTTATTCACCCGCCATCGTAACAATATTCGCCTGACGTCAGCCGGTGAGAAACTGTTGCCCTATGCCGAAACGTTGATGAATACCTGGCAGGCCGCGCGTAAGGAGGTCGCCCACTCTTCTCGCCATAATGAGTTTTCGATCGGTGCCAGCGCGTCGCTATGGGAATGCCTATTGAACGGTTGGCTGGGGACGCTCTACAAAGATCCCTATAATCTGCAATTTGAGGCGCGGATAGCTCAACGCCAGTCATTAGTGAAGCAGTTGCATGAACGCCAGCTCGATCTCCTGATCACCACAGAATCACCGAAGATGGATGAATTAAGCAGCCAGTTATTGGGTCATTTCACCCTGGCGCTCTATTGTGCCGCGCCGGGAAAAAATAAGAATGATTTGAACTACCTGCGGCTGGAATGGGGACCGGACTTCCAGCAAAACGAAGTGGGTTTGATCGGCAGCGATGATGTACCGCTACTGACGACGAGCTCCGCAGAACTGGCTTATCAACAGCTCACTACCTTGAATGGTTGTACCTGGTTACCCGTTAGTTGGGCACAGCAGAAAACTGGCCTGCACACGGTGACCGATAGCGCGACCCTTTCACGTCCTCTGTATGCCATTTGGCTACAAAATAGCGATAAGCAGGCACATATTCGCGAGATCCTGAAAAGCAGGATCCTGGAATAGCGATCTGACTCCATGGATGGAGTGGCTAAAAACTGGAAAGGCAGAGTGATGGGAGAAATTAAAGACAAAAAAAATCCTTTGCCGAAGCAAAGGATTATATATGGCAGGGGCGGAGAGACTCGAACTCGCGACACCCGGTTTTGGAGACCGGTGCTCTACCAACTGAGCTACGCCCCTAAATCTTTCTCGCTATTAAGCCCGCTAATATAGCAGGCTTAATATAAATAAGTGGCGGAACGGACGGGACTCGAACCCGCGACCCCCTGCGTGACAGGCAGGTATTCTAACCGACTGAACTACCGCTCCACCGAATTTTTTCTACATCTACCGGTTTAATGCCCCGGTTTTAC
>OIEO01000040.1_pt1 | contig 104531 bp, 56 predicted proteins | sample 1581851 | NCBI WGS metagenome assembly OIEO01 (sample SAMN03281010, study PRJEB24777) | human gut metagenome | isolation source: fecal sample PR157 from 1 month old male Malay infant, caesarean delivered... | reverse complement strand
TAGCTTTTTTGTATGTAATCACATATTTTATTTGCTTCTATTGTATTGTTCTAGTTGGATCAACAGTACAGATACATCCGCAGGGGATACTCCAGAGATACGGCTTGCTTGGCCGATGGAGTGAGGGCGGATTTTATTGAGCTTTTGTTGTGCTTCAAGGGAGATGCCCTTAATTTGTGTGTAATCCCATTCTTTTGGAAGAATTTTTTCTTCTAGTTTACGAACCTTGTCGACTTGGTCCATTTGCTTTTTGATATAACCTTCATACGTAATGGAAATATCAACAGCTTCTTCTACGTCAGGCGTATAGCGTTTTAAACCAAATGCATCGGCTACGATAGCGTAGGAGAGTTCATTACGTTTTACTAAATCATAAGCATGAATACCTGTTCTAATAGGTGCTGTACCTAAGCTTTCAAGCAAAGCTTGTGTTTCCTTAGATGGATTTACAGGTGTATTTCGTAACATATCCATTGCTTCGTCGATAGCAGCTTTCTTTGCTGTAAATTTAGCCCAACGATCGTCTTTTACAAGACCAATAGCACGACCTTTTTCAGTAAGACGCATGTCTGCATTGTCTTGACGAAGCAATAGACGATATTCACTGCGACTTGTCATCATACGGTACGGTTCATTTGTGCCTTTTGTTACGAGATCATCGATGAGAACACCGATATACGCTTCAGAGCGAGCGAGGATAAACGGTTCTTTACCTTCAAGCCATAAAGCTGCGTTAATACCCGCCATGAGACCTTGAGCAGCTGCTTCTTCATAGCCAGATGTACCATTGGCTTGACCAGCAGAGTAAAGGCCTTCAATATGTTTTACTTGAAGTGCTGGTGTTAATTGTGTTGGGTTCAAGCAGTCATATTCGATAGCATACGCAGGGCGCATGATTTCTACATTTTCAAGGCCTGGTATAGTGCGAAGGAATGCGTATTGTACGTCCATAGGAAGGGAAGTACTCATGCCTTGTACGTACATTTCGTTTGTGCTAGTACCTTCTGGTTCTACAAATAATTGATGGCGTTCTTTATCGGCAAAACGCACTACTTTATCTTCGATAGAAGGGCAGTAACGAGGGCCTACACCTTCGATTTTACCGCTATACATAGGGGCACGGTGAATATTGCTCGTAATGATTTCGTGCGTTTCTTTGTTAGTATAGGTCAACCAACATACGTCTTCATTGCGATTGATCCATTCATCCATAAAGGAGAAAGAATGATGATGTGTATCGCCTTCTTGAACCTCCATATTTTCAAGGTTAAGCGTACGTTTATCCACACGGGCTGGCGTACCAGTCTTAAAGCGCATCAACTCAATGCCATTGTCGAGCAAGGATTGAGAAAAATGTTCTGCTACGCGTTGACCATTTGGGCCACCTACATAATCGATATCGCCGATGAGGATTTTACCTTTCAAATAGGTACCTGTACAAAGAATAACGGCCTTAGCGCCATAGAATTCGCCAAGTTCTGTAACAATACCTGTTACCTTGCCATCCTCAACCTTAAGCTCTGTCACCATGATTTGCTTAACATTGAGGTTCTCTGTATTTTCAATGGTTTGTTTCATCAAATGTTGGTATTTGATTTTATCAGATTGGCAGCGCAAGGAATGCACTGCAGGGCCTTTACCCATGTTGAGCATACGCATTTGAATAGCCGTAGCATCTGCGTTAATACCCATTTGACCGCCTAAAGCGTCAAGTTCATAAACAAGATGGCTTTTACCAGGACCTCCAACGGCAGGATTACATGGCATAAGCGCAATGTTATCTAAACTGATGGTCGCCATCAACGTGCGATGACCCATGCGAGCAGCGGCAAGAGCCGCCTCACAACCAGCATGACCACCACCGATGACGATGACATCATAATTATCTACTGTGTACATATCAATTGAATTCCTTATATTTGTTGCTTATTGTGAAAGTTTATTTTACTCAAAACAACGAGGCCGAATATCCCAGAGTACGGTTCCTCACTGTGAATTTTCTTTAAGCTACGTTGTAGCCTAGAAAATTTTACGTTCGGAACAAAGCGATGCAGTGTCTTTCCCAGAGTCCAGGTCGCTCGCTGAGCATTTTTCTTCGAAAAATTGCACGCTCCGAGCATATTAATGCTTTAATTTAGCCCAGAGTCCAGTTCCTCACTGTGAATTTTCTTTAGGCTACGTTGTAGCCTAGAAAATTTTACGTTCGGAACAAAGCGATGCAGTGTCCCTGTCGTCGCGAGCTCCTCCATTGACTACTGCCCTGCTTTCACTTACCTAAACAGAAGCGGCTGAATAGTTCGTCAATCATGGATTCACGGATGGTGTCGCCTGTAATATCGCCTAGTAGCTCCCAGGCACTACGCAAATCGGTAGCTACAAAGTCTACTGGCATGCCCATGTCGATGGAGGAGAGGGCTTGTTCGACTTGAGCCTTTGCTTGTTCCATGAGGCTAATGTGGCGCACATTACTGATCATGGCGCTATTGTCCTGTTTAACGCGACCGCCGTAGACCAGCTCTTGTAACCATTTAGAGAGAACTGCAGAGCCTTCGCCTTCTTTAGCACTAATGCGCTCAATAGCTGTAAAAGTTCCGTGTTCTTTAATATTTTCGTCTGTAACGACTTGTGCCACATCGGACTTATTAAGGAGTACGATGGTGTTCAAACCACTAACAGAGGTCAAAATTTCGATTTCTTCAGGGGTTAATGGAGTAGACCCATCGATAACACACAGCACGATATCTGCTTTGTTGATATAATCGCGAGCCCGTTCCACGCCGAGGGCTTCTACCGTATCTTGTGTGTCGCGAATACCTGCTGTATCGATGAGGCGCAGAGAAATGCCTTCTACAGTCATATATTCTTCAATACTGTCCCGCGTCGTACCAGGAATATCCGTTACAATGGCGCGGTTTTCACGCAAGAGAGCGTTCATAAGACTCGATTTACCTGCATTAGGACGGCCTACAATAACCGTCGTAATACCGTCGCGAATAAGACGACCTGTGTTCGCTGTGGACAACAAATCGTCCATAGCTTTCAAAATAGGCTCTAGCTGCTCACGAACCTCTTGACTCGTTACATCCTCGATATCCTCTTCTGGATAGTCGATAGTTACCTCTAAATGAGCAATCATGGCGATGAGCTGTTCACGCACATCTTTTACAAAGGACGAAACTGTACCGTCCAGCTGCGATACAGCGAGAGAGAGGGAGTCCTCCGTTTTCGCTTCAATAATATCAATAATCGCCTCCGCTTGGGTGAGGTCGATACGTCCGTTCATAAAGGCACGCTTCGTAAATTCGCCAGCTTCAGCCATGCGCACATCGTGATTTACGAGCAATTTCAAGATTTGTCGAACCGGCACAATACCGCCGTGACACTGAATTTCTACCACGTCTTCTGCGGTGTAAGAATGAGGGCCTTTCATTAATAATACAAGAACCTCATCGATAGTCTTGTTCGTTGCAGGGTCCACAATGGTCCCGTATTGTATCGTTCTGTTTTGGCGGTCCATCAAAGGAACAGTGCCAGCGCTCTTGAACAGGCTATTTACAATAGGAAAACTATCCTTGCCGCTGACCCGAATAATACCAACCCCGCCGATGCCGGGCGGCGTCGCAATGGCCGCTATTGTATCATCTATATACATACATATCTCCGTATTTCGATTATCTAGTATTTGCTTTTGTATATGTTCTTCGCCTGTGAAAGTTAAACTAAACTAATCTTTGCATGCGAAGATTAACTTAGGTTAGCTTTCACCATAACCTAAAGAATAAAGGGGACAGCTCTCAAGCAACCGAGAATATCAGTCACTTGAAAGCTGCACCACTATATTATTTTTTGTACGTAATCACAACGTGACGGAACGGTTCGTCCCCTTCACTGTTGGTAACCACGTTTTTATCCCCTTGAAGGGCAGTGTGAATGATTTTACGTTCAAAAGCATTCATCGGTTCTAAGGAAACCTTTTGACGGTTGCGTTTCACCTTAGAAGCCAAGCGTTTCGCGAGATTTACCAATGTTTCTTCTCGGCGAGAACGATAGTTTTCCACATCTACAACGATATGGCAGTGGCCAGATACATCCTTGTGTGCCACGAGATTTGTTAAGTATTGAATAGCATCCAATGTTTGACCATGTTTACCAATCAAAATACCTAAATCTTCGCCGTGTACTTGGAATGTAATTTTATCTTTCGTCATCATTTTTTCGATAACTACTTTGAGGCCCATTTGTGTAAACATATCATCGAGGAATTGTTTACCTTTTTCAGCAATTTCTTGTTGGTCTTCTTTTGAAAGTTCCTTTTTAGAAGGTTTTTCTTCTACTTCGTCATCAAAAGTTTCCACAACTGCTGTTTCTTGCACTTCTGTTTCAGTCGTTGCAATCGGCTCGGAAGCAACAGCTAGAGATTGTTCTTCTGCTTTAGCTACTTCTTCTTGCGTAGCAGTTTTAGCTACAGATGTGAAGAATAAACGAACAACTGCTGGTTTACGACCAATGCCCAAGAAGCCATTAGAAGGTTGTTCCAAGACTTTAGTTTCTACCAATTCTTGGCCTTCTGCAGACAATTGAGCTACGCCTTTGGCAATGGCATCTTCAATGGTTTTAGCAGATACATCGATAAATTCCATAGTGTCTCCTATTTCTTAGCTTCTAAGCTTTTGTAAATGAAATGTTGTTGCACAAATTGGAATACATTGGATACGATCCAGTAAATAACTAAGCCAGATGGGAAGTTAAGGGAGATGTAACCAATGAATAAAGGCATAAAGATTGTCATAATCTTTTGTTGTTGCGCAGCAGCACCAGTTGCACCGCTACTAGTTTGCTTGGACATAATCCATGTAGATAATGCACTCAATACTGGCAAAATGTACATTGGATCTGGTTCGCCAAGGCTAGGAAGCCATAAGAATTGTACATAGTTTTGATCGTATGGATAGCCTTGTAAAGCATAGAAGATAGCGATCAAGAATGGCATTTGCACCAATAGAGGCAAGCAGCCAGCTAGTGGATTAACGCCCATTTCTTTGTACAATGCACCCATTTCCGCTTGAAGTTTTGCAGGATCGTTTTTGTATTTATCTTGCAATTCTTTCATGCGAGGCTGTAACTCTTGCATAGCCTTCATGGATTTGATTTGTTTTACAGTAAGTGGTGCCAAAACCGCTTTAATAACGATTGTTAAAAGGATAATAGCCACACCGTAGCTTGGATAGCCTACCATTTGAGTTAATTGGAACGCATAGGTTACCAATGTAGTCATCAATTCAACGATAGGGTGGAATATACTACTTAAGAATTCCATTGTTTCTCCTTTTTCTTACAGTCCGAAACCGTCCTTTGCGCATCTATATATCGTTATGGTATGGTCTAAATTTCATCCATACAGATGCTCAGGTATTTCCAAAACTGTGCTAGATGTTTTTTGTGAAAGTTGCTTTCACAGACCGCAAAACCAGCCTAAACCCTCGTGGATTAAGGAACTGGATCGTAGCCACCCTTGTGGAAAGGATGGCAGCGAAGAATGCGTTTTAAACCCATCCAGCTACCTTTCAAAGGACCATATTTTTCGATGGCCTGCAAAGTATATGTGGAACATGTCGGATAATAACGGCAACATCCAGGTTTTAAGGGAGATATGGCAAGCTGATAGAACCTAATTAAAAGTCGTAAAAGCGTAGTTATACAGCGTTTCATTGAAACCTCCATATACACAAAAAAGGACCAAAGCCTCTAACTTGTGGTCCTATTTATTATTTTGTATCAACAATTTGCTTTTTCGCAAGAGATACAAAATTTCCTTTTCCGCTTTTTCGTAGGTAGCGTTTTTCAGAGGGCCACGTCCAACAATTACGATATGATACCCTTCGCGTATGGAATGTTGATTGAGGCGATACACCTCTTTCATAAGCCGTCTAGCTCGGTTGCGCTCAACAGCACAACCAACCTTTTTGCCGGTTACAAAACCAATGCGCGTAGATTGCTTCGCCACGGGCATACGATAGAGTACACACATACGGCCTACTTCGTATTTTCCGTGCTTATACACAAGGCGATATTCATTATTGTGCGTCAGTCGTCTTGCTTTATCGAGGCAATAATCCATATGCATTGTCCTTAAGTCCTAAGAATAGAAAAACTTGGCAGCAGCGCCAAGTTTTTTCTCCTGCCTAACAGCTATTATATTATGCAGATAAGCGTTTTCTGCCTTTTGCACGTCTTCTTTTTAAAACGAGACGGCCACCGATAGTTTTCATGCGTTCACGGAAACCATGGGTACGTTTTCTCCAAAGAGTATTTGGTTGGTAAGTACGTTTCATTAGTAAAACACCTCCTCGTCATTTGTATTGTTTTACTTATACCATAACAGGGTAATTATAGAGTTAAAACGTAAATTTGTCAATATTTTAGGGCTATTCTGAAAGACTTTTATGTGGATTTTACTTAAATCCGATAGAACTTAAAACTAATACTACTTTTATAGGGGGAGGAATAGATGTGGTTTTCTCCCTCCATACGACACGTAAGTCGGTCAAAAATCCACATCTATTCCTGCTCCTAACACATTCTAATGACTACTATAACACCTACCACCAGTATAAAAAGTAGTATCAGTTTTTATAGCAAATCTAAAAGTCTTTCAGCATACGGATCTAAAATTTAACAAATCTTACCTTTTATCCTCTTGAAGGAGATAGGGAATGATGTAAACGTAACATCAATATCAGCAACACAAGAACTCACATTCTAATCTTTTTATATAAGACGAATTTACCTTTTGATCTCTAGTTAGAGAAAGGGGAGGAATAGATGTGGTTTTCTCCCTCCATACGACACGTTTCGATCAAAAATCCACATCTACTCCTAACACTTCCTCTAAAAAAATCACTAGTTTGTCATTTTTATTGATCATTTAGTTTTGATTATCTGAAGGTTGATGTTGTTATGTTCATCAATTACTTTTTCATCTATGTGTATTGTAATCATAAAAATTATATTATAGGAGGAGGGGACTGAAAACTACTTTTTGAGTGACTTACGCATCGTATGGAGCGATAAAAGTAGTTTTCAGTCCTCCCCCAAAAGTAATTGATGAACAAAAGATGAGATAATTACTGAGTTATTAACATTTCTCCTTCAGATAATCAAAAGTTATCCACAGAATAAATGACAAACTAGTGATTTTTTGGTACAATCATACTTGAAATTAGGAAAAAGTATATATTTTTATAAGTTTTTGTTGGATAGCTTTTAAGGTTATCCACATTTTTTCTCTTTTGACCTGTGTAATCTATAAAGTCAGTTATTATCTGGTTGGAAGAGAATTTTATTTTCACTTATTCACAGGTTGTGCACAGGTTATTCACAGGAATAACAGGTTTTTCCACAGCTTTCACAAGAGTTATACACATTATTCCTAAAGTTATACACATTTATCGCAATAGTTATACACAAGAGGCACGTCATGCAGTCATTTGATTTGAATAATATATGGGAACATATATTGCAAGAGGCGAAAAAGAACATGCAACATTTGCCTGACGCGTTGTACTTGCGCGTCACGTCATCGTTGATTCCCATGTCTCTCGACAGTCATTCGATCCATATAGGGGTCATGCAAACATTTGTTAAAAACTTAATCGATCAGCAGCCGCAGATTAGCAAGGCTTTACAGGATGCTATTACTACGGTTATCGGTTCCCATCGGGATATGGTGTTATTCGATTTCAATCAAGAGAGTGTAGATACTACCTTTGTTGATGAAAGTCTCATCGATGATGCACCTGTAGTGGCTCCACCGATGCCATTACCGCCTGTGGTAGAGGAAAAAGCTCAACAAGATGAGTTCTATAAACCAATCTATCAAGAGCCTGTCTATATCGACCGCGCACCAGCTCCTGTGAATATTCCAGATGAGCCAATGGTAGCGCCTAGTAAAACAGTTGAAACTACAACACCTACATTACAGTCTGATAATGTACCTGTGGATTTATCCTTATCTAACCTTAATCCAGCGTACCGTTTTGACAACTACGTTACAGGCAACGCGAACCGCATTCCATTTGGGGCGGCTCAAAATGTAGCTGAGTTCCCAGGCGGCGACTATAATCCGCTCTTTATCTATGGTCCATCAGGTCTAGGTAAAACGCATTTGATGCACGCCATCGGCAACGCTATCAAGGAAAATCATCCTCACATGAAGGTTATGTCCATTACGAGCGAAAACTTTATGAACATTTTCGTAGAAACATTGCAGCGTAACCAAGGTAAATTGTTCCGCAACACATTCCGCAACATCGACGTGCTCATGATTGACGATATTCAGTTCCTTGAAAGTCGTGAAAGTACGAAAACTGAGCTATTTAATACGTTCAATGAGTTATTAAATAACAACAAGCAAATCGTCCTCACCTCTGATACGATGCCAAACGATATGGAGCAGTTCGAAGACCGTCTTCGTTCTCGTTTCCAAGCTGGCTACATTGCTACAATGGAAAACCCAGATTTAGAAACACGCATTGCCATCTTTAGATCTTTGCTGGAACGAGAATATAAGAAAAATCGCGTTATCCGTATCGATAATGACTCCATCAACTACGTGGCGTTACAATTTAGTGAAAACGTCCGCGTATTGCAAGGTGCTTTCACCAAATTAATCGGTACCGCATCCATCGATCAACGTCTCGAATCTATCGACCTAGAATACACTAAACAAGCCTTGGCTGGCCTCGTTCACACCGAAGAGGTGAACATGGTCACTATTGAAAGCATCCAGAATTTTGTAAGTTCTTATTTCAATATTAAAAAGCAAGACTTGCTCGGTAAGAAGCGTAAAGCACAGTTCGCATTCCCACGGCAAATTGCCATGTACCTATGCCGTGATATGATCAATGAAAGTTATCCGCAAATCGCAACAGCCTTCTCTCGTGACCATACGACAATTCTCCATGCGTACGATAAAATCACCAAGGAAATTGAACGAAACGAAGAAACTAAGAACATGATTTCTGAAATTAAACAGAAATTAACAACCTGTGGATAACTCTGTGGATATATTGTGCGTAACTTTGTGGATATCCTAAAAACCGTACTCTGCTGTGAGTATGTGGATAAGTGGTTACAAACTATCAACATAGTTATACACAACCGAGAAATCGCACAGTTAGTAGCGCCAATTCACTTTTACACATATGAACAGGCCCCTACTATTACTACTACTAAAACTAACAAACAATCAAAAAACCAGTAGAAACAGATCTATCGTAGAATATCTATAGAGCATCTACGGTAGCAAACATAGAATATTACAAACAAGATAAGTAGTGATTAGTGCTTCTACAATATATAGAAACTGAAAATACAAACAATATATAAATTAGTAGATTAAAATAGTAATCTAAAAATCTAATAAATATAAATAACAAATATAGAAATCAAAAAGGAGTTATATATGCATATTACATTCCCAAAAGCAAATCTCCAAAAAGCAATCAACGTATTGCAAAAGGTATCTCAAAATAAAACAAGTTCCAACTTACCAGGCGCTATCTACATGACAACAAAAAATGGTCAAGTAGAATTGCAAGGTAACGACTTTGAACTCGGTATTCGTTTAACCATCGACGGCGACATTAAAGAACCTGGCACATTAGTTGTAGGTTCTCGCTACTTCCAAGAATTAATTCGTAAATTGCCTGGCGATACCATCGAACTTTACAAACCAGAAGATGGCAATTCTTTAACAATCACATCTGGTTCTTCCGAATTCAACCTCGTAACATTACATCCAGATGATTTCTCTTTGGTTGAACAAATTCACGACCAAGATCATGTAAACATCGATAGCTTTGCTATGAAAGAACTCATCGATTTAACAAACTATGCAGCTGCCACAGACGAAGATCGTCCTGTATTTACTGGTGCTCTTTTAGAAATCAAAGAAAACGAAGTCACTATGGTTGCTACTGATACACATCGCATGGCTGTTAAGAAAATTACTATCGATGAACCAGCAACTACGCCAATGCGCGCTATCATTCCTACAAAAACATTGGCTGAAGTATCTCGTTTATTGCCAACAGATAATCCAGCGATGATCAACATCATTTGGAATCGCACACAAATCGTGTTCAACTTTGAATCTATTTACATCATTTCTCGCTTGATCGAAGGCACATATCCTGAATATGAAAAGGTAATTCCTTCCCAATTCGACTCTAGCGCTGTTATCGACCGCCGCGAATTCGCTGGTGCTGTTGATCGCGTATCCTTATTAGCTAAAGACATCAGCTATAACGTAATTCGTTATGATTGGGCTGAAAGTAATGTAACATTGTCTACTCAAAATACTGAAATTGGTATGGCAAAAGAAGACGTAGCTGTTGAATTTAAAGGTACACCATTCACAATCTCCTTTAACGGTCGCTACATCTCTGACATCTTGCGTCACAGCACAGGCGACAACATCCACTTGTTCTTAAAACAAAATGGTCCAGTTGTCATTCGCCAAGACAATAATCCGAACTATACATACGTAGTAACACCAGTTCGTACGAATGCTTGATCTTAAATACGATTGTTTTTTTTTAGAACAATATTATTACGTTGTATATTTTATTGTATTAATATACATATCTTTATTAGGTAATGATGATTAAAAGTCATCGTTACCTAATTCCAATATAGTTATAATTTGTCCACTATAGGAGGACGTTATGAAAGAGCAACAGCAGGTACCCATTCATACGGAGTACATTCAAATTGATCAGTTGTTGAAGTTAGAAGGCATTATCGAAACGGGTGGTCAAATCAAATCCTTTATCGATGAAGGCATCATTACTTTGAATGGTCAAGTTGTAACAGAAAAACGCAAGAAGTGTCGCGTTGGGGACGTGATTTCTTGTGAAGGTCTCGATGTAGATCTAGTGATTACTCAAGAGGGGGCATAATCGGTGAGAATTGACTCACTGCAATTATTCCAGTTTCGTAATTACAAGGATGTAACAATTCAGTTCAACCCGGAGATTATCGTTTTGCACGGTACCAATGGGGCTGGTAAGACAAATATCCTCGAATCTATCTATGTGGGTACCATTGGTAAAAGCCATCGGACCAACGATACTTCTGATATGCTCATGTTCAATGCTGAGGAAGCAGGTATTGTCGTTAAGTTCGAGAAAAAGGATACACCTCAAAAGGTAAATATTAAGTTATTCCGCCAAGGTCCAAAGGATATTCGGTTAAACGATACTAAAATATCTCAAAAAGAACTGATTGGTACATTAAATACAGTTATCTTCTGTCCTGAAGATTTACAACTTATCAAGGGAACACCGTCTGGACGTAGACGTTTCCTCGACATGGAAATTTCTCAGACTAGCGCTACGTACTATCATCAGTTGATGCAGTATAATCGATTATTACAGCAGCGCAATGCGATCCTTAAAGAATATAGAGGGAAGCAAAACATTCCTCTTGAAGAATGGGATTTGCAATTAGCTGATATGGCGAGTTTTATCGTAAAGAAACGGTTAGAAAGCTTGAAGAAAATCAATCTTCTCATCGATTTGATGAACCGTAAATTGACGGGTGGTCTTGAGAATTTGACCATCGGTTATGAACAGCCATATATGGATAATGGATTCTTAGAATTTACAAAGGAAGGCTTTTACGAGCGCATTAAAGCAGCGTTGCCGCAGGATCGTCATCGGATGACCACCAGCGTAGGTCCTCATCGCGATGATTTACGATTCTTTTCCGATGCGATGGATTTAAAGAAATTTGGCTCCCAAGGGCAGCAACGAACGGCTGTATTGTCCTTAAAGTTAAGCGAGCTTGAGTTTATTAAGTCCGAGGTTGGGGAATATCCAGTTCTGCTACTAGACGATGTATTGAGCGAACTTGATGAGTCGAGACGAGCGAATTTATTGCAGTTTATTCATAAACGTATTCAAACATTTATTACGACTACAGATATTCATGATTTTAAAGATTTGAAATCGGTTCAATTTATTTCTTGTGAAGGGGGAAAGGTTCAGTATGGACAGCCTTGATCTTTGTTTACCAAAGGCCTTATCAAAACTGAATTTACTGGAACAATATAAATTAAATACCCTCGTTCACAAGTGGCGTGATGTAGTGGGCGATGTCATTGCGGAGCATACGAAAATTGTATCTATTAAGCCTCCAGACATGGTTATTAGTGCAGATAACTCCATGTGGATGCAGGAATTACAGATGCAAAAACGACGTATCATTGAGGCTGTTAACAAGTATTACCATCAAGAGGTAATCAAAGATATTCGCTTTATTATGAAACGTCAGAGCTATGTGAAAGCTAATACTGATACATCGATTTCACTGCCTGATGAACAGATTATTACAAAACGTATTAATTTCTCAGATATCGTACTTTCAAAAGAAGACGTAGAAGCCATCGATAAATCGTTAGAGAAGACAGATAACGAAGAATTAAAGGCTGCTTTCAGAAAAGTACAAATTACGGCTCGAAAGCGGGAAATCTATTTAGAGCAGCATGGGTATCATCGTTGTAAGCGATGCGGCATGCATATGGAATCTAAAAGAGAAATCTGTCCGACCTGTGAATATGAATTGCATCGCGCTCATATTAAGGATATTAAGGCGGTTATTAGAAAGTATCCGTACTTTAAATATAGCGATTGTCAGCAGTTTATACAGTGTACCTTCCCAGATTTTGCAGAAGCCATGCGGGAATCTATATACTTTTACTTAGATAAAATTTATAAAGGGTCCATTAATCGCCGTCACATGTATATGGTGGCTATGCTCATCACTCATAAGAAGCCTGATGAGTTAACAGACCAGCATGTTATTAATTTGTGTAACAAGTATCGATCTAAGTTCCTTGCAGAAGAGGAACAGCGGAAAATTGATTCATTAAATGGGACATTAGAAAAGTAGAGGAGGCATTCCTATGTACGTTCATATTGGGGATACCGTTTCCGTGCCTATTGAATCCATCATTACCATGGTGCACGCCAAGGGCGGAAAGTCCCATAAAAGTCCTATTCATCACTATGAAACACTAGAGTATATCGCCATGGTACCAGAGGAGCAAATCAAGACCTATGTGGTCACTGATGATTGCGTTTACGGATCTGGTATTAGCATTAAGACTTTAATGAGGCGAATTGATGAATTTTATAGTATAATAAAGAGATAAGTTTAATCCTGTACATGTGTTGTACCAAATTTCAATCCAGTACAGTGTAATAGATTGTTAGGAGGAGTTTGTTTCATGCCTGAAGAAAATTATGGCGCTCAGAATATACAGGTTCTCGAGGGTCTTGACGCGGTACGTAAACGCCCTGGTATGTACATTGGTAGTACGTCCATTCGCGGTTTACATCACCTCGTTTATGAAGTAGTAGATAACTCTGTAGACGAAGCGCTCGCAGGTTACGCTACACATATCGAAGTATCCATTAATGAAGATAACAGCATCACTGTTGTCGATGATGGTCGTGGTATTCCTACAGGGATGCATGAATCCGGTATGTCTGCGGTTGAGTTAGTATTAACAAAATTGCATGCTGGCGGTAAATTCGGCGGTGGCGGCTACAAGGTATCTGGTGGTCTTCACGGCGTAGGTATTTCCGTAGTAAATGCGTTGAGTGAATGGACTAAGGTTCAAGTATCTCAAAACGGCATCATTCAAGAGATTACATTCGCTCGTGGTCATAAGACGTCCGAGTTACATGAAATCGGCAAAGCAGAAGGTACTGGTACTACAGTTATCTTCAAGCCAGATGCTGAAATCTTTGAAACTACAGTATTCAACTTTGATACATTAAAAATTCGTTTACAAGAATTGGCATTCCTTAACAAAGGTCTTCGCATTACATTGAGCGATTTGCGCCAAGAGGAACCTCGTGTTGAAAGCTTCCACTACGAAGGTGGTTTGAGTTCTTTCATTGCTTTCTTGAACGAAAATAAAGAAGTAGTAAACCCTACTGTTATCGACATTGAAAATACAAAAGACGACGTAGTAGTAGATGTAGCATTGCAATATAACGATAGCTACAGCGAAAACTTGTTGTCCTTCGTAAATAATATCAACACTGTTGACGGTGGTACTCACCTTTCTGGTTTCCGTGCCGCTTTAACTCGTACCCTCAATGATTATGGCCGTAAATCTGGCTTGATCAAGGAAAATGAGTCCAACCTTTCCGGTGAAGACGTACGTGAAGGTTTGACAGCTGTTGTATCTGTAAAAGTATTGGAACCTCAATTTGAAGGCCAAACTAAAACTAAACTTGGCAATAGCGAAGTAAAAGGTATTACAGATGTTATCGTATCTGAAGGTCTTAGAACATTCTTCGAAGAACATCCTCAAGATGCGAAGAAAATCATCGAAAAAGCAACAATGGCAAGCCGTGCTCGTGAGGCAGCTCGTAAAGCTCGCGACTTAACTCGCCGTAAAAATGCCTTAGAAGTATCTAGCCTTCCTGGTAAATTGGCAGATTGCTCCGAAAAAGATACATCTATGACTGAAATTTATTTAGTCGAAGGTGACTCTGCGGGCGGTTCTGCAAAACAAGGCCGTGACCGTCGTTACCAAGCGATTTTGCCATTACGTGGTAAAATCCTTAACGTAGAAAAAGCACGCCTTGATAAGATTTTAGCGAATAACGAAATTCGCTCCATGATTACTGCTTTCGGTACTGGCGTTGGGGAAGAATTCGATATTACTAAATCCCGTTATAACAAGATTATTATCATGACAGATGCGGACGTTGATGGTGCTCATATCCGTACCTTGTTATTAACATTCTTCTACCGTTATATGAAACCATTGGTAGAGGACGGTCATATCTACATTGCTCAACCACCTTTGTACCAAATCAAGAAGGGCAAGTCCCACTGGTATGTATACTCTGATGCAGAGCTTACAGCTAAACTTGATGAAGTAGGCCGCGATGGTATTACAATCCAACGTTACAAAGGTTTAGGTGAAATGAATCCTGAACAATTATGGGAAACTACAATGAACCCTGAAAACCGTACGATTTTACAAGTTAGCTTAGAGGATTCTATCGAAGCTGACAAAATCTTTACGGTTCTCATGGGCGATAAGGTAGAACCTCGTCGTAAATTTATTGAAGATAACGCAAAATATGTGCGTAATTTAGATTTATAAGAGGTGACCCATGGCTGAAAATCAAAATAATAATGTAGAGTTTACCTCTAATAAAGATCAACATTTAAAACGTTCCCTAAAGGCGCGTCATATGAATATGATCGCTTTAGGTGGCGCCATCGGTACAGGCTTATTCGTAGCTGGTGGTGAAGTGGTAAGTACAGCAGGCCCAGGTGGTGCGCTTGTAGCTTACGGTCTTATCGGTATCATGGTGTACTTCCTCATGACATCTCTTGGTGAAATGGCGACGTACTTGCCGATTCCAGGTTCCTTCGGGACCTATGCAAAACGCTATGTAGACCCTGCCTTTGGTTTTGCTTTAGGTTGGAACTACTGGTTTAACTGGGCTATTACATTGGCTGCTGAAGTTTTAGCAGGGGCACTTATCATGAAATACTGGTTCCCTGATGTGCCTGCCATTGTATGGTCTGCTCTGTTCTTGCTCGTTTTATTCGGCTTGAACTATTTATCCACACGTTCCTTTGGTGAAAGTGAATATGTATTCTCTAGCATCAAGGTTATTACTGTATTCGTATTCCTGTTCTGTGGCTTTATGCTTATCTTTGGCATTGGCGGTACATCTCCAGGATTTGCGAACTGGACAATAGGGGAAGCGCCATTCGTAGGTGGTTGGGAATCTATCCTCGCTATCTTCATGGTGGCTGGTTTCTCCTTCCAAGGTACTGAGCTTATCGGCGTAGCTGCTGGTGAAGCAGAAGACCCTGAAAAGAACGTGCCAAAAGCGATTAATACAATCTTCTGGCGTATTCTATTGTTCTATATCGGTGCTTTCATAGTTATCGGTTTCTTAATTCCGTACACTGATCCAAACCTATTGAATTCTAGTGTAGAGAATGTATCTATTTCTCCATTTACACTCGTATTCGACCGCTTTGGTTTTGCCTTTGCTGCTAGCTTTATCAATGCTATCATCTTAACGGCAGTACTCAGTGCTGGTAACTCTGGTCTCTATTCTTCTACGCGTATGCTGTATGCACTTGCTAAAGAAGGACAAGCACCAAAAATCTTCGGTAAGCTTAATAAACGTGGTGTTCCAGTGCCAGCGTTAATCTTAACTACAGCAATCGGTTTATTTGCATTTCTTACAAGCTTTATCGGCGAAGGTACTGCATATACATGGATTGTTAATATTTCCGGTCTTTGCGGTTTCATCGCATGGGTTGGTATCGCTGTTTCTCACTATCGCTTCCGCCGTGCCTTCATTGCACAAGGTAGAGATCTTAGTGAATTACCTTACAAAGCATGGTTGTTCCCAATTGGTCCAATCTTGGCGTTCATCCTTTGCGTCATCATCATTGCTGGCCAAAACTACTCCGCTTTCACAGGCGATACAATCGACTGGTATGGCGTATCCGTTGCGTACATCGGATTACCAATCTTCTTCGCAGTATACTTAGGTTACAAATACATCAAGAAAACAAAACTTGTTCCATTGAAAGAAGTTAACCTAGACCGCGATTTCGATAAATAATAACATAATTAGACCTGTTCATTATAAAATAGTGAACAGGTCTTTTTTATATAATATGTGATTGTATTTCTGTGAAAGCCTTGCTATAATTAATCAAAATATATTGTAGTCAATTAGAGAGGATACAATTATGATTATTACTACAACTATGCATATTGAAAATAAACCTGTACAAGAGTACAAAGGTATTGTATTTGGTGAGGTCGTAGAAGGCCGTAACTTTGTGAAAGATTTCATGTCTGGCATTCGTGACATCGTTGGTGGCCGTAGTGGCAGCTATGAAGATTCTTTGATGAAAGCTCGCCAAGCAGCTCTTGATGAAATGTCTCAACGGGCTTCTAAATTGGGTGCTAATGCTGTTATCGGTGTATCATTCCAATACAGCACAGTAGGTGCAGAAAACGGTATGCTCATGGTTACATGCAATGGTACAGCCGTTGTAGTTTAATAGGTAATAGACTATAAGTTTCCATGTATTATTGTAACTAAAAACAGCAGGGTGGAAGCCCTGCTGTTTTTTTATTTTATCTTATACCATGTTGCGTACATAACTGGTAGTACGATGAGTGTTAGAACAGTTGCCACTAGTAAGCCGCCGCTAAAGGCGATAGCTAGTGGGCTCCAGAATACAGATCCCATAAGAGGAATCATGCCTAAAATCGCTGCGATAGCGGTGAGCATGATCGGACGGAAACGAAGTGTAGCGGAGTTGATAATCGCTTCAAGTGGTTTTTGTCCTTCTGCTTTGTGGATTTCAATTTGGTCTAACAAGATAATGGAGTTACGGATGATCATACCCGAAAGGGCGATGATACCTAGAATAGCCATAAAGCCTAATGGTGTTCTCGTAATATTCAGAGCTAATACGACGCCGATTAATCCGAGAGGTGCTGTGAGCAAAGCCATGAACATAAGGGCAATACGCTTCAATTGGAACATGAGGATTGTCATGATCACAAAGAGCATAATTGGCATTGGTGTTACTAGATTTTGTACAGCTGTGACGCTCTTTTCAGCGGCCCCATCAAGTTCAATGGTATATCCTGTAGGCAAGGAATCGCGAATGTCTTGTAAGGATTTATACACCTCTTTAGTTTTTGCGTTGCCTAAGACGCCAGCATTTACATTAGCGTGAATGCTGATGGTTGGCATCATGTTACGATGCCAGATGATACCATCCTCTTGGGTCATGGTGATGGTTGCAATTTGGCTAAGCGGTACATAGGAACCATTGCCTGTTTGAATAGGTAAGGAGGACAGAGCACTTAAGTTGTGTTGTTCGTTATCTCCTAAACGGAATGTAACAGGAATTGTTTGGTTACCTTCGTAGTATTCACCAGATTTTGTACCCGACAATAGACTTTGTAAGTGTAAGGATACGGCATAGCTATCGATACCGAGTAGGCGAGCCTTGTTAGGATCGATATGAACATTAGCTACTGGTTCCGTATCTGGCCAGTCAAAGGCTATGTTATGTAAATCCTTGTCGCCTTGCATCTTGTCTTTAACCTTGTTGGCAATTTCTTTTACCACCTTTTGATCAGGTCCAGAAACGCGGAGCATAACTGGATACTTGGATGGTGGACCAATTTGTAAGAATTGCGTATTTACAAGTGCAGATGGGAATTCTTCATTTAAGTATGGAGTCAATTCATTGTATAGTTTATCGCGGTCCTCTAAGGATTTAGTAACGATAACGTACTGCAAGAAATTGTTCCGTTGCAATTCCGGTTCCAAGGTGAGGACGAAACGTGGAGAACCTTGTCCGATGTAGGATGTAAAGGTTGAAATATGTTCGTTACCTTGTAAATATTTGTCGATGATCTTCGCTTGATTTGCGGTGTACTCGATGGATGAACTTTGAGGGAATTGCATAGATACTATGATTTCATTACGCGTTGATGATGGGAAAAATTCCTGTTTAATCAATGGTAGTGAAAGTAGGGATAACACAAAGGCACCTAAGGTGATGAGTAATACGATCTTATGATGGCCTAAGGCCCAATGTAACAGTCTTTCAAATTTATCATAGAATGTAACACTGAGCTTGTGCATGATACGGTCTCGTTTGGTCCATTCGGATTCAGGTTTTGGAGCCTTGTTTTCTATGATTTTATAGCCGAGCACAGGGCTGACGAGAACAGAGGCGAACCAAGATAGAATGAGAGCCATAAATACAACGATGGATAGAGATTTTGTAAATTCTGCTACCATACCTTGTGCTAGTGCTAATGGTAAGAAGCCAGCGCAGGTAATGAGCGTACCAGATAGCATAGGGAATGCTGTTGATTGGTAAGCGAAGGTAGCAGATCTAAAGTGACCCCAACCTTCTTCGAGCTTAACGCTCATCATTTCTACAACGATAATGGCATCATCTACGAGAAGGCCTAGCGATAAGATAAGAGCACCAAGGCTAACCTTATGCAAGTAAATGCCCGCTTCATACATCAAGATGAATGTGGTAGATACAACGACTGGAATGGTGAGGGCTACGACTACACCTGTACGTAAGCCAAGAGATGCAAAGCTTACGAGCAATACGATGGCGATGGCTTCAAATAAGGATTGTGAGAAATCGCCGATGGATTCCTTAACGATATGAGGCTGATTAGATACTTGATCGAGTTCAAGGCCTGCAGGTATGGTTTTCTTCAATTCTGCTAGCTTTTTATCGATAGCTTCACCAAATTCCACATTATTGCCACCTGCATCCATGGAGATAGCAATACCTATAGCTGGCTTGCCTTCATAGTAGAATTGAGGATCACTAGGATCTTGATAGGTCATGGTTACATCAGCCATGTCGCCAAGGCGCAGGGTTTGATTGTTGATGCGAATAGGCATATCTTGTACGGCTTGAGGGCTATCAAATAGACCATTTACTCGAAGATATACATTATTCGTATCCGTCGTAATCATACCAGCTGGCACCATCATACTTTGCTGTTTGATAGCCGTTAATAGCTGTTGAGTACTGATTTTATAGGATGCCAGTTTATCTTTATTAATTGTTACATTAAGGGTTTGTTGTTGAACCCCAATGAGGCTGATTTTCTTAACATTTGGAACAGATAACAGCTGACGTTTTAAGTCTTCTGCTTGTTGTCGCTTTTCTTCGTAGGAAAATTCATCGCCGCTAATGGCGTAAATAATGCCGTATACATCATCGAATCTATCGTTGATGGTAGGGCCTTGAACGCCTTGTGGCAGTGATTTCCATTCATCGTTGATCATATTCCGCGCTTCTTCCCAAGCGGGACGGATTTTATCAGATGGTAGATTTTCTTTCAGATTAATATAAATAACTGATTTGCTGCCATCTGTGAAAGATTTTGTATAATCCACGCCAGGTAGGTCGCGTAGTTTTTCTTCTAATTTGTCCGTTACTTGATCCGACATTTCTTGTGGGGAAGCCCCTGGCCAAGCAACACCGACCACCATGGTGCGCATCGTAAAGTCTGGGTCTTCCATACGGCCCATATGGTTGTATGAGAAGATGCCAAAGGTGAGGAGCACAGCCATGAAGTAGTAGATAATGGACTTATGTTTGAGGGCCCATTCGGCTAAGTTAAATTGTTTCATTGACTCACCGCCGTCCCTTCTTGTAATTGTTGGGTACCTGCGGTGATGACAATGTCGCCCTTAGCTAAACCAGATGTGACAATAACGGAGTTCTTACCAAATTCACCAGTCTTAATCGGCACGAGATGAGCTTTTTTATCTCGAATGATATACACTGCATTATTGCCGTTAGAGTCTTTTACAAGAGCCGTTAACGGAATGGAAATATTAGTGCTATCTGTAGTAGATAGATTAGCATTAATCGTCATGCCTAGCTGTACCTCTTTTGGAGGATTTTGTAAGGTAATTTTTACGGTATACGTTCTAGCTACAGGGTCAGGAACTGGTGAAATTTCTCGCACCACACCTTGCACAGTTACATCTGGTAGAGCCCAGAATGTAATAGTGGCAGGGCTACCCACATGAACCTTAGTTAATTCTTGCTCAGGAAGGGCAATGACTGCTTCTGGGTCGCGACCAGCTGCTAAGGTACCAACGCTTTGACCGGCTGCTACGACTTGGCCTGCTTCAATGTTGAAAGCTGTAATAATACCTGTATCAGGAGCAGTCAAAGTAGTATAGCTATTTTGATTGCTACTCAAATTGAGGCTAGCCTGTGCTTGTTGTAATTGAGCAGATGTGGCATTCAATTGGTTTTCTGCTTGGTCTAATTGCAATTTACTAATCGCTTGTTGCGCGTAGAGCTCGCGATATCGTTTAGCATTGGTTTCTGCTAATTCATAGGCCGATTGAGCAGCTTTTACAGCACCCTCAGCATTTTGCACTTGAGCTGATGTATCTGAACCATTGATTTGAGCGATAACTTGGCCTGCTTGAACCACATCACCAACATTTACGAATTTGTTGATGACGCGCCCTCCAATTTGAAAGGCTAAGTTTGTTTCCGTTTTATTATGGATGGTACCTGCATAGCCAGCGCTGGTAGTACCAGATTCTTCACCGATGGTGATAGTACGCACCTTGAGGCTCGTATCCTCAGGTTGCTTTTCAGATCCACAACCACTTATGATGGCAGTCCCAATTAAGAGGGCTCCTATGGTTGCTATGACTCTTTGATTCATAGAATCTCTCCTTTATACCACACATAAGTCCTATGACACACAACTACATATAGGTAACATTCATAGGACTCCATATTATGAGAGTAGATCCAATTTAGCTATTAAAATTATGGTAGTTAATAGCTCTATTAGGTCTAATTATATATTTTATACAATTTAATAATACTATATTTAGCTGTAAACGGCTAGGGGTATATATAAAAAGTGAGTCCTCCACTGGAGAACTCACTCTTTATAAATCTACAATGCTCATAAATCTACAAGCTAGTAGGTATTAATCTTTTTCTTCTGTTTCTTGTACTACGATAGGTTCTTCATAGGTTACAAGGATCTTATCGATACGGGTGTTATCCATATCTACTACTTCAAAGGTATAGCCATTCCATTTTGCTTTGTCCAATTCTTTTGGAATGCGACCAAAGAGAACATTTAATAGACCGCCCATTGTTTTGTACAAGTCTTTTTCTTCGCCTGGTAATTCTTCATCGATGTGGAAGAATTCTTTGAATTCGTCTACGTCGAGAAGGCCATCTACAAGCCAGGAGCCGTCTTCACGTTCGACGATTTTATTTTCTTCTTCCTTGATTTCTTCTTCACCGGAAGGCATGAGACCTACGATTTCTTCCATAATATCATGTAATGTTACAAGACCGCTAAAACCACCATACTCGTCGAGAACGATCGTTTCATGGACGCCTTCTGTACGGAGTACATTCAATAATTTCATGAGCGTAATGGATTCTGGAATGAGTAATGGTTCTTTCAAACAAGATTCAATAATATCATGAATAGAGCGTTCGCTAGGACGTTGCATGATCTGTACCAATACGTCAGATACAGTTACGAGACCCTTTAGTTCGTCCAAGGAATCGGTACCTACAGGAATACGGTAATGGTTAGCATTTTTGAGGACTTCCATAATTTCGTCCTCTGTGCCATTAAGGTCAATCCATTTGAGCTGCGTACGAGGTGTCATGATGTCGCCAGCATTCATATCTGCTAGGTGGAAGATATTTTCTACGAGGATAGGTTCCTCTTCTTCATAAGCACCCATAGCAACGCCTTCGGTGAGCATCTTGTTGATTTCAGACTCTGTAACAGGAGCCTCTTCTTTCACAGTCACGCCTAGTAATTTTAAGAGGAATTCTGTAGAAACACCGAGGAAGCTAACGATTGGCTTTAAGGCTACAGACAACCAGTAAATAGGTTTTGCTACGACTACGGCGATGCTTTCAGGACTATTTAAGGCCAAACGTTTCGGCACGAGCTCGCCGATAACGAGGGATAAATAGGTGATGATAGCAACGATGAGGAAGGAACTAATGGATGCAGCATATGGTTCGATGCTTGGAATGCTTGCTACTAATATATCCTCTAATGGACCAGAGAAGGTAGCACCAGAATACAAACCAGTTAAGATACCAACGAGAGTAATACCAATTTGAATGGTAGAGAACATCTCGTTTGGATTTTCTGCTAATTCAAAGGCTTTTTTAGCGCGTTCATTGCCAGCTTCGGCCATTTCCTCTAATTTTCGTTTCTTCGCATTGACGATAGCCAATTCCGTCATAGAGAACAAGCCATTGGCGATGATTAATACGATGATAATTATAAAATCTAAGGTCAGATCACTGTCCATGTAAATAGATTCTCCTTTTTAATGACATATAATTCTGCACATGAGAATAATAGAAATATTACTCTTTAGTATACCATATTAGCATCAATAAATGTTTGACATAATAAAAGCACCCTAATGGGTGCTTTTATTGTGTCAATACATTTGCAAATGGCTAGATAGATATTTCCGTCAGTAACTAGCACAGAAAAAGCAGGGCTGCCACCCTATTTTCCATTTGAATGCATTAAAATGTTATAACTATTGATTTCCTTGATTAATATAATATATGATTGCCTTTAATTTGTAAATATGGCTCTAATAAGGGTATAGTATGTATATAAATTAAGATTAGTATTAATTATTAGGCCGTATAATTGGACCTTATGATAGGATTAGATTTATGACAAGTGAACAGGAATGGGAACAGGTTTTACAAATAAAGACAGCAGGCCGTGATGATAGTCGGTCTGATACAGAGCATCATCCTTACGAGCCGACGGATTATTGTGTGCTAGAGCGTTTGGCAAATAGCGGTCATATTCGCAAGAAAAATACTCTCATCGATTATGGCAGTGGCAAGGGCCGTGTTAGCATTTTTATGGCGTACCAAACAGGTTGTCATTCTATCGGCATTGAATACGATGATCGACTCTATGAAAAGGCTCTTATCAATGGTGAAAGCCCATCTGCTCGCAATCGTGTAAGCTTTGTGCATGGTGATGCGGCGCTCTATGAATTACCAGACCAAGCAGATCGTTGTTTTTTCTTTAATCCCTTTGCGCTCCATACGATTAAGCGGGTCTTAGGAAATATCTTTGATTCCCTGTATCATCATCCGCGGGAGATTAAACTATTTTTATACTACGTAAACGAAGAGGTAGAAAACTTCTTGAATAATCATGTCCGTTTAGAACAGGAAGACCCCATTGATTGTAGTGATCTTTTTGAAGAGAAGGATGCAAAGGAACGAATTTTAGTGTATTCAGTCAATTTATTTTAGGGGACTTTCACCTAGATTATTAAGGAAAAAGCAGATAAATTCTGATATAATAATATATTAGAGATTATAAAATCAAATTATTTTTTATGGTTCTATACATTGATTCGTATGCACTAAGTTAGTGGATAGGGCTGAGTGTATTGAAGACTGGAGGTACCCGTGGAAATCATCGATACAGCATTGATTGAACGTATTCGCAAGGCCTTAATTAAACGTTATGATCGAGATCAACAGATCCAACAAATGATAGAAGAAATCGGTGCCGAAGAGGGACTCAATGAGTCTGAATTGGCTATCGTTTACCAAGCTTATTTAGAGGTTAAGGAACGCGTTTACTACACATCCTCTCTCGTAGATTTGTGGAATCAAATTGAAGAGGTTCAAAAACGAATGTCCATGTTGCATACCTATGATTCTCTTGAAGAGGATTTATTTGGCAATGTGTTAGGCGACGATCAAGAGGATATTATCATTGCTGATAAATCGTATCTTGGTAAGGGTGCTAGTCATAATAACGATGTGTACGCTATGGAGCAGGTCCAATTATCTGATATTCCTGCGCAGCATGATTCTACAGTGGGCATGAACCATATTAAATTGAATGAATTACATTCTATGGGCGGTCTTTTTACAGGTTCTGGTGAAAGCTCCAAACATGAGGTGTCTGACCTTGATGAAGCACTTGTAGAGCATATGGATGTTAATTCACTAGATGGCGTTGAAAGTTTAGAAGTTCATCACTTAGATGAAGAAAATCCATTTGATACAGAAAATTCTGTGTTGCTTTCAGAATCTAAGAATACAAAAAAATCTCGTAACAGCAAGGATAAGACTAATCAAACAGATGATGAATTCGATGATGATATGGATGAGAACGAAGAGGATTTGTCTTCCATAGATCCGTATACAGCGGTAAATGCTTTGTTATTTGGCAAAACTGGCTTGGATTCAGATAAAGCCAACAAGAAGATGGAAAAGCTTCTTAAAAAGCAATTGAAACGCGTAGATGATGAATGGGCGCGTATCAATGGGACTGACGAAAAGTCTAAAAAATCTAAGGACCACAAAAAATCCAAAGACGAAAAGATATCTAAAAAATACAAGAAATCTAAGGATGACAAGAAGTCTAAAGAGGATAAAAAGGACAAAAAACATAAAAAGTCCAAGGAAGATAAACATTCTAAATCCGAAGATAAATTAAAGAAAAAGAAAGACAAGGCTGAAAAGAAGCTTAAAGTCTTAAATGATAAGTTAAAAACAGTCTTCTTAGGTGATACTTTTAGTAAAAAAGATAAGAAAAAGGATAAAAAATCCAAAAAAGATGGATCCGAAAAAAAGCAGAAACGATAGTTTCCGTATGGAATAGTAAGGCCCATAAAAAGGCTCAGGAGAGTACTAATGCTGAAAAATCAGCCAGTGCTGGGACTATCGACCGCGGATGCGGTAAATGCAAGCGATGTAAGGGACCTAAGTGTAAGAAATATCCAACATAATTATAGTTAGGTAGTATAGAGTAGTTACGTTATATGAACGAACAGTTAGGGGTTAATGATGAACCGATGGCAACGATTATTTGAAGGCATAAAGACAGAGATTAAGGTATTTATCTTTTTCTCTGCTTTGTTGACTGCATTTAGAATCGTGTTTCTTGCAGTATTTCAATCACAGCTAGCATCTGTGACGATGGAAAATATCCTCACGTCCTTATGGCTAGGCTTTAGATTGAGCCTCAAGACCGTCGGTTCTTTGTGTTTACTAGGCTTTTTAGGGGGCACATTGGTACATACCTTTGTACCTAAATGGCCGTCCTTACGCATTAAACAGGTTGTGTATTCCATAGCGACTGTACTGTTGACCTTCCTATTTTTAGGCCGCATTCCGTTCTACAAAATATTCAATTCCTCTTATAATGCGATGCTCATCAATGGTAAAAACGATGATATCAGCGCCATTATCAATACGGCCATCAATGAATATAACGCCCTCATGTACATCGTTGGAGCCGTTGTGTTGAGTGCAGCCCTTTGTTATTTCCTCGTTCGTTTCTTGGCGTGGGGTACAAAGAAATATAGAGATTACGCTGATACTCAATTAGTTTGTCCTACTTGGTATCCAAAGACTAAGAAAACGCAGTGGATGACGGGCATTGGGCTCACCGTTGTTATCGGTATACTAGGTCTATTCTTCAGATTTGGTGGTGCTTTTAACTATACAAATTCTATCAACTGGGAAAGTGCGGCGCGCCTCAGTTCTAATTTATTAAACGAGACCATCCTCGACGATGTGCAGGCTCTTTATCGTGTTAAAAGCATTGCAAAACGCGCGGAGGAGTTAGAGGTTATCAACTTAACCCCTCAAGAATTGAGTGAGAAAATCAGTGCCATTGGTGGAACATTTAATGGTAAGGATTTTGATGGTTCTTTCACAAGAACTATTACGACAGAGCGTTTAGCGGAGCAACCACAGTCCATCAATATCGTTCTCGGTGAATCTTATGGTTTGTGGCCATTCCTTGGTGAATACAATGAACCTGGTGCGTACCTCGTTGAACAAGGTCGTAAATACGCTGCCAGTCCTCAAGCGATGAGCACACAGCTCGCTCTTGCCCAAGGTACAGGCACGATGCCTGCTATCAACGGTTTATTGACTGGCATGCCTGACACAGGTCTATATCCTAATTACGAAGGTGAAAGTTTCAAACAACCGTATGGCTTAGGCATTGGTTCTGTTATGAAAAAGCTAGGCTATAAAACTGTATTCTGGTACGGCGGCTTTAGTACATGGCAAAATGTGAAGAACTTCGTCTTGTCTCAAGGTTTTGATGAATTCCATGATGCGTCTGAAATGCCAAGTGATGAAGGCAATGCATGGGGTGTAGCGGATAAGTATATGTTTAAAGCCATTTCCGCTTACATGGATCAACATAGAGGGGAAAAAATCCTCAATGTTATTATGACCACATCTAATCACCCTCCATATAGCGTTAATGTCGCTAAAGAAGGGTATGATGTGAACAAGGTAAAAGGCCATTTGCCTGATACAATCGCAGAAAATGACAAGCAATTGAACGAAATGGGTCATATTTGGTATGCGGACCATGTGATGGGCGAGTTTATTGCAAAAGAAGAAAAAGCAGATCCATCAGCGCTCTTCGTTATCACTGGGGACCATAGTGAACGATTTACCTTTGCTCGTGAAGTAGGGCCTAATGTGGCATCTACGATTCCGATTATCTTCTACGGTCGCGGCATTCATAAAGACTGGCTTGCTCCTAATGCGTTTGGCATGAGCATTCAAATCATTCCAACCTTGGCAGAACTAGCGGGGCGACCTGGTCAAACCTATGAAGCGATGGTGCCAAGCTTGTTTACACAAGAGAAATTTGTCTTTAACCATAGACTATATCTAGATAACAGTGGAAAACTTATGGAACAAGGTACAAACATGCCTCAAGCCTATGGGGATGTGATTAAGAACATGCGCGAACTAGCGGCGTGGCGTATTAAGCACGGGGATAGTATTAAATAATTTTTGTATACGATACATATGGTAGATATCATATTTGTATCTACCATATTACCTACATAGTAAATTAAAGGGATTTGTAAGTTAAAGGATGATCTATGAGCACTGTGACGGCTATTATCTTAGCTCGCAACGAAGAAAAACATATTGTAGATTGTATTAAAAGTATTCAATTTGCTGATGAAATATTAGTTATTGATGATGGAAGTACAGATCAAACGGTACCTCTTGCTACTAACTTGGGGGCTAAAGTTATACCACATCCTCTAAATGGAGATTGGTCACAACAACGACGCTTTGGTATTTCACAAGCCCAGAGTGAATGGATTTTATTTGTTGACTCTGATGAGCGTGTATCACCAGAGTTAGCAAAGTCTATTCAACGAGCTATCCAAGATGAACCAAAGGCTTATTGGCTACGAAGATATAATTTATTCCATCACAATCCAGCTACGCATGGCGTAGTAAGACCTGATAAGGTTTTGAGATTAATGCCTCGAGAGGGAGCCACTGTAGAAGGTGCTGTTCATGAAGCTTTTATCAGTCCGTATCCACAAGCTACATTAGAAGGCAAATTGTATCATTATACTTATGATAACTGGCATCAGTTCTTTGAAAAATTCAATAAATATACTACAGCAGCGGCCAACAAGTACAAGGAACAAGGGAAATCTTGTAGTTTTTTAGGGGATATTATATTGCGTCCAACATGGGCATTTTTTAAGATATATATTTTGCAAGGTGGCATATTAGATGGAAAAATAGGTTTTCTATTATCTATCTACCATATGATGTATACCATGACGAAATATGTAAAATTATATTATTTAAACAAATCTAATGGGCAATTATAATCAGTAATTTAGTATAGTAGATTGCTATGGGGAATTATTGTTCTTGAAGTAGATATGGAAGTATGAATGAGTGAACAATTTTTTCTATCCCTACAACAAAATATAAAACTAATGCTTTGGGCTCCTATATTGAGCACCATCTTTCGAATCATATTCATGATTGTGTATAATCCTTACCCTACATGGAAGGGACGCTGGAAATCTGTATTAGGTTCATTGCGTTACGGCTTCTGGTGGGGAATGGACTTTGATGCTTATGTATTCTTACTACCCTTAGTATTGGTGACGCTTCCTGCATTATTATTTGATGGGTATCACCAAATAGAAGATACTGTACGGTTAGTGGGATTAACTATTTATTCCTGCATACTTTACGCAGCTTTTGCAGGAAAAATGATTTTTTATAAGCATTTCCATGATACGTATAACTATATGGTTCATTATGGAAATCATGCAGAGAAACGTAATTTGATTGATGTATTCTTTAATCAAGATCGAGGAATTCTCGTCATTTTAGGATTGATTCCTATTACGTTTATATCCTGGTATATGGGAGATTTCTTCTTATCCTTGCCATCTATACCTTATCCAACTATTGAAGGAATTTGGCCTAATGTAGCTTGGAATATAGGTCTTGTGGCTGCCTCCGTTTTGGGGTTTTATTGGTTTCGCTATGGTGGAACCTTATCACATGATGATAAACCAGAATGGGATACGATTCCTACAGTGGTAAAAGAGGATATATTCTTTGCTCGCGCTACAGTGCCAGATCTATGTGCCTTAGAAACGGTGCTAAAACATCCCCTTCGTGATGAATATACCGCATCTGCTGAGGACATTGATGATGCGATTCATCGTATTGTTCCTAAGGAATATAAAGATTCTTGGCAGGATTTGAGTACACCGCTTCATGCATTCAAGCGCGTTGCCTTAGGTCCTCGTATTGATAAACCACAACATATATTCTTTATTGTTGGTGAAAGTATCCCACAATGGTCTCTTGATGAACCTTATAAGGAACTTAATATATGTCCTGGTTTATGGGATTTTAAAGATAATCCACATACGGCGCAAGTACCTAATTTCTTGCCTGCCGGTAATGTATCTCGTCCATCCATTGTGAGTCTGTTATCTGGTGTCTATGATGCGGGTATGGAAATCAATGAACGGGAAGCCTTCTGGCATGAATCATTGCCGACTTCTTTGGCATCTCAAATGAAACGTTTAGGTTATGATACGATTTATTGGTATGGTGGCAATGCATCGTATGGTAACTTTAATCACTTTGGTAAGGCTCAAGGATTTGACCGCGTAGAAAGTGCTTCCGTTTTTTGTGGTCCCCATGCACCTAAAACATGGGTAGGCGTCTATGATCATGTATTTTTAGAACATATTGAAGAGGAAATCAAATCTTTAGAACATCCTACATTCCATTTTATTTACACAACATCCAATCATGGTCCTTATAAAATGGAGGATTCCTTATTAGATTATGATCCTGAACAGGTTATGCCAAACCTTGGAGATGATTTAAAATTCAATAAGAAACGCAATAAGGAATTGGCTACCTATCGCTATAGTGATAAGGCGATTTTTAACTTTGTTAATGCTATGAAAGAGGCATTTCCTGATAGTTTATTCGTTGTCACTGGTGACCACTCTAATCTATTTGGCTCTTTGAATAATACATCCTTAATTCAACGAGACTATACGTTGCGCGATACATTCTGTACGGTAGGGCTGTTACAACATTTTGCTTTCACAAAGGATATGATTACGGCGCCAATTGGCACGCATATGAGCCTCATGCCTACCATTATTGAAGCCATTGCACCAAAGGGTTTCGAATATTATTCCATCGTACCGTCCTTGTTTGATGAACAGCTAGATACATTAGTTACACCGTATCAATGGATTACGCCTCATATGATGGGCGATGTTCGTATGGATTATGGTGAAAGTAACATACCGTCCTATAAACCGGTTGAGCCAATTCGCCCTATTAATAATCATGGGGACGATGCGCGAGATTGGACAATGTTGACCATGTGGCTTATTAATCATGAAAATATATTGTTTTCTAAAAAATAGATGAAAAATAATTTCATATATGATTAACTATATATAGTTAACTACAGTATATATTTAAAGGAGGGTATCTATGTCGATACTGAACGTAGTAGGCGCCAAAGTTTGGGGCGGCGGAGAGCAATATGTATATGATATGTGCGACGAACTACATAGACGACATATACCCTCTTTTGTTTTGGTTGATACTTCTAATCATGAATTACAAGAACGATTTGAGAAAGTAGCAGAGGTTTTAACAGGAAATCTTTATTCCTTTAAAGGATTTACATCGATTTTAACTATTGCTAGGCAAATAAAAGAACAGAATATCACCGTTATTCAATGCCACTCTGGTAAATATATTTTATTATGTATGGCTTTAAAGCGTTTAACAGGAGCTAAACTTGTATTTTATAGACATAATGTGGTAAAAGCGAAAACCGATATGTATCATCGTTGGATACAGTCCAAAGTAGATGCTTTTATATGCGTTTCCAAAAAGGTGTATGATGCTCAAATTATTCCAAGCATAGCTAGTAAATATCATCTTGTTTATAATGGCGTTAATATACATCGTTTTCCGGTGCTTTCTGATAGTAATAGTAGTATTTCCAATAAGCCATTTATCGTTGGTTATGCGGGACGCATTATTGAGAATAAAGGAATCTTTGAGTTGTTAGATGCCATTAGAGTGATTCATACCAACACGGATGATATTCGTTTAGTTATATGTGGTGATGGTGAGCCCGCTGATATTAAACGAATGAGTCAGTATATCAATCAACATCAGATGGTGGAATATGTGCAGTATATGGGCTTTCAAAAGAATATGAATCAATGGTATCGTTCTATCCATTGTTTAGTAGCACCCTCTAAGGTGCAGGAAGCATTTGGCCTCGTATTATGTGAGGCTATGTATTGTAAAGTTCCAGTTATAACAAGCATATCTGGGGCACAAGCAGAAATTATTGAGAATGGTGTATCTGGTATTCTCATAGATACGATTAATAGTGAATCTATTGTTAGGGCTATTCAATGCCTTATGAATAATGATGTGGTTCGAACATCAATAATTGAACAGGGATATACACGTGTGGAGTCTACTTTTACTATCACTAAGATGGTTGATTCTATAGATAAGATAGTTCGTAATTTGAGGTGATAAGGTGTTACAGTATATACAAAATCAATGGGCGAAAGGCCGAAAAATATATGGCAAACGTAGTTGGAGGGAAACACGACGCACTTTCCTTCATACAATGCGTTCTATCCGTAATAAACGAGAAATAGAGGCACTAAAGAACTATTTTGCAAGCTATACGCCAGATCCAACATTATTAGACCGTCAAGTTGGTCTATTTGAGTTAATGACACGATATTTCTTGTTTAAAAGCTCAACACCACAGGAACGATTAGAGGCTATTATTAATCATTTTGATTATTTGAAAGATGTGTTTACAGATGAAGCCATTCGCGAAATGTACTCTGTAGATCCAGATAATATTTATGACGATGTAAGTCGTATGAATCGTGGCTTTATCGTATGGGAATCAGAAGACCTTGATATGGTGGCCCGTTTATATTATGGACCGGGTCAACGAAAAGAAGGTTTTTTAACCTTGCTGTTAACCTTGGATAAACAAGGGGTATACCATGCTAACTTCCGCTTTGGTAAAGGTTTTAATGGGGAGCCTGCTATGTGGATTGGCACGATTCAAGGATATAAAGATGGTCTTGATAATGCTAAAACAGTTACTAAAAAGATGTTTGGGTATCGACCAAAAAACTTTATTATGTTCCTATTACGCCATATTGCGGTCCTTTGTAAGGTCGAATCCATTTATGCCGTATCTGATGAAGGCTTTTATGCAAATACACATTTAGTTCGCGGTCATCGCGCTAAGGTAGCTGAGCTAGATCCATTGTGGGAGGAATCTGGTGGTGTTATATGTAGTGATGAGCGTTTCTTCAACATTCCATTAGAGGAATATCGTAAACCTATTGAAGAAATTAAATCACAAAAACGTAGCCAATACAGAAAACGCTATGATTTACTCGATCAATATCAAGAGGAAGTACAAGAAAATTTAAAAACATATCTAAAGTAGGGGACATATAGGGGAAAATATGAATAAAGGGAATATCGTCACACAACGTCAATCTAATATTGAGTTGTTAAGAGTGATTAGTATGTTTTGGGTATTATTGGGGCACTATTACGTAATAAGTGAGTATTCAACAGTAGATACTATATCTTTTAACTGGATTGGAATGCAGTTATTAGGTGCGTGGAGTAAGGTAGCAGTTGATATCTTTGTTATTATTACAGGGTATTTTCTTGTTAATCAAAACTTCAGGTGGAACAAAGTTTTAAAATTATTATCTTGTACATATTTTTGGGGGATTGCTGTTTTAATTTTTGCCTTATGTTTAGGCATATCGGTAAAAACAGATTATATTTATAAGTCTTTATTTCCACTAACACCATTAAACTGGTTTGCTCGGTCTTATTTATTGCTTTATATATCAATACCATTATTTAATAAATTGATTACTAAGGTTAATCAAATACAACTAGGTCTCATTATAGTAGGGTTAACAACATTGTTTTATACAATACCTACTTTAATTAGTACCTTTATAAGTGGTGGTGGATATTTAACATCGTATTTTACATTTGCTACTATGTATATGATTGGTGCATATATTCAAAAATACGGTAATTTTAAATTAGATAAGATATCTATATATGTTGGTATTGCGAGTTCTTTTCTTATCATAGGTTCTATTATATGGAATGACTATTATATATCTGCACAAGCAGATATTATGTATCTAGCCCATAAGGGAAATTCTATTGTAGGATTACTTGCTGCTATCGGTATATTTACGTTTTTCAAGAACTTAACATGTAAATATAATAGGTGGATTAATATCTTGGCATCGACTACATTTGCTGTGTATTTGATTCATAATAATCCTATAATTAGTAATTGGCTTTGGAATACTGTAGTGTGTGCTGACAAGTATCTAGAATCATCATTCTTTCTTTTACATATGTTAGGGGTAACAACATTAATATTTGGAGTATGTGCTATTCTTGAATTAATACGATTGAGAATAGCTAAATACTGCAATAATATTATGTTGAGGTAAGGTTGAAAGCATGAAATCTTGGATTATTAAATATTCTGAATTGATACTGACCATATTGATTTCAGTTATGATTTGTACGACACGATCGTCTATGGCTTTTGGCAACTTGATGTATAGTCTCATTATATTGATGACCTTAGTAACTTGTTGGTATAGACGACATGAAATCTCTGTACCACAGTCCATACGCCAATATGGATGGGCCTATGTAGGCATGTTACTATGTGTATTGCCGTCCGCATTAATCAGCAATGATATAGCGGTGACTACTAAATATTTCTTTAATATTTGGGTTTGGAAGGTATTAGTCATCGTACCAATTCTGTTATTTATTAAAAGTTCCCGCAAATTATACGCCATATTATCAGTATTCTTTGTATATATGGGTATCGATGCTTTATCTGCCTTCGCACAGTATCTATTGGGCTATAATTTAGGTCCAGGAGGTCGTGTAGGTGGTGTCATTAATGGCTCTATGATGGGGCTAGCCATGTTGTTAACATTGGCCTTTCCATTGGCTTTAATTGCTGCTTATGATAAAGCATTTCCTTCATATCTGAGAAAATCAGCTGTATTCTCTTTATTTGGTATGTTATTGGGGATGTGGGGCAATCAAAGCCGTGGTTCTTGGTTATTTAATGGCATTAACGGTATACTCATAACATTGCGCTATTGCTTTGTTAATATTCGCTATATATTGGTACTACTTGTAGCCGTTGTAGGTATAGGATATGCATTTAGTAGTCATCAAGACTATGTAGCTCGTTTTGAAAGTACTTTTAATATAAGCACAGATGGTTCAAATTTGGGCCGTATTTATGTATGGGAAGCAGATAAGCATATGATTATGGATCATCCTGTAACAGGTGTTGGTCCTGGATTATGGCAAAAAACATATCGAGAACACTATAAATTAAAACAAGAAACTCAAGATTTAGGCCATTCCCATAATAATCTATTGCAAATAGCCTCTGAATCTGGCATATTAGGGCTCATTGGATTCTTAGGATTTTCCCTTTTTATGTTCTATACATCGTTGAAAAACTATATTAAGACTAGAAATCCCTATGATTTGTCAATAATGGTAGGCTTTATTAGCTATTTGTTTTTGTTTGGATCTATAGATTATACATGGGGAAATTCATCGGGCATTCGCATGTTTTGGATTGTTATGGGCATCATGATTCAATTGAAAATAAATGAGAATCACAAGATTGTTTAGGAAATATTTACGCATTATTTAATAGGTTTTTATGTCTGATTTAAATAGACTGAAAATCTCCAAAAACTACATAAAAGATAGCTAAAATCTATGGTTTTTCATAGTTTTAAACTTTTGAATATGATACAATATAAGTAAATATTGGTACATTGTATTCGTATGTTTTAGAGGTTGTTTTCTTGAAAATTGTATTGAGAAAACAACCTTTTTTTATAGTTTGGGGTATTAGTATGAATAGTTATGGATATAATAATCACAACAAGCTGCTTGTTAGCAAAATTATAGTGCTTATAGCAGATTATGTTTCTATTGTGTTAGGCACATTAGCTGCCTATCATTTGCGGTTAAACTTGCCATGGTTACAGGTAAGTTCAAATTTTAAGGTAGATGAAATCTATGTATATGGTGTTATACCTTTCGTATTTTTAGCCATATTATTGCTCAATAATGCCTATTCTGTAGTATCTCCTTATTGGGATACGATGAAGAACTTATTCCGTAGTATCACTATTGGCGTTGTTGTATCCATTGTGCTCATGTACACAGGTCATGTAATCAACGATGTATCTCGACTCTTTGTTATCTTTGCCTATCTATTTATGCTGCTCTTTATCTTTAGTAGTCGTTTTATTGTAGGTAAAATTCTTTCAAAAGCAGGATACTTAAATATACCAGTCCTTCTCGTTGGTGCAGGTAAAACAGCAGAGCTCGTAAAGAAATCTTTAGATCGTATGCCAATTGCTACCTATAAGATTATTGGTTATGTAGATGATAATCCTAAATCCTCTACCATTGCTCAAGAATATCCATGTCTCGGTGCTTTTTCCGATGTTGAACGAGTTATTAAAGATACAGGTGTACAAACAGTCCTTATTTGTGCACCAGGATTAGAGCCTAAAAAGTTAGTATCCTTGATTAATCACTTGCAACTATTAGTAAAGCGCGTTGCCTTTGTACCTGAGTTATTCGGTTTGCCTACAAGTAACATTACGGCTCGTGGCATGATGGAAGAGCAAGCCGTTGTATTGCGGGTACAAAATAACTTGGCTCGTAAATCTAACCGTATTATGAAACGCATCTTTGATATTGTTGCTACTGTTTGTGGTGGCATCTTGATTTTGCCAATTCTCGCCATCGTAGCTGTATTGATTTATCTAGATTCTCCAGGTCCTATCGTATTTGGCCACAAGCGCGTTGGCCAAGGTGGTAAAGAGTTCCCATGCTATAAATTCCGCTCCATGGTGCCTAATGCACAAGAGGCATTGGATGTATATTTGAAAGAAAATCCTGCAGCTCGTGAGGAATGGGAACGAGATTTCAAATTAAAAGATGATCCTCGCGTTACAAGAATTGGTAAATTCCTTCGTAAAACGAGCCTTGATGAATTGCCACAATTGTGGAATGTTCTCGTTGGTGATATGAGCCTCGTAGGTCCTCGTCCTATCGTACGCGATGAAATCGTTAAATACGGCGACTATATCAACGATTTTTACCTTGTACCACCAGGGATTACCGGTGTATGGCAAGTGAGTGGTCGTAGCGATACTACCTATGAAGAACGGGTATTAATGGACTCTTGGTATGTTCATAACTGGTCCGTGTGGATCGATATTGTATATCTATTGAAAACTGTATTGGCTGTCGTTAAATCGAAAGGGGCCTATTAATGAAATACGATTATTTGGTAGTTGGGGCAGGCCCATTCGGTGCTGTATTTGCCCATGAGGCGCACAAGCGTGGTAAATCTGTACTTGTTATCGATCGTCGCAATCATATTGCAGGTAATATGTATTGTGAAAGTAAAGACGACATCAACATTCACGTGTATGGTGCTCACATTTTCCATACATCCTTGAAGCATGTGTGGGATTACGTCAATCAATTTGCTGAGTTCAATCACTATGTAAATAGTCCTGTAGCGAACTATAAAGGTGAAATGTACAATTTGCCGTTTAATATGAATACCTTCTCTAAAATGTGGAATATTCGAACTCCAAAAGAGGCACAGGATATCATTACGAAACAGCGGGCTGCTATTACAAGTGAACCTAAGAATCTAGAAGAGCAAGCTATTAGCCTTGTAGGTACAGATATTTACGAAAAGCTCATTAAAGGCTATACGGAAAAACAATGGGGCCGTAAATGTACAGAATTGCCAGCTTTCATTATTAAACGTTTACCTGTCCGTTATACATATGATAACAATTACTTTAATGACCGTTTCCAAGGAATTCCTATGGGTGGTTATACGAAGATGATTGAACGCATGTTAGAGGGAATCGAAGTTCGTTTAGGCGTAGATTTCCTTACACATCGCGATGAATATGAAGCCTTGGCGGATAAGATTATCTATACAGGTCCTATTGATGAGTATTTTGATTTCTCTGAAGGTGTATTAGAATATCGCGGTCTTCACTTTGAAACAGAACGCCTTGAAGAAGAAAATCATCAAGGTGTTGCCGTTGTAAATTATACAGAAGGTGAAATCCCTTATACTCGCATCATTGAGCATAAACATTTTGAATTTGGTACACAACCTGTTACGTACGTAACTAAAGAATATCCAAAGGACTGGAAAATTGGCGAAGAGGCTTATTATCCAGTTAATGACGTAAAGAATTTAGATCTTTACGCAAAATATGTTAAAAAAGCTGAAACGATTTCCCATGTTATCTTTGGTGGTCGTTTAGGGGAATATAAATATTACGATATGGATAAGGTCATTGCTAGTGCTTTAACACTATGTAATAAGGAGTTTTAAGAATGAGAATTGAGTGGCTAGATTCGCTAAAGGGTTTTGCTATATTTTTAGTTGTTGTTGGTCATGTTATTCTTGGTTATATTCGAGCAGAAACTTTTACAGAATATCAATGGAGTTTACAGTTTGTATATGATGTAATTTATAGTTTTCATATGCCGTTATTTTTTTTGATTAGTGGTTTTTTATATAAGCTTACATGGTCTCGAAAAAATTCAGGTCTGCTAAAAAAAATTTCTAATAAGTTTTTAAACATGGTCCCTATGTATTTATTATTCTCGGTTGTATTTTGGTTATCTAAATATTATGCAACATTGTATGGGAATATCCAGATGAGTGATCATTTTAATCTAGTTGATTTGATGCATATTTATATAGCTCCTCTTTCCTATTTATGGTTTTTGTATGTACTGATTTGGCTTTTTGTAGCTATTCCTATATTTGAATCTATAATAAAGCCTACAATAGTCTTTATTATATTTCTATGTTTGTATTTTTTTATGCCACCCGTTCATGGATTATTGAAAATTATTAATTTGATTATTTATGGAGGCGTGTATTTTACATTAGGATCTACACTATGTTTGTATCAGGATCAACTCAGGACCATTATTTGTAATAAGTTGAATGGTATTGGTTTGATTAGTATTGTCCTGGCAGTGATTACATTCCCTTATATAGAAGTGCATAATATTTTAAAGTTTATATGTGCTATATCAGGTTCTGTTTTTTTATCTATTCTATTTTTTAAGTTTAAGAATATAAAATGGGTTACTATTTGGAATATTTGTGGTCGTTACTCTTTAGGAATTTATATTTTACATTTATATTTTTCTGGACCATTAAGAACTATATTTAAGCACTTGTCTATTGACAATATCATGGTGTGTTTAATTTTATCTTGTATGATTAGTACAATAGTGCCTATTTTTATTGTTAAGTTTTTTGATAGATATAAAATAACCTCTTGGATTTTTGGTAATTCCAAGTTAATAAAATTAAAATCATAAGATGAGAGTAGTAGGATGAGAGTATATGTCTAGTAATAAATATATTGATAGTTTAATAGGATTAAGTTTTATATTTGTAATATTTCCTGTAATCCCCATGTCTTTACGAATAGGTTTTTTAGGTGGTGAGTTTTCAGCAAAAGCATCATTTTATACACTATTTATTTGTTTAGTATATAGTGTATGGCTAAAAAGACATAGTCTACTTCAATATCATTTATATTGGAAAGAATTATTATATATAACTCTTTTAGGTTTCAGTATTGCTGTATCTTTAGTTCATGGTTTGATTAATTTCCCTTACTATGATTTAGTTCCTGGCACTAATTATATGAATCATAAATTGGAAGCCATAATTCAATTCATACTTAATGAATCTGTGAGTGAATATACATTATCGGTCATTCATTTTTTCTTTAGGGTTTTAAAGAACTCTTTGACTCAACTTATTTTTACATTTGGATTTTCTTATTTGATTTTCTATTGGTATAAAAATCGCTCTGAAACAATTTTGAAAATAGTAAGTAAGGGTTCATTAATTTCTGCTAGTCTAGTTGTTGTTTTTGGTGTTATTGAACTATTTTATTTTGGTGGACAACAATGGGCACTTTCTGTATTAACGTACATAAGACCTATTGTTCACGCTATTGAGATTAATAATACTTGGTGGCCACCATTGTTTTGGCCTGAATTACAACTTCGCTCTCTTTTCCCAGAGCCATCTTTTTTAGGTATTTATACAGTTATTACAATCCCCTTTTTATGGAATATTATTTTTACATCAAAAAATAAGAAGTTAGTAGTTTATTCCTCTATTATTGTTATGCTGCTTGAGATGATTACTTTATTGGCAAATAGCAGAACTGCAACTGTCTTTTTATTGATAGATCATATATTACTTATATTAGTGCTTTGTATTAAATTTAGAGATAAAAGATTTATAATACATGCAGTTCTTGTAACTTTGATAGGCTTATTTGCTTTCCTTGGTAATATCGTATATACATCTAATGTTCTTTATACTCAAAATGTGTTAACTAAAGATACAAAGAATATCTCTACACAACAAGTAGTAAACCAAATTTCTTCTTATGGAGAGAATAATATTACATCTTTATCTAAAAAGAGTAGTCGTAGTAATAACCAAAGATATGGTGTAATGAAAGCCGATTTGAATATATTCATAGAAAATCCATTATTAGGTATTGGACAAGGTTTACGAACCCCTTATGTCCTAAATCACTTAGATGAAGATACATTGAATAATACAGAAGTTAAAATGTGGATTAATAATATTAAAAATAAAGGTCTTATTAATATCTCAATTCCTATGTTAGGAGAATATACTTCTCGTTTATCTGAAACAGGTATTATTAGCTTTGTATTATTTATGGCTCCTATATTATTGTTATTATTTAGATTATTAAAATATATAATTCAAAATTCAAAAGATACATTTGTTATATTTTTTACAATAGCTTACATAGAGTGTTTATTAACAGGGATAGGAACAACCTTAAATGAGCTGTATTATTTTTGGATATTATTAGGATTTGGTTATGCTTTAGTATACGTCAAAAATGCATGTAATAATAAGGTGGAGGAAGTTCGTGAATATTAAGATTTTAGTCGCTACACATAAACAATATTGGATGCCAGAGGACTCTGTATATTTGCCAATTCATGTGGGTCGTAAAGATAAATCTGATATTGGATATATTGGTGATCATACGGGAGATAATATCTCTTCAAAAAATGCAAATTACTGTGAATTAACAGGTTTATATTGGGCTTGGAAAAATCTTGATGCAGATTATATTGGTCTCGTTCATTACAGACGCTACTTTACGCGCAAAGAGGTGCGTTCCATAGAGGACAAAAAGAATCAAATTCTTACAGGTCAAGAATGGGAAATACTACTTTCACAATATCCTGTTGTGGTAGCTGATAAGCGTAAATATTATATTGAATCTAACCGTTCTCATTATAATAATGCGCATCATAGCGACGGCCTTGATGCGGCAGAGCAAATCATCGCTGAAAAATATCCAGAATATAGCGCTGCTTTCACAAAGGTTTGCAATCGCACATGGGCGCATATGTTCAACATGTTTGTCATGCGTCGCGACCTATTTGATCAATACTGCGAGTGGATGTTCTCTATCTTGGAAGAGATTGAACATCGCGTCGATATTTCCAATTACGATACATACGAAGCGCGTATTTATGGCTTTGTAAGCGAAATCTTGCTAGATGTATGGATTGAAGCAAATAATATTGACTATAAGGAACAAAATGTATCCTTTATGGAGCCACAAAACTGGTTGAAAAAAGGTGGCTTATTCTTAAAACGTAAATTATTTGGGAGATAATATACTGACTATGATAAAGGTAATAGAACTTCCTATAGATAAAGATATGGGTGGTTTAACATCTTATGTTCTTCAATTGTATAGAATGATTGATAAAAAAGAATTTGAATTAACATTACTGAGTTATGATGATCCTCAAAATTTTGATGTAAATTATAAAGTAGAGACGGTTAGTAGACCGTATCATATTATTCAGTTTTATAAAAAAATGAAGTGCCTACTTTCTGAAGGAAAAGATATCATTCATTTTCATCAATCTTATGTCAATATTATTCCTATTTTGATTGCTAAATTAGCTGGATTTAAAAACATTATTTTACATGCGCATAGCTCTAGTATAGATGATAATCGAAAAATCGTACGCTTTCTAAAGACAGGATTACATAAGGTTGGAAGATTTTTATTACCTTATTCGGTTGATACTTATATAGGCTGCTCTACTAAGGCATCAGAATGGATGTTTCCCAGAAAATGTATAGATAGTGATTCATATTATTTATTACATAATGCTATCGATTTGGATTTATATGATAGAAATATAAATCTAGGGTTGGAGGTTAGACAAAAATTCAACATTCCTAAGGATGCATTGATAGTAGGACATATTGGTCGTTTTACACCTGTTAAAAATCACCCTTTTATTATCGATATATTTAAAGAGGTATTAAAACAAAATCCTAATAGTTATTTATTTCTCTTGGGGGATGGTGTAGAACGGCATAAGATTGAAAGTCTTGTAAAATCAGCAGCTATATCTGACAAGGTTATTTTTATGGGGTATGTAAATAACACTGTGGATGTTATGCAAGCTATAGATATTATGATATTACCCTCATTATTTGAAGGTCTACCGCTAATTGCTATTGAGTCTCAAGCATTAGGTATACCAATATTAGTTTCTGATACGATTACACAAGAGGTTGTGTTAACTGATTTATGTATGATTCTACCAATTGATAATCCTAAACAATGGGCTCATGAGATTATATCTAAATTTGGTAAGAATAAATACATTGATTATAGAGCTAGAATTAAAGAGTTAGGTTATGATTCCAGTGTTGCTATAAAGAAGATTGAAAACATATACAAGGAAAAACAATGAGTCTTAAAGATTATATAAAAGAGAATCTACCGTGGATTCGATCTATCTATAGAAAAAGGTTGGCTCCAATCAATTTAATCCATAATATTTTTGATAAGCCAGTAGTTGTTTTACTTTATCATAGAGTTAATTATTTGAATCGTGATTTATTTAATATTAATGTAACTCCTGATAATTTTGAAAGACATATTCAAGTCTTAAAGAATCACTATAATGTAATAACTTTTAATGATTTAAAACGCAATGATATAAAAGAACCATCTGTTATTATTACCTTTGACGATGGATATTATGATAATTACAAATATGCCTTTCCAATTTTAAAAAAGTATCAAGTCCCAGCGACGATTTTTATAACATCTGGCGGTGTAGATACGGGTAAAGAGTTTTGGTGGGATCGATTAGAAACTGTTTTATTCGAAAATAAAAATCTAAGAGAATTAATTGAGTTAGATATATTAAATCAAAGACATGTATTTGATGTATCCGATGATAAAAAGAGATTACATAGTTTTTATACGTTACACCATATGCTTTTTTCTCTACATCCTAATGAAAGAGATATGATATTAGACAGATGGTATAAATTTTATGGATTGAAGGTTAATCCTAATAATAGGACTATGACTTCGTTGGAGTTAATAGAGTTATATCAAAGTCAGTTAATTACATTAGGAGCGCATACTATACACCATCCAGCGTTGAAACAAATTAGTAGAGAAGAGCAAATACATGAAATACAATCTTCTAAGCTTTTTTTAGAGAATTTGTTACACACAGATATAGATATTTTTGCGTATCCTTTTGGTCATAAAGAAAGTTTTGATCAAGTGACAGAACAAATTGTTCAAGATCTAGGATTCACATATTCAGTTAGTACTAAAAGAGCACAGCTTCATTCTAATGCTAATCCATTTTCTATACCTAGATTCGGTATTGAAGACTGGTCAGAAGATGAATTTATACGACAAATGAAGTTAGTATGGTTTGAAAATTAGGGGATTTTTAATAATGTTGACTATATCTGAAATTCAAGATCATTTATTTATAATGCTTAAAGAGTTTGATTCCTTTTGTAAAGAGAATGATATTAAATATTCGCTATCAGGAGGATCATTATTAGGGGCCATTAGGCATAAAGGTTTTATTCCTTGGGATGATGATATAGACATTTGTTTAAGTAGACCTGATTATGAAAAACTAATTTCTATATTTCCAGAGGTTTTAAATAATAATTATTTGCTTAGATCTATTGAGCGTAATAACTCAAAATATCCTTTTGCGCGATTAGAAAAACTTGATATCAAGATTGAAGATGCGTACAGTAATGCTAATCGATTTTTATTTATGGATATTATGCCTGTTGATGGATTACCTAATGATACAAATGAAGTAATTAGTATCTATAAAAAACGTAAAATTTATAGTAAGATGCTTGAACTATGTGATGCTAAATTAGGACATGGTAAATCAATTACTAGAGCATTTATCAAGTCTATATTAATTATTTTTGCTAAATGTGTGGGATATAAATATTGGGCTTATAAATTAGATCAATTAGCAAAACAGTATGATTATAATACTTCTAATCATGTAGGTGCTATTACTGGTGGTGTTTATGGTGAAGCTGAATGTATGGTTAAGGTCGATTTTGAAAAGCGTGTCCCTATGGAGTTTAGAGATTTAACATTAGAGGTTTTTTCATGTTACGATACATATTTAAGTAATTTATATGGTTGTAACTATATGGAAATACCACCAGAAGATAAACGTAAAATATCAAGTATTAGAGCATATGAGATTTAATGTATAGGGGTATAGCATGAATATAGGTATTATTTTTGCTGGAGGAACTGGACAACGCATGAGTTCTACTGGCACACCGAAACAATTGCTAGAAGTTAATGGGAAACCAATATTAGTGTATACGCTGGAACACTTTCAAAATAATAATAATATTGATGGAATTGTTTTAGTAGTATTAGAGTCTATTATTGGAGAGGTGAGTAAATTAGTACAAAAGTATAGTTTGGATAAAGTCAAATCGATTATTTCAGGTGGAAAAACAGGACAAGAGTCGATTTATTTTGGAATTCAAGAGTCTTCAAGGCTATATGATGAAGATAGTATAGTTTTATTACATGATGGGGTTAGACCTATTATCTCTGATGAGCTAATTAATACGTGTATATCGTCCACAAAAACATATGGCAATGCCATTACTGTTTCACAAGCTATAGAAACTATTGTTTTAAAAGATAATGAGCTTTCTCATGTAGGGAAAATACTTTCTCGAGATGAATGTTTACTTGCCAAAGCTCCACAATGTTTCTATTTAAAAGATATTTGTAAGGCACATGAAAAAGCAAGATCTGAAAACTTGGAGTTCATAGATTCGGCAACTATGATGCAGTTTTATGGGGCTGAACTGTTTACAGTAATAGGACCAGCTGAGAATATTAAGATTACAACACCTATTGATTTTTATACATTTAAGGCTTATTTAGAAGTAAAAAATAGTCTCAATATTATGGGATTATAGGCTGATATTATGCGGACAGTTAGTGCAATTAAGAACATAAATTCTACGTTAATTGTATATGGATTTAATATGGTATTACAGTTCATTATCCGTTTTGTATTACTATATTATTTATCTATTGAATATTTAGGCTTAAATGGTTTATTTGATAATATTTTGACTGTATTATCTCTTACTGAATTGGGCATTGGTCCGGCTATTATATTTAGTTTATATGCTCCTTTAGCTAATCATGATTTAGAAACAGCAAAATCAATCATGAGAATATTTAAAAAAGCATATATTTATATTGGTACACTTATTCTATTTTTAGGATTATGTATATCGCCTTTTGTTCAACATCTTATAAAGGTACCTCCTAATATTGCATATTTAAATATTTTCTTTTTACTCTTTGTTATTGATACGGGTATTAGTTATTTTTACTCTTATAAAAAATGCTTGCTAATAGCTGATCAAAAACAATATATAGCTAACTATTACAGAGGGATTACTCAACTGATAGGGAGCTTATTCCAAATTGTCTTAGTCATTTTAACTCATAGTTTTTGGGTATATATTATTCTACGTATATGCATGACTTTCTGCGAGAATTTTTTAATAGCTAGAAAAGCCAATCGCTTATATTCGTTCTTAAATGAAAAGAATATTCAGCCTTTAAATAAAGATATATACCAAAGTATTATTAGAAATATAAAGGCTTTAATACTTCATAAAATTGGTGGTGTTACTGTTTTCGGAACATCAAATATTATTTTGTCGAAATTTGTAGGTTTAAGTGCTGTTGCGTTATATACAAATTATTATTTGATTATTAATGGCATCGATAAGTTGTCTGATCAAGTATTTAATGCACTAAAGGCATCTGTAGGAAATTTGAATGAGTCGCATGATGATGCTCATAAATTAGTTATTTTCAAGAGATTAGAATTTATGACAGCCTATTTGGCTTGTTTTATCTGTAGTAACTTATATCTTTTGTTAAATCCGTTTATTACCATCTGGCTAGGAAATAGCTATCGTTTTGATGAAAGTATAGTACTTTGGATGGTCATCAACTTCTATCTAATGTTTATGCGTAAAGGCGTCTTAGTATTTAAAGATGCTATGGGGCTCTTTTGGCAAAATCGATATATGTCCTTAATAGAGGCCTTAATAAATTTAGGATCTTCCATTGTTTTAGTTCAATATTTTGATGTTTGGGGCGTGTTATTGGCTATGTTTATTAGTACGATTTGTATGCCTTTTATAGTTGAACCATATGTTTTGTTTAAATACGGATTACGTTGGTCTTTGGTTAGGTATTTTAAACTTTATTTCCGTTATACCCTAGTTACATTTGTATTAGTTTATTTTAGTAAATTCTTATCACAATTTATTGCTTTGGATAGTGGTTGGTTTGGACTTTTACTAGGGGTTGTATGTAATAGTATCTTTATAATTGTGGCATGGGGAATATTATTTATTAGAAGTAAAGAATTAAGGTTTTATCTTGATTTAATAAAAAGTAGATTATAAGAAGGGAATAATAATGAGAATAACTGTAACTGGTGGTGCTGGGTTTATTGGCTCTCATTTAGTTGATCGTTTAATAGAAGATGGTCATACTGTACAGGTTATTGATAACTTATTTACAGGAAATAAAGAATTTGTTCATTCTAAAGCTCAATTCGTAGAATTGGATATTAGAGACCCAAAGTTATACTCTGTTTTAGAAGAATTTCGTCCAGACTATATATTTCATGAGGCTGCACAAACTGAAGTTTCTACATCTATGAGTGATCCAATGTTAGATTGTGATATTAATTTGATGGGGTTAATCAATTTACTTAATGCAGCAGTAAAACTAGAGGTTAAAAAGTTTTTGATGCCATCTTCTGCAGCGGTTTATGGTAATTTGGATACATTACCATTAAATGAGGATATGATTGGAAATCCATCTTCATTTTATGGATTAACAAAGTTAACCTCAGAACATTATCTTCGTATTTATCATGAAACTTTTGGATTACCATATATATGTTATCGTTATTCTAATGTATTTGGTCCACGACAAGGTAATGGTGGAGAAGGGGGCGTTATTAGTATTTTTGCTAAAGCAACTGTACAAGATTCTCCTATTATTATTTATGGTGATGGAAAACAAACAAGGGACTTTATATATGTGGATGATGTAATTGAAGCTAATATTTTAGGTATGCAACACCAAGTTATAGGTATTTATAATGTAAGTACTGGCATCTCAAGTTCTGTCAATTTGTTAGTTGATGAGTTTAGAAATATTAGCGGTAAAGATATTGAGGTAGTTTATGATAAGCCTAGATTAGGCGATATTAGAGATTCTGTTTTAGCAACTGATAAATCAGAAAAAGAGCTTTTATTTACAGCAAAATATAATTTACACGATGGATTAATAAAAACATATGAGTATTTTAAAACAGTAGAGGGCTAATATTTATGAATGATGTTTTATCTTATGAGTTGGAACGCACTGTTAAAGATATTCATATTTTCTTATCTAAACTTTCAGGGAAAACTATTTTGATAACGGGGGCGACTGGCTTCATAGGATCTATGCTCACCCGATTGTTTTTAGTTAGTAATATGAAATATGGAACAAATATTAATATTATTTGTTCCGTGAGAAATATAGAAAAGGCAGAGGCTTTGTTTTCTAACCTTAAGAATTCAGAACAGTTAGTCTATATTACTAATGGTCTTACTGCATGTAATTATTCTGTTGATTATATATTCCACACAGCAGCGCCTACTACATCTAAGTTTTTTGTTACACAACCAGTTGAAACGTTAAATGGTAGCATTAGTACAACGTTAGATGTCTTGCAATATGCAACAAAGAATAAAGTAAAAAAATCATATATTTATCCTCTATGGAGCAATATGGTATTCAGCAAGTAGATTATCAAAGTATGACTGAAGATGATTTAGGTTATATTGATCATTTAGATGTTAGAAGTTCATATTCTGAAGGTAAACGTATTTGTGAATGTTACTGTAGTGCTTACTTTCATGAATATAATGTACCCGTTTGTATTGCTCGCGTTGCACAATGTTTTGGTCCAGGTCTTTCACTTTTAGATAATCGTGTATCTATGCAGTTTGCTAAAAGTGTTATACACAATGAAAATATTATTTTACATACTGCAGGACAATCTGTATCAAATTTTTGTTATATAACGGATGTACTTTCTGCTTTGGTACTATTACTATTTAATGGAGAATGTGGAGAAGCATACAATATATGTAATAGTGATGAAACAAGGTGTATCAAAGATATTGCAAATTTAGTAGCAAAAGAAGTAGCTAAGGGTAAAATAGATGTGGTATTTGACATACCGGATAATGCTAATAAGTATGGATATGCACATGATGTAAAGTTTATTCTAAATAGTGAAAAAATACAGTTGTTAGGGTGGAAACCTAAGATTAATATGGTAAGAGGTTACACAAATCTAATTAACTATATAAAAAATGAGAATCATAAGTTATAAATTTATATTATTGATTAAGTTGAAACTATTTATTAGATTATTAATTTCTACTTCTTATCTTTGTAGTATTATATAGTTCTATATACCAATGAAAGTTAAATAGACTTTATACTTTATTTATTGTGCTGATTGTAAAATCAAGTTGAACAAGTAACACAAAAAGTCCATACGGCTCTCTCCCTTTGGTAGAATGTAAGTGCCTAAACTTCATTCACAAGGAGAAAATCCCTATGGACCACTTACATTATACCGCAAATGAGCACAGAAAAGGACAACATCTTACATTTGAGTGCCGTGTTTTGATTCAGACTCGACTCAAAGATGGATGGAGTCCTAACAGGATTGCCAAGGAAATTGGCTGCGCACCGAACACCGTTCGAAATGAGATCAAGCGCGGAACTGTGTCACTGTACAAAAACACTTTATCGTTACATTGATCTCGGACTTCTTGGAATCAAGAATATCGATCTTCCAGAAAAACTTCGCAGGTCACCAAAAAAACACAGGTTCATAAAAACAAGCGAATTCTCGGTCGGAGCATTGAGGAACGCCCAGCCTCTGTAAATGACCGTAAGGAGTTTGGACATTGGGAAGCAGATCTTGTGATCGGCTCAAAAAATAATAACGATGATGCCCTATTGACCATGATTGAGCGAAAGACCAGGGAGTACTGGATGATTCGCATCCCTGGTCGTGATCCGAACAGCGTCATGAATGCTCTGTCAACAATATATTCTCAATTTGAGGAACACTGGGATGATGTCTTTAAGACAATCACCACAGACAACGGTTCCGAGTTTTCGACACTGTCTGATTTAGAGACTCTGAGTAAAACACTGGTCTATTTTGCTCATCCCTACACATCCTACGAGAAAGGATCTGTGGAGCGCCATAACGGATTAATTCGCAGGTTTATTCCAAAAGGAAAACGGATCGACAGCTACTCTGATGAGCAGATTTCTCAAATCGAGACATGGTGTAATAGCCTTCCAAGAAAACTACTGGGCTACCGTACTCCGGATGATCTCTTCGAGAATGAACTGGATCGGATTTATTCCTGTGTCGCCTGATAGACTATTCAACTGTCAATGTTCAACTTGTTATTGTAATTTGCGACAATTTTCAATATTAATAACTGCTTCTTATATAATCCTTATTATTAGTGGCTCTATAATAAATATCTATGCATGAACTGTAAAAACGGAATTTTTTATTCTGTTTTTACAGTTCTTCTTTTTTGTTTGTCAAGTTTGTGATACACTATTGACAAGAAAAGGAGAATCAACTATGAATACGCCTATTGTTCGTTTAGAAGAGATTACAATTAAAAATCTAAAGAATGTTGAATATGGTCATATTAAATTGAACGTAGATAAGAAATGTTCTTCATCAAATTTATTAGGTTTATACGGGCAAAATGGCTCAGGAAAAACGGTTTTAATTAATGCGATTGATATATTAAAACAGTTATTGATGGGGCAGAGATTACCAGATCATTTAGTTGATTATATTAATATCAATAGTGATTTGGCAGAACTCTCTTTTGAATTTTCTTTACAAATTGATGATGATAATATACATGTATATTACGATGTAGAATTAGCTAGAAATAAGGTTACTAGTGATAGTAATACAGACAATATAGATTCTATAAAAACTATACCTATTGTAAAAAAAGAAGTATTACAGTATAGAATGGAAAACAGTACTACATCGATTAGGAAGAATATAATTGCTAATACAGATACTACAGAAGTGTTTGTACCTAAAAGTAAATTTGAAATTTTATTTGGTAAACACTATGATGATATGACTGATTTTCTTGTAGATAAACGTCTTTGCCAAGCTACATCCAGATCTTTTTTATTTTCTTCACTATTTTTGAAACGTCTTAATTCTAGACAAGAATTTATTGAAAATACTAGTGAGTATAATTATATTTTTATGATTATACATATGTTAGTAAAATATGGTAATCATGATTTATTTGTCGTATTAACCTCTCATAGTGGTTTACACAGTCTTAATGTATTACCGTTAGAAATAAATGTACAACAAGATGATATGGGACGAATCGGTACAATTACATTACCTTTAGATAAACCAGTTACTTTACCTATACCTATTGTTGATGAAATTCATAATATTATCAGCATGATGAATTTAGTTTTATCTGAAATTATTCCAGGCTTACGGATTTCAGCATATGATTTAGGCGTTGAATTATTAGAAAATGGTGAAAACGGTAAACGTTTAATGCTGGTTTCTAATAAAAATGATAAAAGTATACCTTTAAAATATGAATCAGAAGGTATACGCAAAATTATATCTATTTTGAGTTTATTAATTGCTGTATATAATCGTCCATCTGTTACTATTGCAGTTGATGAATTGGATGCTGGTATTTTTGAGTATTTATTAGGGGAGTTACTTCGAATTATAGCTGAAAAAGGTAAAGGTCAATTGATTTTTACTTCACATAATTTGCGTCCTTTAGAGACATTGGATAAAGGATGCATAGCTTTTACCACAACAAATCCTAATAATCGTTATATTCGTCCTAAAAATGTGAAGTCATCTAATAATTTAAGAGATTTTTATTATCGGGATATTACATTAGGTGAGCAAGCAGAAGAAGTCTATAAACCGACACAAAATGCTGAAATTTCATATGCTTTCAAGAAAGCTGGTGTATATAAGTGGCACGAAAAAAAATAGTGCTAGTAATCGTGGAAGGTCCATCAGACGCTTCTGCATTAGAACGGTATTTTGTTAAATATTTTGATAGTGATCGTATTGTAACAAAGATAATACATGGTGATATTACTACTGATAAAAATATTGATCAATCAAAAATAAAAGCACATTTGGGAAACAAGGTTAAATCATGGATTACAAAAGATAAATTTAAGAAGTCAGACATAGATAGGATTGTTCATATTGTTGATATGGATGGTGCTTATATAGATGATAAACTCATCCGATTTGATGAATCATGTAAAGATCCATTTTATTCACCTGTATCTATAAAAACCTCAAATGTAGAGAATATTCGTCTTAGAAATGTCCAAAAGAGAGAAAATGTAGATACATTGAGTACTAATACAAGTGGTATTTACAATGGTATTCCTTATAAGGTATATTATATGTCTTGTAATTTAGATCATGTATTATATAATCTTCAAAATGCTAGTGATAAAGAAAAGGAAGATTATGCATTAGAGTTTTCAGAGAAATATATAGATAATATTGATGATTTTATATCATTTCTTTGTAATTCTGATTTTTCTTGTTGTGACTCTTATGAAGATTCTTGGAAATTCATTAAGGGTGGTAAGCACTCATTAGAACGTTATAGTAATTTAGGACTTTGTTTTTTACACTCTAATTAGTGGTGCTTTGGTATAAATACAAATAATAGTCTATATGCGGATATCAGCACGGGTCTATCTGGCACATACAAGCAAAGCTGGGCGATTAATGCAGGGTATATACAAACATGCGATACATACCGTTATTTGCTGGTCAATTAGTGTACTAATGTATTGCAACATAAACATAATATTGATAGACCCCCAAAAAATGAGGCATCGACTATAATCGGTGTCTCATTTTTATCGTCTAGTTGCCAACCCATTTTCAGATGAGATTTTAATAGGTCGAGGTATTACCTATAGAATTAATATATTCCCTCGTGCTATATTACATATGAGTAGTATTTTTACGTTCATATGTATAAGGAGATACTCTATGTTTAACTTTTATAGTGAGTTATTATTACGTTTACAGAAACAATTTGTATCCGAACATGAATCTGATTTCAAATCTATTGAGGATTTGTTAGAAGCATTTATGACTCAATATAATCGTGGTGATTTTAATAATACGATAGAAATGAAATTACGTGATTTATATGAGGCTGCAGAAGAGGCTGATACGAATGAGAAATCAAGGAAGTTATACAATGAAATCCTTGTATTATGTCCTGATGAAGTAGATGCTAAACGAGAACTCATAGCCCTTGAGTTACATCCAAGCTTTCAAATTTATCAGTTGAAACAGCTAGTAGAATCGTTGAAAAAACCAAAGAAAATAGATTGGAATATAATAGAGACGCGTCCTTATATGCGTTGCCTCATCGACATGGGGATGATATATTTAGAATATAATATGTATAATGATGCGATTGCCTGCTTTACGCCAGTTTTTCACGGAGACAAGCAAGATCATTCGGGATTTCTTGTGTATATGATGGTTGCTTGTTGTGGCGCTGCCAACTGGGATCGCGGCCGCAAGGTATATCAGCGATATCTTGCATGTTGCGATGATATACAAAATGCATTTAATCAGGCTCCGGATATCATGTTGCCTATGCATATGCTGTATATTCTATTGGCTTTGCAGTGTGGTGAAAGCAAGATAGCCCATGATGTATTAGCAGATCTTGTTGATGAATATGAAGATATTGATTGGTTATTACAAGATGCAACGCGCTGGAACGATTTTGTAGAAGATCATTTAGAGGCTATTATGTATATGGTAGACCAAGTGAGCAACATAGATTCTGACCCACGAGAATTAATAAGCTTATATACTGCTATCTCATTTTTACCAACTCAATTAGTGGATTTTGAAAGTCCACTATGGCAGACTCTGTATGATGCGTATGAACGTGTTACCGGTCGAACTGTTATAAATCGGTACTCTAATGATAGTTATATGGGAAAACGCGAGTCCGCTCATATGAGCCCCGTAGAGGTTGCTAAAGGTGGGGCTTTGCGTGGAAATCCGGTATATGACAATATACGGTTCGGTGCACAAATTACACTTTCACAAGCCGGCCTATACACAGTAGATGATTTTAAAACAATTACTAAACAAGAAGTATTGATGCTACCGGGCATTGGTAAAAAAACAGTGGAACAACTAGAGCATAATGGTGTTATATTTAAAGTCTAAGATGTGACTTGAATTTAATAGCGATCCTAGGATAACGAAGGGCTATTTGTCTTTTTCATAATTAATATAATCCCTTTGATGAGTATCTTGGTACTGATCAAGGGGATTTTAAATTACTACAGGGTTGTACTAATTTTTGTCCTATAACCCTAAACTTTCAAACTACTATCGTGTAGAACTTACATATCAATTCTAATTTACAAACTAAAAGGACAGTTGATGAGAATCAACTGTCTTTTTATATGCCCAGATTCTGTTAGTAGGGCAGATATGGTTTTATAGTCTTGCTATGCTCGGTGTGGCTATGGGTTTGGATCTCATATAACACAAAAAACGGGTATTATCTTGAGTACTGTTGGCATCTTAGGCGCCTTCAGAGGGGATATTCTCGTAGATGTGCTGGCTATGACAGACCCGACCTATATGAAACAGATTTTCTATTTTACCCAAAATGACTATGGCTTCTTCCAACTACTGTTAGGCATTGGCTTGTTTATTATTTTCTTGAAAGCAAAGATCACCTATCGTCCTTGGATTAACACGGTAGCATCGACCACCTTTGGGATTTATTTATTGCACGATAATAAGCTGTTCCTTCACTATATGTGGGACAATATATTCAGTACCTATCAGTATTACGATTCTGCCTTATTACCATTATATGCAATTCTTGTAGTGGCACTCATTTTTATAGTTGGCATGGTGGTAGACTATATGCGGTTAGCTTTCATAGGAAAACCTATTATGAAACGCATTACGTTGTACATTGAAAGTAGTCAATCGTGGATGGAGAAGAGGGTGCCATTTTAATGCGAATCTCACCGTTTTTTGGTATAATAAACAAATATTCCAACGATAAAACGGAGGTAATTCTAATGCGTAAATTCTTATATATGTTAGCGGCTTTGCTCGTATTGATTGGTATTAATACACATGATGTAGAAGCTCGTACAGATGTATATGCCACAACTTATAACGGTAATAGCTGGTATGTAGACCAAGACTCTGTGAAGAGGGTTGGGGATGTACTCAATTTTACGGTGTATACTACATCTGGCCTTAGCTATAAGGTAACATCTAGCGATAATAACTATTACAATGCAGATGTATTCTACTATAACAACAAACTCGTTTCAGACAATGGTCAATCCGTCTGGAAATCCCCAGGCATGATGGCGGCTATGCGCGTAGCACGTAGATAAAGATAAAAAGATAAGAGGCAGTGACTCAGTCTCTGCCTCTTGGTTTATAATACAACATATTAGTATGGTTTATCTGTATTTGACGATATATGATATAAACCCTATAATATAAACAGATAGCCAAGCGAGTAGATCCGTCGGGCTCATCTCAAAACTATGATTAATTGATGAAATGGCCTTTCAGTTACCTAATTATCCAGGGGATAACGAAGGGCTATTTGTCTTTTCCAAGACAAATAAGCGCCACAAGTGCTCCAAAGGCAATGACAACGGTCATTGCCTCTAGAATTATCATGATTAACTCATAATCACTCATAGACAACCCTCCCTTCATTAACGAAGAGAGGCCCAACCTCGCTTGACTATCCTACATCAATTATATGGCGAACATATAATCGAATCAATAAGAATCTATATATAGAAATATACAAAAATATATATACGTATACGTTAGCAGTAACTATAGTTACTGCTTTTTATATTGTTATATACAATATGTGGTAAATTTTCCTCGTATTTACAAAAATGCAAATATTAAATATAATTAAATTATTTAATAATAGTTTATATTGTGTAGAGAGAGGGTTCTTATGAAACGCATGTGTAAAGCGAAATTATCCTTAGCAATTGCCCTGACGATTGCTAGCTCTGTAGGTCAGTATGCAATGGCGGGGAGTACATTAGTTACTTCACCTACTGGTGCACATATTAGTGCAAATGACGGTGGGAAGTTTACGGCTGGTAATATGACAAACTACGTATCTACGATTGAGGCAGATACTGGTAGTACAGTTACTATTGATAAAGCAGTGGCTAATGTTGGCTATAATGATAAGCCTTTTATTAGCAGTAAAGGTGGCAGTACTGTTACTCTTAAGGAAGGCGTTTATGATGTTAGCAATGTGAGTACTCCTATTGCGGTGGCTCAAGGTGGTACTGTTAATATTGGCGTAGATGGTAATACAGGCAATTTTATCGGTAACGACTTATCTTTAGTTGGTGATGTTATCGTTAAAAGCGACCCAAATCATGCGTCTGAGATCAATATTGGAATCATTGGTAAAGAATCTCTTTGGGACGGTTTAGCCTTTAATTTAGCAGATAAAGATGCAAAGCATCCAAGTCATATCAATGTATTCCTTGGTGACTATGGTTCTTGGGAGCTTTTCTATCAAGGTGGCTTGCATGAAGGAACATTAGATGGTAGTACACAACCTAGCCATGTACATCGACTTGTAGGTTCTAAGAATCGCAACTATGCGAATATGGTAACCCAAAGTGAGCATAATAAGCTCTATGTAGATAAGCTGGAAGGTCATGTAAACTTTATCTATGACCCTAATGATGAAGGTGGCGATACTGAGGATCCAAGCTATCAACCACCAACGAAAACCTATAATGGTTTGACTCCAGATTCCTTCTGGGGTGGTGATATTCATATTACAAGTGCGGCTCCTGGTGCAGCAGCTCATGTGTATACTACTCAACGAGGCCTAGATATGTCCTCTGAGGCTAATGTGAACAAGATTTTAGATAACTTGGCTCACAAGATGTACTATCATAATTATGTAAATGGTGAAAGAAACCTTCAAGGTACAGTAGCTATTGCATCTAATGGTTCTGAATCTGGTCGTTTTACAGTAATTACATCTGGTCATGCTAAAGAAGGTGATATTACATGGCAAGCCGATAAGGATGGTCAAGGTAAATACGTATATGGTGAAAATAAACCTGTACCAAAACCTCAACCTAAGCCAGAAGTTAAACCAACTCCTAAACCTGAGGTTAAACCAGTACCAACTCCGACTCCTAAACCAGAGTTAAAGCCTACTCCAAAACCTGAGGTTAAGCCAGCACCAAAACCAACTCCTAAACCAGAAGTGAAACCAGCTCCAGTGCCAGAGCGTAATTCTCATATTCATGTTATCATGGGTGATTTTGATACACCTCATATGCGCGGTGCCCGTTCTGCCATTATGAGCAATATCAATGGTTGGAGAGCATTAACAGATAATATGTATCGTCCACGCGTATTGCAACAAGGCGAACCAACAGGTATCTGGGCTCGCGTTGGAGGCGGTAAATATAGCTATGACGCAAAAGGTATCGACACAGATACAACATATACACGTATTCAAGGCGGTTACGATGCTAAAACAGGTAGCGGCTGGACTGTAGGTGGTCAAGTATCCTACCTTCGTGGTAATGATGACTATGTATTCAATGGCACTGGTAAGGAAAAAGCCTTTGCTGTAGGTGCATATGGTGTGAAAAATCTTGGTAAAGATCAATACATTCACCTTGAATCCCAAGTAGGTCGCGTTTCTAATGCTTTCACAGCTCGCAATGAGATTGGTGAAGGCCTTTCTGGTGAAACGAAAGCGAATGCTTATACAATTGGTGCGCGCTATGGTAAAACTGTGAAATTCCAAAATGGTACATACATTGAACCACAAGCACAATTGAGCTACACTCACTTTGGTGGGGATAGCTTTGATGCGGGTCGTATGCATGTCAACGAATCTGGTGTGAGCAGCACAGCAGGTGGCCTTGGCCTTGAAATCGGTAAAACATTCGGCACAGGTAACATCTATACTCGCGTTGGTGTAAACCATGCCTTCTCTGGAACTGTAAATACAGCGTACACAACAGGTAATACTACAAAATATACAAAACAAGATCTTAAAGGAACTTGGACAGATTTAGCATTCGGTGGTCGTTATGGCTTCAATGCTAATAACAGCATCTTTGCTGACCTTAGTACAGGCCTATCTGGCGACTATAAAGCAGGTTGGTCTGTAAATGCTGGATTTACACATAAATTCTAATATACTGGTTACCATATAAATGTATATGGTAATAATAGAATAAAAAGAAGCCCCATGTATTGGATATAACTATCTAATACATGGGGCTTCAATAACTGGATAACTGAAAGGCCATTTCATCAATTTTTTGTAACTTTGAGATGAGCCCGACGGATCTACTCGCTTGGCTATCTGTTTATATTATAGGGTTTATATCATATATCGTCAAATACGGATAAACAAGTGTATATTAAACAATTTTATATGGTTATTATTTACTAAGAGGCAGCGAATTAATCGTTGCCTCTTTTTGTATGCTTCCATCTAATAGATACTAATTTTCCAACAGATGACAATTTTTAAATATTTTTAAAATAAATGCGTATAATTCATTTACAATTCACTGAAAATGATGTAATATTTTAAATATATTTTAAAAGTGTTAGAAAAAAGTTTCTTTATTATGAGAGTGTATATCTGTCTTTTACCGTATATAAAGGCTAATAAATCAACTCATAGATATATATTCAAGTATGAAGGAGCTTTCACAAATGTGATTGTATTGTATGTGAAATATTGATTGAGGTATAAGAGGATGAAAGGTAGTAATAAGATTTTATTGTCTGCTGTTATGATGACTTTATTGTCATCTACGATGGCTATGCCTAGCACATGGGCTGCAGCAGGTCTTAATTCTGATGGACGTATTTTTGCAACTACTGCAGATAGCAAATTTGAAAGTACAGGTAATACGACTGCGAATGGTGTAGTCGCATCTGATGGTGGTCAAGTTACAATTGGCTCTTTAGATACTCCTGATGCATCTCAATTGCCTAAACGCTATCGTCAACCAGCTTTCATTACAGGCATGCTAAATAACAGTTCAATCCAAGTGGATGGCGGGGTTATGGACGTGACTACTGCACCATGGAAGTCTCCATATCCAGTAGCATTTGCATATAATAGTAAAATTAATCTCGGCATTGATGATGCGGGTACTGTAAAACACAAAGTGTTTAATATGCAAGGTGATGTGCTGGTATCTGATAAAATGATGCCTCCCCATCAAGAACAGCAACCATCTGTGATTAATATCGGTCTTGGTCGCGCTCATAACAGTCCTAACCAGTTCTCCGGTAAAGCTGTGAACACCTTAGAGGATAAGGGTGGCGAAATTAACATGACCTTTGATGGTGGCATGTGGAGCCATGATAGCATGGGCGGCTTGGAATCCTTCAAAATTGATGGTAAAACAGAACGTAGTAGTATTAACAACCTCACAGGTACTCGTACGCGTGAAGGTTTCAGCCGTATTTCCCAAGATTCTCGCAGCGACATTCATGTAAATAAATTGGACGGCCATATCAATGTTATTTATGACATGAGTGATAGCACGGGCTTGAACTTCGCTAAACAAGGCTCCAAGAAAAATGGTCTTGATCCGGCTGATATCGAGGGTGGTAACTTCATCGTGAAATCCGCTGCAGCTGGCTCCGGCGTGCATGGCTATGTAACAGGCGATCATCTTGATACTTCTTCTGAAAGCAATGTAAACAAGATTTTAGATAACTTGGCCCACAAATTCTATTATGAAAACTATGTAAAGGGTGAAAGAAACCTTTCTGGTACAGTATCTATTGCTTCTAAAGGTATTGTGTCTAGCTACAAAAAAGCGTTGACTACAGACCAAAAAGAAGGGGATATTACTTGGAAAGACGGTAATGGTCAAGGCTCCTATGTGGTGCCAGAACCAAAACCAACACCAACACCAACTCCAGACCCTAAACCAGTTACACCTGTAACTCCAGATCCTAAACCAGTTACGCCAGTAACTCCAGATCCTAAGCCAGTTACGCCTGTAACTCCAGATCCAAAACCAGTTACGCCAGTAACTCCGGATCCAAAACCAGTTACACCAGTGACTCCAGATCCTAAACCAGTTACACCAGTGACTCCGGATCCAAAACCAGTTACACCAGTGACTCCAGATCCAAAACCAGTTACACCAGTAACTCCAGACCCTAAACCGGTTACACCTGTAACACCAGCACCTAAACCAGTAAATCCTAATCCTGTTATTCGTGGTGCTTATGATACACCTCATATGCGTGGTATTCGTTCTGCTGTAGTAGGTAATATCAACGCATGGCGTACATTAGCTGACGATATGTATCGTCCTCGTGTATTGCAACAAGGTGAACCAACTGGTATTTGGGCTCGCATCGGTGGCGGTAAATACAGCTACTCTGGCAGTGGTATCGACACAGCTACAGATTATACACGCATTCAAGGCGGTTATGATGCTAAAATCAGCCGTGGTTGGACTGTAGGTGGTCAAGTATCCTATCTTCGTGGTTCTGAAGACTATGTATTTGATGGTTCCGGCAAGGTGAAATCCTTCTCCGTTGGTGCTTATGGTTTGAAAGACCTTGGCAAAGATCAATATGTACATGTAGAAACTCAAGTAGGTCGCGTATCTAATGACTTCACAGCTCGCAATGAAATCGGTGAAGCTATGTCTGGTGATACAAAATCCAATGCGTACAGCATCGGTGTTCGCTATGGTAAAACATTGAAATACGATAACGGTTTCTATGTAGAACCACAAGCACAATTGAACTTTACACACTTCGGTGGCCGTAACTTTAATGTAGGTAATGTATTTGTTAACCAATCTAGTGTAAACAGCACTTCTGGTAAAATCGGCCTTGAATTGGGTAAACAATTTAGCAATGGTAACCTTTATACACGTTTTGCAGCAGGTCATGCTTTCACAGGCAATGTAAAAACTACATTCGCTAGTGGCAGTGTTGTGAAATTAACAGAACAAGATCTCAAAGGCACTTGGACTGAACTTGCCTTCGGTGGCCGTTATGGCTTCAACAGCAACAATAGCGTATTTGCTGACGTTGCCACTGGTTTGTCTGGTGACTATCAAGCAGACTGGGGCGTAAACGCTGGTTTCACGCACAAATTCTAATATAGTATATAAAGGTATATTGATATCTAAGGATGTTAGATAAAAGTATATAAATATATATACAAATATATGTACAGATAAAAGAATAGTAAAAGACCCATGTATTGGAAAATAGCTAATACATGGGTCTTTTTTTGTGTTTAGAGAGAGTTTTGATTTAGTAGTAATATTTATTTATACAAATTATAGAGTGCGTTTATATATAACATCAGTAATCATAAGGGTTATTAATTTATATCCTAGCCTAGCATATATCATAATACAAGGTATTATAGGGTTTAACGGCATTTCTCTATAAATATTTCTTATTAATAAACCAAAATTGATAATTTTAAATTGTAAAATTTTTTGACACTAAATTATGAATAAATATTTTGTTAATTATAAAAAATGCATAAAAAATATAGGAGTTATTATATAGTCTATAGAAAAATGAGATAAAAATAAGAATAATTTACACTAAAAAGCGTTATCTATTGATAACGCTTTTTTTATGTGGTGTAAAGTGTACATAATTGGTATTATTTTATAAACTAAGCAAAGATGAATATAAAATGAATTTTTATTTACCATATAGAAATATTTTGATATTATTATGACAATCAACAATAATGAAGTTTTAGTGAAATTATTGTGAGAAATGAACTTATCTGTGTGTATTGTAAGCTAGAGGGAAGATTATGAATCGAATTTACAATGTAATTTGGAGTAAAACAAAGAAGTGTTATGTAGTAGTTTCTGAGATCGTGAAAAGCGGCGGCGGTAAGGTTAGATCCTTGCACACAGGCAAAACACATGCTCGCATGGGTGCTGTTATGGCCGTAGCTGCATTGTTAGCGGGTGTGAATATTACATCTGTAAATGCAGCAGCTATCATGATTGATGGCGTAAATGCTGGCTATGCAACAGCTCAAAATGGTGGTAATAAATGGAGTTATTTATACAATTATAAAAACCCTGGTAATATGAATGCCTTAGATGGCACTGCTACTACTGGATATTATTCTGGCAGTGCATTAAATGGTATTTCCATTGGTCACAATACGAAGATTCAAGAGTCTAGTGATCCTACGTATTATTCTGGTGTGGCTATTGGCGACTATGCACAAGCTACAGGTGGTTTATCTTTTTCCCTTGGTAATTATGCACAGTCCACAAAACCATCTGCTATGGCTATTGGCACGGCTTCCTTATCTAGTGGCTTTAACTCTTTGGCTATGATGCGCCAATCAGCAGCGACAGGTAATTTCTCTACAGCTATTGGTACAACTTCTTGGGCGAGTGGTACGGGTAGTTTTGCTTTAGGTTATTCTGCGCAATCCAAGGGTGATCAATCCATTGCCATCGGTGCAGCTGAGCCGATTACTGTAGCAGGTAGTGGTAATGAACCTAGCGCAGCCTATAATGGTAATACTAATACTGTAACAGAAGGTGCACGTTCTCTTGCATTCGGCACAAAAGCGCGTACTGAAGCCGCGGCAAGTGATTCTATGGCATTTGGTTCTAATGCTAAAACTAAAGCAGCTAATGCAGTAGCAATGGGTAATTCCTCTCGTGCTACTGCTACAGATGCATTTGCCTTTGGTAATACGGCGTATGCTACAGGTGCTAATGCGATTGCTATGGGTAGAACAGCACAAGCTAGACAGCTAAATGCCATCGCTTTAGGTGGTCAAGCAAAGGCACTAGAAGCGAATGCTCTTGCCATCGGTGGTACAGCGGAAGCTAGTAAAGCGGGTACTATGGCTATTGGTACGGCTGCGAAAGCAAGTAGTAACAATGCTACAGCCATCGGTAATGGTGCAGAGGTTACGGGTGAAAACTCCATGGCATTAGGTGCGGGTGCGAAGATTTCTTCTAATAACTCCATCGCCCTTGGTGCTGGTACTGAATTCAATGGTCCATTGGTGAACACGTATGCAGCTTTCACCAACGAAATAAACCCTGCAGAAGCGGGTGTAGTAGCAGTTGGTAATACTGGTACGCCTCGTCGTATTGTTAACGTAGCAGGTGGTCAAAACGATAATGACGCTGCAACGATTAAACAATTGCGTTATGTAAATAACAACTTGGCTATGACCATTGCAGGCCCTACATATACTGGTTATGAAGCAAATGGCTCTACCTACAAAGCACCTGATTTCAGCATTAAAAATAGCACATACCATACAGTAAAAGAAGCTGTAGAAGCAGCGCAAACTAACTTCTTCAGCGCTAAAGGCACATCTGCTGATGCAAACTACGATAATAAAGGTGCTACGGGCACAAATGCGACAGCAGCAGGCGTACGTGCCTCTGCAGCGGGTAATTTTGGTACGGCCCTTGGCGCTAAGGCAACGGCAACAAGCGATAAATCCACTGCCTTAGGTTATAATGCGAAAGTAACAGAAGATGACGGCGTTGCGTTAGGCTCTAATTCTGTAGCGAATACAGCGGCTGGTATAGCTGGCTATGATGTAAGCGCAGCAGATAACCGTGCCAATAAATACACAGCTTTAACAGGCAATGTAGCAACATCTACATTGGGCGCTGTATCTGTTGGTCAAAGCACTAGTGTTGGCAATGAAACACGTCAAATTACAAACCTTGCAGCTGGTACAAAGGACACCGATGCAGTTAACGTAGCTCAATTGCGCAATGTAAACCTTAAAATTGCAGGCAATACGAATGATAATAACGGCAAAAATGATGTATTGTTAGATAAACAAACATTAACTGTAAAAGGTGATGGCACTTATGTAACGACTAAAGCTAATAACCAAACTATCGATGTAACGTTAACAAATGATACAAAGGATAAAATCGACAATGCAGCTAATAAAGATCTTTCCAACATCACAAATGTAGGTAAAAAGAATATCACTGCATTAGGCACAATCGTTGAGGCTGGTAATAATGTAACAATTCCAGCAGCTACTGTAGATGCTACAACAGGTCAAAAAACATATACTGTAAATGCTATGGATACAAAGGTTTCTTTAGGCACTAGCGGCTTGATGACCCTTACAGGTGGTACACCTGATGCAAACGGTGTTCGTAACTATACTGTTGACGTAGATCCTACAAAGGTAGCAAAAACTGACCTATCCAATATCAATAATGATGGTAAAACTGTCATTCGTGAAGAAGCTCAAAAGGCTGTTAAGGTTATTGCAGGCCAAAATACAACTGTTACAGAAGGTACAGATGGCACATATAAAACATATGCAGTTAATGTAGCGGCAGCAGGCGACTACCGATTGGTAGAAAACAGTGCAGCTGCTGATAAAGCGTACACTGTAACTGGTAATAAAGTTGACTTAACAGTGCAAGATGGTAGTACTCCAGCGAATACGAAGACGGTAACCATTAAAAATATCGCGTCTAAAACAGAGTTAGACCAATTAAACGATCGTGCTGTTAAATATGATGTAGATGGCTCTGGTAATGTAGATAAATCCAAGGTGACATACGAAGGCCCTACATACAGCAGTACTAATAAATCTGGTGGTACTCATGTAACTAATGTGGCGTACGCAACAGGTAATGATGGTAGCGAAGCAGTTAACGTAGATTACTTAACTGATAAAATCACCGATACAAAAACTGAGCTCATCAACAAAGGTTTGAAGTTTAACGCAGACAACAATGATGTTAAGACAAATAAACTTGGCTCTACCGTAACTGTATCTGGCGATGCGAATATCACTACAAAAATCACACAAACTGGTGATGACTCCACAATTGCAGTGGCTTTGAATAAAGACCTTAATGTTAAAACAGTGACTGCTACGGATACTGTGAAAGCTGGTACTACAACAGCGGGTAGCCAAACTGCAACAGATAACAAAGGTGGCACTCAAACTGGCAATTTTGTAACTGGTTTAGACAACACGGCATGGAATATGGCTGATCCTGTATTCGTATCTGGCCGTGCTGCTACAGAAGATCAACTTAAAAAAGTGAGTGATGCTGTAAGAGCGGCAAATGCTGGCTCTAGTGATTATCGCTTGATTGAAAATGATGCAGCTACTGATAAAGCGTATACTGTAACTGGCAATAAAGTAGATTTGAAGGTAAAAGAAGATAAATCTGGTACTACTAATACTGTAACTATTAAAGATATTGCGTCTAAAACTGAGTTAGATAAATTAAATGATCGCGCTGTTAAATACGATGTAGATGGTTCTGGGAATGTAGATAAATCCAAGGTGACATACGAAGGCCCTACATATAATAGTACTAATAAATCTGGTGGTACTCATGTAACTAACGTAGCGTACGCAACAGGTAACGATGGTAGTGAAGCAGTTAATGTAGATTACTTAACTGACAAAATCAAAGATAGCTCTGATGCGTTGATTAACAAAGGTTTGAAATTCGATGCTAACGTAGGTGGTGTTCAAACTAATAAACTTGGTTCCACTGTGACAGTACAAGGTGAAGGCGCAGAAGCTGATGCTAACTATAGTGGTAAAAACATCAAAACATTCATCAAACAAGATACAGCTGGCAATACAACAATCGACGTTAAGATGAATAAAAATCTTGAGGTTGAAACTGTAACTGCTACAGGCGCAAATGGTAAAGACGGTAAAATCGGCATCAATGGTAAAGATGGTGTTACAACAAATCTTTCCATTACACGTGATGGTAAACCTGGTGTAGACGGTGCGGCTGGCACAACTACAACTCGTATCGTATATGAAAAACCAGATGGTACTACAGAAGAGGTTGCTACACTAAATGATGGCCTTAAATTCAAAGGCGACATGGGTGCTACATCTAATGTAAAACTCAACAAACAAGTGGATGTAAACGGTGGCGTTACAAACGCGGCTGACCTTGCAACAGGTAATAACATCGGTGTTACATCTGCAGCAGTTGATGCGGATGGCAATGCAAAACTTCAATTGCAACTTGCTAAAGATATTACAGGTCTTAAATCTGTAACGGCTACAGATACTGTGAAAGCTGGCACAGCTACAGTAGGTAACCAAACTGGTACTGATAATAAAGGTGGCACTCAAACTGGTAACTTTGTAACAGGTCTAGATAATACAAACTGGAACATGACTGATCCTGTATTCGTACCTGGCCGTGCCGCAACAGAAGACCAATTGAAAACTGTTAGTGATGCGGTGAAAGCAGCGAGTGCTAGTACATCTGACTATCGCTTGATTGGTGATCCAACAAACACAACTGACGGTTCCTACAAGGTTACAAACAACCAAGTAGACTTAAAGGTTAAAGATGATAAATCTGGTACTACAAATACTGTAACTATCAAAGATATTGCGTCTAAAACTGAGCTCGATAAATTAGAAGACCGCGCAGTTAAGTATGATTTAGATGGTACAGGTAATGTAGATAAATCTAAAGTTACCTATGAAGGTCCTGCGTACAATAGCACTAATAAATCTGGTGGTACTCACGTAACTAATGTGGCATACGCAACAGGTAACGATGGTAGCGAAGCAGTTAACGTAGATTACTTAACTGACAAAATTAAAGATAGCTCCGATGCTTTAATTAACAAAGGCCTTAAATTCGATGCTAACGTTGGTGGTGTTCAAACTAACAAATTAGGCTCTACTGTAACTGTAAAAGGCGAAGGCACTGCAGCTGATGCAAACTACAGCGGTGAAAATATCAAAACATTTATCGAACAAGATACAGCTGGTAACACAACTATTAACGTGAAGATGAATAAAGACCTCATTGCTGATTCCATCAAGGTTAACAAAGATGGCAGAGACGGTAAAGATGGCGTATCCATTACTGGTCCTACTGGCGTGGCTGGTCAAGACGGCAACAATGGTAAGGTAGGTATCACAGGTGCTGACGGCAAAGACGCTGTATCTATCTCCGGTAAAGACGGCGTAGGTCACATCGGCTTAACAGGCCCTGCTGGTACAAACGGCAAGGACGGCACAAATGGTATCGACATGTCCGTTAAGAATGGTTATGACGATACTGCTAAAGGTGTTAAGGGCGAAAAAGGTGTAGACGGTGTTGATGGTATTACACGCATTGTGTATACAGACAATACTGGTGAGCACCAAGTAGCTACAATGGACGACGGCATGTTATACGGTGGTGATACAGGTGCTGTAATCAAGAAAAAACTTAACAACCAAGTAAATGTTAAGGGTGGTATTACAGATCCTGCTAAATTTACAGTTGACGATAACATCGGTGTTGTATCTGATGGAACAGATACGTTGAAAGTTCGTTTGGCAAAAGATCTTAAAGGTCTTAACACAGTAACTGCTACTGAAACAGTTAAGGCTGGCGATGTTGTGATGGGTAAACAATCTGATGGCACACCTGCAGCCAATACTGGCAACTATGTAACAGGCCTAGATAATAAAGATTGGGACGTAACAAATCCGACTGCTGTTAGTGGCCGTGCTGCTACAGAAGATCAGTTGAAAAAGGTTACAGAGGCTATCAACAATCAAAGCTCCAACTCCACAGATTATCGTTTAGTTCAAAACCAAACAGCTGGCTCCAATGGTGATTACACAGTAGATAGCAATGGCGATGTAGCGTTGACTGTACAAGATAAAAATCATCCAAACCAAACTGAAACAGTAACTATCAAGGACGTAGCATCTAAATCTAACCTAGATAAATTAGATGACCGCGCTGTTAAGTATGATTTAGACCCTGCTACAAATACTGTAGATAAATCTAAGGTAACTTATGAAGGTCCTACTTACACTAATAAAACTGGTGGTACTCATGTAACTAATGTGGCATACGCAACAGGTAACGACGGTAGTGAAGCAGTTAACGTAGATTACTTAACTGACAAAATCAAAGACAGCTCCGATGCCTTAATTAACAAAGGCCTTAAATTCGATGCTAACGTTGGTGGCGTTCAAACTAATAAACTTGGTTCCACTGTTCTTGTAAAAGGTGAAGGCAATGAAGCAGACGCTAACTACAGTGGCGAAAACATTAAGACATTCATCAAACAAGATAATATAACTGGTAACACAACAATTGATATTAAATTGAACAAGAACCTTGTAGCCGATTCCATCAAAGTTAACAAAGATGGTAGAGATGGTAAAGATGGCGTATCCATTACTGGCCCTACTGGCGTAGCTGGTCAAGACGGCAACAATGGTAAGGTAGGTATCACAGGTGCTGACGGCAAAGACGCTGTATCTATCTCCGGTAAAGACGGCGTAGGTCACATCGGCTTAACAGGCCCTGCTGGTACAAACGGCAAGGACGGTTCTAACGGTATCGACATGTCCGTTAAGAATGGTTACGACGATGCAGCCAAAGGCGTTAAGGGTGAAAAAGGTGTAGACGGCGTTGATGGTATTACACGCATTGTGTACACAGATAAAACTGGGGAACACCAAGTTGCCACAATGGACGACGGTATGTTGTACGGCGGTGACGCTGGTAATGTGATCAGGAAAAAACTTAACAACCAAGTGAATGTTAAGGGTGGCATTACTGACGAAACTAAATTGACTACTGATGACAATATTGGTGTAGTTTCTGATGGTACAGATACGTTGAAAGTTCGCTTGGCAAAAGACCTTAAAGGTCTTAACACCGTAACAGCTGCTGAAACTGTAAAAGCAGGTACAGCGACTATGGGTAACCAAGAAGCGACTAAAGCAGATGGTACTAAAGAAACTGGCAATTATGTAATAGGTCTTGATAACAAAACTTGGGATGCTGATAATATCGTAACGGGTCGTGCGGCTACAGAGGATCAGTTGAAAGATGCATTGGCTAACCAATCTAATGCAGGCCTTAAATTCGACGCTAACGTAGGTGGTACTAAGTCTAATAAATTAGGCTCCACTATTATCGTAAAAGGCGAAGGCACTGATGCAGACGCTAACTACAGCGGCGAAAACATTAAGACTTTCATCGACCAAGATGCAACAACTGGCACTACAACAATTAACGTTAAATTGAATAAAAACCTTGTAGCTGATTCCATTAAGGTCAATAAAGATGGCAAAGACGGTAAAGATGGCGTATCCATTACAGGCCCTACAGGCGTAGCTGGTCAAGATGGCAACAATGGTAAGGTAGGCATCACAGGTGCTGACGGCAAAGATGCAGTTTCCATTTCCGGTAAAGACGGCGTTGGTCACATCGGCTTAACAGGCTCTGCTGGTACAAACGGCAAGGACGGCACAAATGGTATCGACATATCTGTTAAGAATGGCTATGACGATGCTGCCAAAGGTGTTAAGGGTGAAAAAGGCGTTGACGGTGTAGACGGAATCACGCGTATCGTGTATACTGATAAGACTGGTGAGCACCAAGTAGCCACTATGGACGACGGCATGTTGTACGGTGGCGACAGTGGCACTGTAATCAAGAAAAAACTTAACAACCAAGTAAATGTTAAGGGTGGTATTACAGATGCAGCGAAACTGTCCAATGAAGATAACATTGGGGTAGTAGCTGATGGCACTGATACATTGATGCTTCGTCTTGCAAAAGACCTTAAAGGCCTAAATTCTGCTACTTTCAACAATGGTACAGATGGCAACACTGTTGTAAACGGTGGTGGCCTCACTATTAATGATGCAGCAGGCAATCCGTTAACATCCGTTACAAAAGACGGTGTTACGATTACTGATGGTCCATCTATGACTAAGGACGGCATTGACGCTGGCGATAAGAAAATTACGAATGTACAAGATGGTACAATCGCAGCTGGCAGTAAAGATGCTGTAAATGGCGGTCAATTACATACAGCGGTAGAAGACCTTAAGACTAAGGGCTTCGGTTTAACTGCTGAAGATGGCGCTTCTGTTAAGAAACCTCTTGGTGATACTGTAACTGTGAAAGGTGACGGTACGAACATTACTACATCTGTAGATAATGGTGCTGTGAAAGTAGCATTGGCTAGAGATCTTAATGTAGATACTGTTACAGCAAACACAGTAACAACAGGCGACACTAAGATGGATACAAATGGCGTAACTATTAAAGACGGCGCCAATGAAGCGACTAAGTTGACTAAAGATGGCTTGCAAATCAACGATGGTGGTAACAAAGCGGTTACTATCGATAAAGATGGTTTGACTATCGAAAATGGTCCTAAGGTAACAAAAGACGGCATTAATGCTGGTGATAAGAAAATCACTAATGTAGAAGATGGTACAATTGCTGCCGGCAGCAAAGACGCTGTAAATGGCGGTCAATTGCATACTGCAATAGAAGACATCAAAGCACAAGGCTTCGGTCTTAAAGCAGAGGATGGTCAATCTGTGAAGAAACCTCTTGGTGAAGTAATCGACCTCAAAGGTGACGGCAACATCAAGACTTCCGTAGATGGCACTGCGATTAAGATGTCCTTGAATGATACAATTACACTTGGCACAGATCCAGCAAAACAAGTTAAAGTTGACGGATCTACTGGTACGATTACTACGGGTAATGGCGCTAACCAAGTTACAATCGATGGCAGCACGGGTTCTGTTACAGCAGGTAACACTGTGAAAGCTGGCGATGTAATCATGGGTAACCAAAGCTCGGGTGGTCAAAACGGTAACTTTGTGACTGGTTTGGACAATAAAACATGGAATCCTAACAACCCTGTAGCTGTTACAGGTCGCGCCGCAACAGAAGATCAATTAAAAGCTGTTAACGACGACTTTAATGAAAAAGCTAAAAATGGTCGTGTATTCCAAGGTGACCAAGCTGGTAACGATGGTAAAGTTGTTCGCGGTTTAGGCGATACAATGAACCTCAAAGGTGGCGCTGATGTAAATCGTTTGAGTGACAACAACCTGGCTGTTGTGAAGAACGCTACAGGCGATGGCTATGATATCAAGTTGGCTAAGGACCTCAACCTAAAAGACGGTTCTACTACGTATACAAAAACTGTACCAGGAACTAATACTACAATTCCTTATACAGTAGATACAAAAGTAGATGGTGGTGGTATCACAATTACTCCATCCATCAATGGTCAACCTGTACCAGGTCACACTGTAAGTCTTACAGAAAATGGCTTAAACAATGGTAATAATACTATTACTAATGTAGCGCCAGGCATCAATGGCACTGATGCGGTTAACGTTAACCAATTGCGCAATGCTATGCATAGTGTAGATGGTAAAATCGCTGATGTTGGTGCAGCTAGCGCAGCCATGGCAGGTCTTAAACCATTGCAATATGATCCATTAGAACCTACACAAGTGTTGGCGGCTGTTGGCAACTATAAAGGTAGTACTGCTGCTGCTATTGGTATCGCTCACTATACAAATGAATCTACAATGCTTCATATGGGTGTTTCCTTAGGTGGTCATGATAATATGGTTAACGCTGGTGTATCTTATAAATTCGGTACATCTGACGCTAAAAAAGCAATTCCAGCACGTTACAAAGCAGGCCCAATTAGCTCTGCCTATGTAATGCAAGATGAAGTGGCTGCATTGAAAGCTGAGAACTTACGCATGAAACAACGCGATGAGGAATTATCTGCTAAGTACGAACAAGTACAACGAGATAATGATGAGATGAAAGCTCAAATTGCAATGCTTATGAAACAAGCTGGGTTAACCAAATAATCATTCACTTGAGAGTGTATTGAGTATTTAAAACATAGGAAAGCCGCCCTGGGGAGGGCGGCTTCCAATGAGGGGACTTATGAAACTAATTAAATTACTACCAGTTATGGCAATTGCTTCTGTATGTGTTGCTGGCCAAGTACATGCGGCACAAGATCCTTTGATGATGCCTGAACAACCTGCGGCTCCTTTGACTGCAGAACAACAAGAAATTTCTCTTGCTGTTCCTAGTGAAGAGGTAAAAGCTGTAGTATCTGAATTTGCAGCATTCCAATTGGGAATGAGCAATGCTTTAATCAAAGACGACAATCGCGTAATGTCTGGTCAACAACGTTATACTAATAACGTGTTGTACTACATGAATGTTCGTCGTGACTGGTACATTACAAGCCATCGCTATAAAAAAGATAGCTATGCTCGCGTAGCATTAGATCGCTTGTACTTAGATTACAAAGAATTTTTCACAAACCACACAACTGTGTCTGACATGAACAAAGCCGAATACGAAAACCAAATCTTGGCAATTCTTGAAAAGAATACAGCTAACATGTCTAACGATGAATTGCGTTTCTACATGAACGAAATGGTAATCTACAGCTTGCAACAAGCTATGCGCGATGGTAACAACCGCGTTAAACGCATCCGCTAATTGGTATAATTATAAATTTATACTTATGAAAGAGGTAACGGTAAAAGCCGTTGCCTCTTTTAGTTTTTATGACTACATTATTTTAGGAAAATGTGAGTTAAATCACATAATACTGCTGTTAATAATACTATACTAGTTCCATGACCTTATAGCTGTTTATATATAGGTAAGCCCTTACATACTATACATAAATTTACATAATAGTATTCAAGTATATGCAATTACTCCTAGTTACAAAGCAATTACAATCCTTTTGGATACTATGTTCTCTCTCGTAAGCTATAGGTCGTACTAAAACAAATGGCCCCCGTAGGATTCATTCCTGCGGGGGCTTGTTTGTTAATTGTATTAGTTAATCGGTCCTTTATGAATTATTATTTATGTTATTTACATATTTTTTCGATAGCAGTATAATTTAATCGTAGTAATCATGAGGGTAATATGAAGGGGAAGTGTTTTGTAGTATAACAAGGGAGGCGTATGATTATGAATCACGCAAAGAAACTACAATTATTAGCAGTACTCGGAGTTTTAACCATATCTTCTACTAGCTTGGTTCAAGCTGCAGATATTCCTGTTGTTTCTAGTGGTGGTGCCACTTATAACATTGGGTTACAAGGCTGGTCATCTTTCACTAACTCAGATAATGTACATCTTGGTGGTCAAACTGGGGCGGCTAACAGCGATCCCTATGCCCATGCAGGGGATCCAAATGCAAAGGGTAATAATATTGCCATCGGTCGTATTGCCTTGAATGGTTCTCAAGGTGGTGGTAACGTAGCGCTTAGTTCTAAGACCTTTGTAGGCGGTAAAGGTGATTATAACTTCTTAGGTAACTTTGCAGCAGGTTATAACTCAACTATTTCCGATACCATTGCTATCGGCTACTTTACAGGTTCCTACTCTCAAGGTAATAAAAACGTATGGCTCGGTGCCTCTCAAGCTGCCGGCAGTAAGGCTAACAATACCGTATTAATCGGTTCTAACTCTACTGTAAATGGTGATTTTAACTATGGTATGGGCCATGGTGTTATCTTTAAAGGCGATAAGAACTCCGCTATTGGCGCATATAACAAGATTGAAGGTAACCAATCTGGCGCCTTTGGTGTAGGTACATATAATGTAGATACTGTTAAGGGGGATAATTCCTACAGTGTTGGTAACAAGAACCAAGTGAGTGCGAATAATACATTCGTAGTGGGTAATAATGTGAAAACATCGCTAGATAATGCCGTTGTATTAGGTAATAATTCTACTGCTGAAAGTAGTGATGTAGTGAGCACTCCTAGTTATACCTATAATAATGGTGTTACTGAAAAATTCGCTGGTACTGCTCCTGTGTCTACTGTATCCGTTGGTGCAGCTGGTCAAGAACGTACCATTACTCATGTAGCAGCAGGCCGTATTACTGCGGACTCTACAGATGCAGTTAACGGCTCCCAATTGTATGGCACAAACCAACAAATCGATGTATTGCACCGCGATGTGCGCCATGTAGAAAAAGAATCCAACCGTGGTGATGCTCGTGCTGCAGCACTAGCTGCATTGCATCCACTACAATTTGATCCAGACCACAAGGTTCAAGTTATGGGTGGCTATGGTCACTACAAGGGCGAAAATGCATTGGCTCTTGGCGTAGGTTACTATCCGAAAGAAAACCTACTCCTTACAGCAGGTACAACTGTAAGTGGTGATTTGATGACTAATGTAGGCGTATCCTATAAATTCGGTGAAAATAAAACGTTGCCTAAGATTTCCCCTGCATCCTATAACGCATTGGAACAACGGGTAGATACATTAGAAGCACAAAATAAAAAACTACAAGAAACAGTAGATATGCTTGTGCAAAAACTTAATGAAAAATAGAATCTAATATCTAATATCTAATATTTAATATTCAGTGTAGTAATATAGAATAAGCTTTAATATTGATAAAGGATATGAAAGAGGTAATAACATGGTTATTACCTCTTTTTATATACATATAATAGTAATATAATACGTTTCTAGTGACCTCTTATCTTGACATATATAATACGTTTCTAGTGACTTCTTATCTTGACATACATAAACATTATTCGATACACTAGTATATATTTCATTTGTTGTTCATGAATTTTAAATGTAGAGAGTAATGAAACGTATTGTGTGTATCGCCTTAAGCGCCCTATTGTGTTGTGTGGGTACAGCTGAGGCAGAAAAACAACAATTACATAATGATAAGGGCGTAGTGTCTGCAAAAACTGATGCTCAAACAGAGCGCATGAAGGCCGCATCAGAGGGCTTTCACATTACGCCTGCTGCCACACCGGACCATGTGATTGGACAAGGTGGGCCGCTCATCATGGATCGGCAAGATACTAAGACCGTGCAGTATAGCAATGTGGATGCAGTGAACCGCGCCATTAATGCGGTGGCTATGTCCAATATATCTAATGCTATGTATGGTGCCAAAGGTAAGCCGTGGATGCGACGCACTACGCTGAGCTTTCAGTTCCAAGAAGGATGGAAGCCGTTGTATTCTGCGGAGACTATTCAGCCTCTAGGTCATTACGATAATACCTCTCGTGATGTATGGTTTACGCAGCAGCGTATTTCTCGTGCCTCTGATACGGGTACTACCCTTAATGTAGGCATTGGGTACCGTCGTATTTCCAAGGACGACCGTCGTCTCTATGGGGCTCATGTATTCTATGACCATCGCTTCTTAAATCGTCATGATCGACTCAGTGCTGGTCTTGAATATATGTCTGGTGAAAGCGAGTTTCGTTTTAATTGGTATGGTTCTGCTTCCGATGAGCGTGTTTTGGATGCGAACCTGCATACCTTAGAGCGAGTATCTAATGGTTATACCTTAGAATATGGTAAAACCTTTAAAAATGCGCGCTGGGCTAGAGTCTATGTTGAAGGCTATCACTGGAACCAGGATCGACAAGCCGATAAGAATGGTTTGCGCATAGGCTCTGAGATGCAACTTACGCCGCGTGTATCTGTAGATATGGGATACAATAAACCGGAACATAGCTCTGGTGGTGCATATGGTAAAATTACGTTCCGTTTAGCGGGAGCTCCGATGGCTTGGTATGGTGGCAAGCATCGTTTAGAACAATCTGCAACGGTTCGCGATAAAATGCTCAACCTCGTAAGACGAACTAATACGGTTTTTGTTGAACAATAATTTTGATAACTGAATAGACAAATTGAATGGTCATGCCATTCCCTGCATTCATTTTATTTTAATGAAAATTAAATGAAAAACAACCTACTATTATTCCTATATAAGTGATATACTCTAAGTAAGGAAATTTAGTGTTAATATCAATTGTTCTTTATAGATAATGGCTTTTATAAAAAGCCATTATCTTATTATATAGCTATTTTCTTGTTATTGATGCCGTGTGATCGCCCGTTCATCTTAGTTACTCTCCAACTATTTGATAATCTTTGTGTTGTGTTTACTTCAAAATCTCTCTCTTAATAACAAACCTATATCATACGGCACCGGTAAGGGGTTCGCCTTCCTCTTACCAAAAAAAGGATAGTTAATCCTCATCGATTAACTATCCTTTTTATATTCTCTTAATAGATATATAAATTACTGTTTACAAAATTCGTATAAGTGCTACAATATTCATATAAGACTCATGAATAAAAAGTGAATTTTAATGCAAAGAGAGTATGATAGGTTTTGTAGTTTGTAAATGGAGGTTCTAAACTATGAACAAACGGAAACGTTTATTAACTTTGTTAATCAACGGTGTGCTATTATCTAGTTTATGTGTTGTAGCGAGTGCAGCCGATACGGCAACGGGCGCAGGCAATGGCGTTGCTTATGGTACAGGCAGTAATGCACCAAAAGTAGAAAACGTAGCGATTGGTAATAATGCTAAGATTGGTTATTCCAGTGGTGCTAGTGCTGCTACAGGGGATATCGTAGTCGGTAAGGATGCTAATATTAATAACTATGCTAGCCAAGGTGGTAGTATTGCTATTGGTAAAAATGCAAAGATTGAAAATATGGCCGGCGGTGTAGAGGCTAGCTTTGCCTTAGGTCAAACAACATATAGTGGTAATCTCTTCTCTTCTGCAAGAATGCCTGCGGATCCAACAAAGGTAGTAGGTAGCGTAGCTATTGGGGACAATACCTTTGCGCGTACTGGTAGCACTATGATTGGTTCCCATAACTACAAAGGTGACCTTGGCGATACTACAGTAGATACAGCGACTACTCGTACGTATGCATTGAATGCTTATGCCACTACAGTAGGTGCCAATAGCTTTACAAATGGTGCATTTGCCACAAATACAGGTACCTATAATATTATCTCTAGTGGATATACTGGAGGTCGTTTTTCTAATCCGGCAAAAAATCTAGGTGCTACTATTAATGGTTCTTTAAACAGCATTGAATCTAAAACTGCAAACAGTACTTACTCTGGTGTTGCTAATAGCATTGTCGGTACAGCAAATAGAACGTTCAATTCTAATGGCTCTCTTATCATGGGTGCTGGCAACGAAATAACAAACTCTGTTACATATCTTTCTGGTACACCAGATGATGGCGGTAATTCCGCTAAAGAATTAGCTGAAAAATTACGCACTGCTGTAAGAGATGCTAATGGCGGTGGCGCCACAATGGCCCTCGGTGGTGGCAACAAGGCTGACTACACATTGCGTACATCAATGATTGGTATTAACAATACTGTAACAGGTACTAATGGTGCTAAAAGTGCAGACAACCTTGTTATGGGTGTAGGTAATACTGCATCTAATGTACAGCATTTGACTGCTATTGGTTCTAAGAACACTGTATCCGATGCTAATAATACAGTTATCGTTGGTGACAACCGCAAGGTAACAGGTGCTAATAACTCTGTTATTATTGGCTCTAGCGATGCAGAAACTACTACAACTGTAAATGATGCAGTGGCTATTGGTCATAACACTGAAGTATCTGCTGAAGGCGGTGTAGCTCTTGGTAGTAAATCCAAAGCGACTGTAGCAGCTGGTGCAGCTGGTTATGATATCAGCACCAAAGCAGCATCTACTGACACAAGCTCCACATGGAAAGCCACAGCATCTGCTGTATCCGTTGGCGACGTAGCTAATGATGTAACACGTCAAATTACATCTGTTGCAGCTGGTACAAATGATACTGATGCAGTAAACGTAGCACAACTTAAAAAGGTAGAAACTAAAATCTCTACTGTTGAGGCAGATGCTAAAAAACATACTACTGTAGTGGCAGGAGATAATACAACTGTTACAGCTAGTACTAATGCTAATGGCGGTGCTGAATATAAAGTAGCTGTTAATAAAGACTTAGTAGAAATGAGCTCTGCTAACTTCGGAAAAGCTACTGACGACGTTCGTGCTCGTATCGATAAGGATAGCGCTCGCTTCTTTAACGGTAGCGAAAATATCGGTATTACACCTAAGGGCGTTCAAATCGAAAACACAGATAGTTTAGAACAAGCAAAATTCGATAAATACGGTATGTACGCAAGTGAAGGGGACAAAACAGTTTACTACACTACAACTGGCATCAGCGCAGGCGACCAAATTATTAATAATGTGAAAGCCGGTGTAGCAGATACTGATGCGGTTAACGTATCTCAACTTAAACGCGTACAAGATCAAATTGCAGCATCTACTAGTGTTACAACTGTAACAGCTGGTGACCACATTAAGGTTACACCAACTGTAAATGGTAATACTCACGACTACAAGGTATCTCTTGCAGACGATATTGCTGACCAAATTACAAATAACACAACAAATATCACTAAAAATACAAATGATATCAAAAATATCAAAGGCGATTTATCCAAGATGGATAAACGTGTCAATAAATCTGTAGCAGGTGCAGCAGCGTTAGCAGCATTGCATCCACTTGATTTCGATCCAGATGCTAAATGGGACTTTGCTGCAGGCTATGGCCATTACCGCAGTGGTGATGCAGCAGCTATCGGTGCTTTCTATCGTCCTAACGAAGACGTACAACTTAGTGTAGGGTCTACTGTTGGTAGTGATGAAACAGTATTTAATGCTGGTTTATCTGTGAAAGTAGGCGCTCATAGCGGTGTATCTCGCTCTCGTGTAGCGATTGGTAAAGAAGTATTAGCTCTTAAGAAAACAGTAGCTGAACAAAATGCTCAAATTCAAAAATTGACTACATTGTTGAATGGTGTTGCTGGTACTAAGATGAAAGCCGATCACACAACATTGTTCCCAGATATCCCTACAAACCATTGGGCATATGAAGCTGTAAGCGATTTGTCTCGCCGTGGTTTAGTAGAAGGCTATCCAGATGGCACATTCGGTGGTGACCGTATGTTAACACGTTATGAATTTGCTCAAATCGTATACCGTGCTATTCAAGACGGCGTAACAGTTAATGATCGCCTTGTAACAGAATTTAGCCCTGAAATGGCTTTGTTCCGTGTTGACACTGTAGCTAAAAATGCTAAAGGTGAACCAACAATTGAACGCGTTCGTGTTAATAAAAAATAAGAATACTATTAGTTTATAGTGTTCACACAACTTAATAAGTAGCTACTATGCCATACCTCAACTCCACCCCGAGGTCGCATAGTAGTGAACATAAAAAAGCGTAACTGATGAGACGGCAATCTTATCAGTTACGCTTTTATTATGTGCAGATATAAATTAATAATGATATTAAAATCTATACTGATAGCAACATCAATACCAACATCAACATTAATATTTATATCTATATCTATATCGTGATATATCTATTGTCTAAAATATCCTAAAGCAGTGATATGTTGAATTGATTCGTCTAAATATTGTTCACTAGGCACCGTAAATGTTTCACCATTTCGAGTGCGTGTAATCGTTAGTGTTTCATCTAGAATTGCAATTAGCTCTGCTCGAGAGATTGGCTTTGCCATTTGCTTCATTACATATAGTAATCCTTCATCTACACTAGCGTCCTCTTGGTTAAACATATTACCTAACGTCATGTACTGCTTGCCATTACCTTCAATTAGTGTGGAAACATAATTAATAAATCGCTCAGGAATATAGCTCACATTTTCTACAAATGGTAAGCATTCATAATTCTCACCATATGCATTGAGGTGGTTGAGGATAGAGAGGTGGAATAGGCGCACATATAGCTTATTCATATCAAAGGTTTCGTTTGGATAATGTTCTTCTATATATTTTTGAATATCCTCTATAGTAAATAGTTGTTTTGTATTCATAAAATACTTGATAGTTTGATGTAAAGGATCTGTCCAACCATTTGGTGTACCAAGTCTATCCTCTGCAAGCCCGCAATAGTAAATGCTTTCAAGAATATCTTTCTCTACTGTTTCATTACGCACGATTGCATCTGCATTGCATTGTTTAGTTAATAAGGCCATGCGGAATTGTGTATCGTAAACAAAATCGTAGTATTGCTCTTTGGCCTTGTAATCATTATTAGAGAGGACCTTAATATTATCTACGATGCTGTCATCTAACCAAGTAATAAAGGATTTTTCTAATCGGGCATCACCAATATATACGCAGCCTTGATGCTCTGCACGCTCAATGAATTGAGCCACATAAACAGGATCATTAAAGGTTTCTAAATATTCATGGGCTACATAATAGTTATTGGATTGCAACACGCGATTGATATTATCGATTTTATAACCAGACTGTTTTTGAATTTCATCGTCCATCTTCATGGTTTCCGCAATTAGCTTTAGCACATTCTTTGTGTAAATCGTACGTTCTTGCAAGCTATCTTTTTTAGCCTGTGTTTCGGAATAGAGCATAATGTCGCGAATTTGTTCTAATCGTTTCCAACCAGGATATGTATTGTACGATACATAGGCGATACCGCGGTCTGATAAATTGCGATTACAAATAGATAAGATTTTATCTTTTACAATATCTGGCACCCAAGACCAGATGCCATGAACGATGATGTAATCGAAGGTGCCGAAATCATCATCGATGTCCATAATATCCTTTTCTAGCAGCGTGATATTAGTGAGGCCGATAGATTTGATTAACTCGTTACCATGCTTAATTTGGACAGGGGATAGGTCGATGCCTGTGAAAGTTGCTTCTGGATTGTACAGTGCTTGAGGAATGATATTACCACCACAAGAGGAACCAAGCTCGAGGACACGGGCACCCTTAATTGGCGCTGGATTGAGACCGTATAGACGTGCTTTGGCGATTAAAGAGTTAATAGCACAATTAGAAAATGCTTTTGATACATAAAGAAAATCATCGTAAGAGTCCTTCAATGCATCAATCTCTTCTTGATCCGCAGACTTTTGATGCGGTGGAGCACTAATTATTTGTTGTGATTCATTATGATTGTTTTCTTTATTTTCTTTATATAATTCATTAGAAGTGTTTTTTGATGGCTCTTTAGTTTGTGTATCCATAATGAGTCCTTTCTTATTCTTTATGGGTAAATACTAACTTATATATCTATAACTATATTTATAACTATATCTATATTTGTATCTGTATCTATATCTATATGAACTACCTGTTTATACAGTTTCTAAAATGGTTAGTATCATCTTCTATGGGATGACCCAATTATACCGCATTATGATTTAGTATATCATAATTTTTATCAAAATCGGCCGAAAAATTCATAGTTATTTCATTTGTTGGTTTGTATATGAAAAAAATATGAAAGTACCTTTAAAAGGTTGTTAGGTTATTATATTCATATTTTTCTATGATCCATATTTTATAGATAATATATAAATAGATGACAAAATCGAGAAAAATCAATGAGATTAAATCAATTAATCGTTTATTTATAACTTACATTAATATTATTATCGAAAAAACTAGTAGTGCATAGAGAAAAATAGATTATATTTTATAAAATACGTATAAAACGCCGAAAAAATGAGTAAAAAAACACTCATATATTAAATTTTGTTTAACAAAATAAAGGTTCTGACAACAAATCTTGCTGTTTATGATAAAAACATGAAGAAAACTATTTACAACATTTTCGATATATGATATTCTGTTCATGACACAAAATGAAAGAAATATGAAAGATACTCAGAAAGGCGTAAAGGTATGGGAAATTTAGGCTTTTCCTTCTTTTGTATTTAAATGATTTAATTATAAGGATTGTAATTGTGTCTAGTTAAGAAAGGGGTTCATAGTAATATGAATAAAATCTTTAAAGTTGTTTGGAGCAAAACTAAAGAGTGCTACGTAGTAGTTTCCGAAGTTGCAAAAAACAATGGTGGTAAGAAAAAAGCTCTTGCTAGCGTATTAGCTGGTTTAGCTATGGTAGCTGCTACAGCAGGTACACCTGTACAAGCTGGTGTAGGTTTGGGGGGCAGTGCCGTTAACATTACACCTGATGGTACTTATAATGGTAGTAACCAAACATCTAAAAACTCCGTAGTTGTAGGTTACCAAAATAATGCTGCTGGTGGCCCAGCTGACGAAAGTGGCAAGATCATCTATGGTGCTGCAAATACTGCAAATAGAGAATCCTCTTTAGCACTTGGTAACCAAAATAAGGCTATTAATAAATCTGCAAGTGCAATCGGTGTTGGCAATACAGCATCTGGTGAAGCATCTGTAGCAATGGGTAATTCCAGTACAGCATCTGGTGACCGTTCTATCGCAATCGGTTCTGGTGCAAACGCTACTGAAGGCGCTGCTTTAGCGATTGGTCGTCAAGCGGAAGCAACAGGTTCCAGTGCTGTGTCTGTAGGTTACTTAAGTAAAGCTAAAAAGAATGTTGCTGTAGCACTTGGTGTTAATAATAATGTAGATGGTGAACAATCTACAGCCGTAGGTTCTAGTAATACAATTGCAACTGATGCTAACCAAGCAACTGTAATTGGTCGTACAAACAAAATTAATAGAGCAGGTTCCTTTGCTGGTGGTTTTTCCAATGTTACTAACGGTGAACGTAACGTAGCAGTTGGTAGTGAAAATACTACTACAGGAGAAGATAGTATTGGTATTGGTACTAAAGTAATTGCTGGTACAGGTAAAACAATTGCTATCGGTAGTGTAGCAAGTGACGCTGGTAAATATTTACAAACAATTGCACGTGGTAACGATACTGTAAATCCTGCAACAGGTCAGGTAAATAATGTATTTGCTCTAGCTATTGGTAACGGTGCTCAAGCAGATGGTAAAGCTAAAAGTGCATCTGGTATGATTGCAATCGGTGAAGAAGTAAAGGCTGATAATAATAATACAATTGCAATTGGTGTTAAAACTGAAGCAACTGGTAATAATGGTACAGCTGTAGGTAGTTACGCTAAATCTATTGGTACCTCCAGTGCTGCATTCGGTACACAAGCTGTTGCTAATGGTTTAGGCGCTACTGCATTCGGTCCTGGTGCAAGTGCTGGTGATGGTTCTACTGAAGCAGATGGTTCTACTGCTGTAGGCCGTAAATCTACTGTAACTGCTGCAGGCGGTACTGGTATTGGTTGGGCTACAACTGTAAGTGCTAAAGATGCTACTGCAATCGGCCATAGTGCTACTGCATCTATCGCTGGCGGTGTTGCTCTAGGTTCTGATTCTGTAACAACTACAGATAAAGGTATAAAAGGTTACAACCCAGCGGATAGCCGTACTAATAAATATAGTGATCAAGCTGGTGCAATTGGTACATCTACATTAGCTGCAGTTTCCGTAGGTAATGGTACAACTGCAACTCGTCAAATCACTGGTGTTGCAGCAGGTACTGCTGATACTGATGCAGTTAACGTAGCTCAATTGAAAAACGTTAATTTAAAATATGCTGGTGACACTGGTAATAGCGACGTATTGTTGAAAGACGGTACATTGAATGTTAAAGGTGATGACAAATTCATCTCCACATCTGCTGATGCAAATGGTGTAAAAATCACTGCTAAAGTAGGTGAAAATATTACTACTAATGCTGATGGTAAAGCAGTAGCTCCTACTACAAACGGCATTGCTACTACTGACAATGTAACTCAAGCGATCAACAACTCTGGTTGGAAAGTAACTTCCGCTAACAATGGTGGTACTACAAACGGCACTACTTCTGAAAAAGTAAGCCCTGGTGACACTGTTACTTTCAGCGCTGGTAAAAACATTGTATTAGACCAAGCTGGTAAACAATTCACATACTCCTTGAATAAGGATGTTGATTTGACTAAAGATGGTTCCTTAACAATTGGTGATACTAAAGTTAACAACGATGGCTTAACAATCACTGGTGGTCCATCTGTTACAAAAACTGGTATCGATGCTGGTAATAAAAACATTACTAATGTAAAAGCTGGTGTAAACGATACTGATGCAGTTAACGTAAAACAATTAAAAGACGCTAAAACTAAACTTGTAGATGGCAAAAATACTACCGTTGAAGGTGATGGATCCACAGCTACTCCTTATAAAGTAAATGTGGAAGGCGACTTGAAAGGTATTACATCCATTTCCAATGCTGACGGTGGTCCTAAAATGACAATTGGTGGCAACTCCATCAACATCACTGGTGGCCCACTTAACATGGGTGGTAGCAAAATCACTAATGTAGCTCCTGGTACAGATGATACTGATGCAGTTAACTACAGCCAAATTAAAGGTTTAAGAACTGAAGTTAAAGCTGGTACTAACGTAACTGTAGATAAAACTCAAGGTACAGATGGCCATGATATCTACACTGTAAATGCAACTGCTACTGGTGGCACAGCTTCTAGCTGGAACATTAAATCCTCTGCTACAGACGGTAAAAATAAGGGTATTACAACTGCAACAAACATTTCTGATGCTAAAACTGTAGAAATGCAAGCAGGTAAAAACTTAACTGTGAAACAAGCAGATACAGCTAACGGCGCTTCTGTTGAATTCGCATTGGATAAAGATGTTGATTTAACTAATGATGGTTCCTTAACAATTGGTGATACTGTAATCAACAAAGATGGTATGACTATCACTGGTGGCCCATCTGTTACTAAAACTGGTATCGACGCTGGTAATAAAAATATTACTAATGTAAAAGCTGGTGAAAACGATACTGACGCAGTTAACGTAAAACAATTAAAAGACGCTAAAACTAAACTTGTAGATGGTAAAAATACTACTGTTGAAGGTGATGGCTCCACAGCTACTCCTTACAAAGTTAATGTAGAAGGTGACTTGAAAGGTATTACATCCATTTCCAATGCTGACGGTGGTCCTAAAATGACAATTGGTGGCAACTCCATCAACATTACTGGCGGTCCACTTAACATGGGTGGTAGCAAAATCACTAATGTAGCTCCTGGTACAGATGATACTGATGCAGTTAACGTAAAACAATTAAAAGCTGCTAAGACAGAGGTTAAAGCTGGTGCAGGCGTAACTGTAGCTAAATCTCAAGGTGCTGAAGGTCAAGATATCTACACTGTAAGCTCCACTGGTGCTACTGGTAACACTGATCCTTCTAAAGTTGAAGCTGGTAAAAACACTACTGTAACAGGTGATGGTACAGCAGCTACTCCTTACAAAGTAAATGTAGAAGGTGACTTAACAGATATCTCTTCCATTACAAATGGTAACGGTTCTGGTAAAATCTCCTTCGCTGGTGATCAAGTTGTAAAAGTTGAAGGCGACAACCCTATTTCCTTAGATGGTAAAGGTGGTTATGTAACTGGCTTACAAAATAAAGATTGGGATATTACTAACCCAACGTTTGTTTCTGGTCGTGCAGCAACTGAAGACCAATTGAAAAAAGTAAGCGATGGCTTCAACAACACAGTTAAATTGACTGGTAACACTGGCAACACAGATACTCAAAAATTGAGCCAAGCTGGTGGTTTAAGCTTCGGTGTAGTTGGTGCTAACAACGGTCAATACATCAAAACAACTGCTTCTGGTACAGATGTAGTAGCTGATTTGTCCGATGACGCAAAAGCTAAATTAAACCACAAAGTAGAAGTAGCTTCTGGTTCTAGCAATGTAACAGTAACTACAGATACAACTGATCCTAATAAAACAATTTATAAAGTAGCTGTAGCTAATTCTTCTACACCTGGTGGTGCTTCCTCTACTGAAAGTGTAGTTAAAAAAGCTGACGCAGCTGGCGACACTAACATTGCTGACGTTACAGTAGCTGGTGGTAAAAATACTAATGATCCAGATGCTCAATACGAAGTTAATGTTTCCCGTAATGCAGTTAAAGATGCAGCACGTGAAGCAGTAACAGTTAACAACGGTGGTACAACTACTGGTGGCAACTACACAGCTGATGCAGACAACCCTATCACTGTTAACCCTGTGAAAGATGATGCTAACCACAACACTACATATGAAGTGAAATTCGATGGTGATAAGGCAGCTAAACAAATTCCTTTGACATACAAAGCTAATGGTACTGGTGACCAAACAGTTAAATTGGACAAAGGTTTGAACTTCACTAACGGTTCCAACACAACAGCTTCCGTAGCTGCTGATGGCGTAGTTAAATACGACTTGAACAAAGACGTTGATTTGACTAACGGTGGTTCCTTAACAATTGGCGATACAGTAATGAACAATGGTGGTTTAACTATCACTGGTGGTCCATCTGTTACTAAAACTGGTATTGATGCTGGTAGTAAGAAAATTACTAACCTAGCTCCTGCTACTGATGGTACAGACGCTGTTAACTACGATCAATTGAAAGCAGCTCGTACAGTTGTTACTTCTAAAGATAATTCTGTAACAATCAACAAAACAGAAAATGGCGATCAAGTAACATATGACTTGCATGTAAATGCAGCTGCTGGCACAGCATCTACTTGGAACTTGAAATCTGGTGCAGTTTCTGCTACAGAAGGTACACATTCTGGTGACACAGATCAAAACATTGCAGACGGTAAATCCGTTACAATGCAAGCTGGTAAAAACTTAACTGTTAAACAAACTAACGACGGTAACGGTAATACAGAAGTTGCATACGCTCTTGATAAAGAACTTAAAGATCTTACAAGCGTAACTACTGAAAAAGTAACAACTAAAGAAATCGGCTTACAAGATCCAACTGGTAAAACTACAACAATCAAGAACGATGGCGACCGTATTACATACACTAAAGACGGTGATACTAAAGTTCATGAAGTAGCTACTCTTGAAGATGAAAAACACATCAAACCAGGTAGCTATGCTGTAGACAATAAAGGCAACGTAACAATGACTTACGTTGACGGTAAAGGTCAAGATGTACCAAATGATAAAGTAGAGCTTACTGGTATTGCTAACCAAGATCTTTCCAACATCACTGATGATGGTAAGAAAGTAATCACTGGTCTTGGTTCCATTGTTAAAGGCGGCGAAAACGTTAACGTAACTGAAGCATCTGATGCTACTACAGGCCAAAAAACTTACACTGTAAATGCTGTAACTCCAGCTGTTTATACTAAAGCTGATGGCACTAAAGTAGTTAAACGTCCAGATGGTACTTTCACAACTAACATTGATGGTGCTCCTGGTAATGATGTTCCTGCAAGTGATGTTATTGTATCCTTCCAAGATGCAGCTGGTAACACAACTGGTGGCAACTCCATCATCAACAACGTTGGTTCTGCTATCGACAAAACTGGTACAGCTACTGGTGATACATTCTTAACTAAACTTGATAATGCAGCTACTGCAACTCCAAATGCAGCAGTAAACGTTAAAGACCTTAAATCTACATCCGATGCTATTATCGGTAAAGAGCTTCACATCGCTCCTACAGCAGTTAAAGCTGGTAGCACTGAAGCTAAAGGCGGTGTAGTAGACGGTACTGAAAACGTATACAAATACGATGCAGCTACTAAAAAAGTTACATTGACATACAACGATGGCAATGGTAAAGCTGTAACTGATACTAAAGCAGTTATCGACTTCTCTGATTTGAACATCCCAACTCCTGCTGCAGCTTACAGCTTCAAAACAAATGCAGCTGGTAACGTTGACGGTAACTCTACTGAAACTGAAGTAGCAAGCGGTAAAACTGTAAACTTCGGCGCAGGTAAAAACTTGACTGTAAAACAAGAAATCGGTACTGATGGTAGCCAAACTTACACTTACGCATTAGACAAAGAATTAACAAACCTTGATAAAGTAGTTGTTAATGGTAAAGACGGTGTCAATGGTAAAGATGGCGTAACTATTACTGGTCCTTCTGGCACAGCTGGTCAAGATGGTAACAACGGTAAAGTGGGTATCTCTGGTAAAGACGGTAAAGATGCAGTATCTATCTCCGGTAAAGACGGCGTAGGTCACATTGGTTTGACTGGCCCTGCTGGTAAAGATGGTAAAAATGCAACTGCCGATATCACTGTAAAAGATGGTGTTCCTGGTGTTGACGGCCAACCTGGTGAAACTATGACTCGTATCGTATACCAAGACAAAGATGGTAACGAACATCAAGTAGCAACTCACGATGATGGCATGAAGTTCGCTGGTGACGACGGTCAAACTGATGATACTAAAGTTATTAAGAAACATCTTAACAACGTAGTAGATATCATTGGTGGTGCTGATAAAGCTAAATTGACTGATAACAACATTGGTGTAAACAACGATAATGGTAAATTGAAAGTTCAATTGTCTAAAGACCTTGATCTTACTGAAAATGGTTCTGTAAAAATTGGTGATACTAACATTAATAAAGATGGTTTAACTATCGCTGGTGGTCCATCTGTTAAGAAAGACGGCATCAACGCTGGTGATAAGAAAATCACAGGCGTTAAAGCTGGTGAAGACGATACAGATGCTGTAAACGTTAAACAATTGAAAGATAACGCTACAACTGTTACATCTTCTGATAACTCTATCTCCGTAACAGACACTAACACTGATCCTGCTAAAGGTCATGCTTATGATATCAAGATCAATAGCCAAGGTGTTGTAAACAAAGCTCAAACTCCAGTGGTATATACTAAACAAGATGGCACTAAAGTTTACTTAGTAGGCGATAAATTCTACGACAACCCACAAGGTACAGGTGCAGAAGTTCCTAAATCTGATGTTATCGCTTCTATGAATAATGCTGATGGTTCTACAACAAACCCAATGAAATTGAACAACGTTGGTTCTTCCATCGCTGATAAAGCTGGTAATACATTCTTAGATAAGATTGATGCAGCAGCAGCTGACAACAATACTAAGAACGGTGCGGTAAACGTAACTGACCTTAAAAATACAGCTGACGCAATCGGCAACAAAGGTTTGAACTTCGGTACACAATCTACTGGTGCTAATAGTGAAATCCATAAAAACTTGGGTGAAAAACTTGAAATCGTAGGTGAAGGTACTAAAGCTGATGACAACTACAGCGCATCCAACATCAAAACTATGACTAAAGATGGTAAAGTTGTGGTAGCTCTTGATAAAGATCTTAACGGCTTGAACTCCATTGGCGTTCCTGGTAAAGATGGCGTAGCTGGTAAAGATGGTGTATCCATCTCCGGTAAAGACGGTGCTAACGGTATCGACGGTAAAGTTTCCATCGGTAAAGATGGTAAAGACGCTGTATCTATCGCTGGTAAAGACGGCGTAGGTCACATCGGCTTAACTGGTCCTCAAGGTCCTGCTGGTGCAGATGGTACTGGTGTAGATATCTCTACAGATCACGGTTCCAAAACTCTTGTTAAACCAGAAGCTAACAATGGCGACAAATCTGAACGTATCGTATACGTACCAAAAGATAAAGATGGTAACCCATTGAAAGATACTGATGGCAACCCAATCAAACGTGAAGTAGCAACTATGGACGATGGTTTGAGATTCACAGGTAACAACACTGATACTGAAAACAAACATGCGTTGAATACACTTGTTAAAGTTCAAGGTGAAGGTGTGACTGCAGCTCAATCCACTGCATTCCAATCCGCTGCTGGTAACATCAATGTAGTAGCTGACGGCACTGATACTTTAACAGTTAAATTGAACAAAGACCTTAAAGGTATCAACTCCATCAAGAACAGCGACAATGGTCCTGCATTGAACTTCAACGCTGGTGACCTTTCCGTAACTGGTGGTAACCTCAACATGGGTGGTAACAAAATTACTAACCTTGGTAAAGGTACTAACGATACAGATGCGGTTAACTTGAAACAATTGAAAGATTCCCGTACAATCGTTAAATCTACTGATGGTTCCGTAGGTGTTCGTGAATCTGAAAGTGCTGATGGCGCTAAAGTATACGACTTGTCTACTGGTGCAAGCCCTCGTTTCGATGAGTTAACTGATGAAATCGGTCGTGTAGGTGCACAAGGCGCAGCTCTTGCAGCATTGAAACCTATCCAATACGATCCATTAGAACCAACTCAAATCATGGCTGGTTATGGTAACTACCGTGGTAACTCCGCTATTGCAATGGGCGTTGCTCATTACAAAAACGAGTCCACAATGATGCATGCAGGCTTAGCTTGGGCAGGTGGTTCCCGTCACATGATGGCAAACGCTGGTGTAACTTGGAAAGTTGGCAACCGTGATAGCGAAGCTGCAGTAGCAGATCGTTACCGCAAAGGCCCTATCAGCTCTGCTTATGCAATGCAACAAGAAATGGCTTCCGTTAAAGCACAAAACGCTGGATTAAAAACAGAAGTATCTGATTTGAAAGCTGAAAACGAACAAATGAAAGCTCAAATTGCTGCTATGATGGCAAAACTTGGTATGTAATCATTTGTGAGTGTAAGAACTGAATGAACAAAGAAAGGTATGCGCTACCTAGCGTAGCGCTTACCTCTCCCTATTGTTTATGAAAATAATGCTTTTAAATATGAACGTGAAACGCGTGAGAGATACTTTCACCATAATCTAACGATAGAAAAGAGGAATATAGAATGAAAAAATCTACATTACTTGCTTGTGCAGCGGCTCTTGTTATTTCTACAGGCGTTGTAGGTGCACAATCCGCTCCAACATATGACGATAACCTAATTTTACGTAACCCAGTATCTGCTCCAGCATTGGGCAATGTAGTATTGGTTCCAGTGGCTAGTCCACAAACAGTGTCTGCTGTTCATGATTATGTAAAAGCTTGGCAAAATGCGGAAATCAACATCGCAAAAGCTAAAGTGAAATACGAAAACCATGAACGTATGACTAAAGCTGAGAAAAAATGGTTACATTCCTATGACAAACACAACTATGCTGACTACTTCCGTACACATTCCATCGGTCGTGTACATGGTCAAGAAGTGTTCTTGAACTGGAATGGTGAAAACCGTAATAAAAACGAATACGAATACTTTGAAATGCCTAAATACAATAAAGAAGATGGCTTCACTAACAGCTATGGTTACAATGTATTGCGCGGCATGACAGATCGTATTAACGAAATCATCCAAAAACAAAAAGAAGTTGGCGGTCCTATGACTGACGACGAAGCACAAGCGTTAGAAGATGCTATTTTGGATGTAATGGCTAAAGACCAAGAAAACGTTTCTAACGAAGAACTTCGTCACTACATGAACGAAACAATCTGGTTCGCAGCTAAACAAACTGTAAAAAATAAAGCTAGTGAAGAACCTACTGTTCAAGATGAACACACTGTAGATCTTCGTGAAGCGATCAATCGTCCAGCTAACCAAGAAACTAAAAAAGTAGACTTGCGCGCTGCGATTCAATAATAAGGTTTGTAAATTTAACTATAAATCATTAACACACTGAGAGCTCGGCATAAACGATATACAATGAATTAGGAAGATGATGTGTGACGCACAGTGTAAATAATGAACAACTACATATGGCCCTCATACGGCGATTGTTTGAGGGCCTTGCTGTTCCCTGGACCCCGACTAGGGCACACAATCCTTATGCGAAACGACGCCATCCGAAAGGATGGCGTTGTTTTTTGCGTTTATCTATTGTTGTCCTTACTTAAGGCTCAATAGTCGTACAAATATAAACAATTATAAAATAATAGACTGCTTATATTAACTACCTTTTTCTATGCATTTATGAAGAAACGCTTTATTACTATGTTTTATCTTCATCTAATTTAGAAAGTTTATATATTTTAGATGAAGATAAACTTGTATAAGATATACAAATATAATGTAAATATAAACTGATACGATCTATTTTATACTCTTATATATATAATGTATTATATTATATATAATACAACTATAAAAGAAACCCTTATTTTATGCGGATGTGTAGATATTTCCACATATCTAGAAAACTCGATTTATCTTGTTTAGAAATATAAAATTTATTTTAATAATTTTAGGAATTTCTATTTACATTTAGTTTATAAATTGGTATTATATTAATATCTTAATGAAGAGTATGTGAACGTGTGTCATAAACAATTCATGAAACAAAAAATGTATATAAGGCATTTAGTGTTTTCTTTATAAGAGAGAAAGGGGTTCATAGTTTCTATGAATAAGGTTTTTAAGGTCGTTTATAGCAAATCTAAAGGCTGCTACGTAGTAGTACCTGAAACTGCTAAAAACAATAACGGCAAGAAAAAAGTATTAGCTAGCGTATTGGCTGGCTTGGCTGTAGCTGGTGCTATGGGTGGTATTGCGCCTTTAGAAGCACAAGCGGGTTATGATACTGGCAACAGTCATGTAAATATTTGGGCTGATACAAAACCAGGATTCAATGGTAGTAATTATAATGTAGGTCAAAACTCTATTGTTGTAGGTTACCAAAATACTACGGATAATGTAGCTGGTAATGATGGTAAAGTAGCTATTGGTGCTAAAAATACATCAACAAATAACGCGACTACTGCAGTCGGCAATAGAAATACGGCTACAGGTGGTGCTGCTACAGCTGTTGGTGCAGGTAATAACGCTTCTGGCGATGCTTCTTTGGCTGTAGGTAATGTAAGTAATGCAAATGCTAGAAGTGCTGTTGCTGTTGGTTCCTATAACAATGTTAATTACACAGAAGGTACTTGGCAAACAACACCTAAAAATGCTGGTGAATACTCTACAGTAATTGGTAACTATTCTAGTGCTACTGGTACAAGCTCATCCGCTATGGGCGTATATACAAATGCTGCAGGTCCTGGATCTGTTGCAGTTGGTTATCGTGAAAATGCATTGGGTCAAAACTCCGTTGCGATTGGTTCTGAAAATACATCTCATGTAGCAGATACAATTACATTAGGTCAATCTAATAATGCTAAAACAATGGGTGGTATCTCCATTGGTAAAAATAACTTAACTGACTCTGCAGATGGTAATCGCAGTGATGTAGAACGTAATAGAGAGAATTCCCAAATTGCTATCGGTCGTGATAATACAGCGACTAACTTAGATGCTATCGCAATTGGTCGTGATACACATGCTACAGGCTCTGGTGCAACAGCATTCGGTGCTCGTGCTGATGCTTCTGGTAACAACTCCATTGCTATCGGTCAAAGTGGTAAAACTTCTGATCGTGTTGTTGCATCTGGTGTAAACTCTATTGCTATCGGTATGCAATCTCAAGCAACTGGTGAATCTGCTATCGCTGAAGGTCCTGGCTCTCGTGCAGCTGGCAAATACGGTGTTGCATTAGGTCGTACAACTAAAGCAAATGCTGAGGCTGCAACTGCTCTAGGTAATGCGGCAGAAGCTAATATCGCTAATGGTGTAGCTCTTGGCTCCTCTTCTGTTACAACTACAGATAAAGGCGTTGTAGGTTACAACCCATCTGATTTACATACCCGTAAATACACTAACTTACAAGGTAACGTACAAAAGGCTACTACAGCTGCTGTATCCATCGGTAATGGCGAAACATTGACTCGTCAATTGACTGGTCTTGCTGCAGGTACTGCAGACACTGACGCTGTTAACGTGGCTCAATTGAAAAACGTTGGCGTTGCTGTGACTGGTAACACTGGCTCAAGCGACTTCTTAACTGATGGCGGTAAATTGAACGTTCGTGGTGAAGGTCGTGTATCTGTAGCTGCTAGCGATGATGGTGCTAAAGATTCCAAATTAACTTTGAAATTCGATGACACTAACTTGGTAAAAGCTGGTAGAAACGTAACTGTTGATACATCTGTTACTGATGGTAAAACTACTTACACAATCAACGCTGCTGATACAGCTGCTAAATATGATTTCTTAACAAATGCAAAAGCTAACGGTGGCAACTTAGACGGCACTGCAAAACCTGCAACTGTAGCAAATGGCAATACTGTTAACTATGCAGCTGGTAAGAACTTAACAGTTAAACAAGAAATTAACCAATCTATTGGTGAACAAACATATACATACTCTTTAAATAGCGATCTTGGTGGCATTACTTCCATTACTAACAATGGTGGTACTACTATGCACTTTGGTCCTGACAACATCAGCATCACTGGTGGTAACCTAGATCTTGGCGGTAATAACATTACTAACCTTAAATCTGGTGGCGATGTAACCAATAATGCTGCTAACATCGGCGATGTTGTTCGTATTTCTAAAGCGAACGACTTGCATGTAGCTCCTACAGCTGGCACTAATAACAATGTGGCTGAATACACTGTAGATGCTAACAAGAAGGTTACATTAACTTACCAAGATGGTAATGGTAAAACTGTTAACGGCCCTAAAGCAGTTATCGACTTGAGCGGTTTGAAAACTGGCGACATGAGCTCTTTCAACGTGAAATCTACTGCTACAGAAGGTAAAGTGGCACAAGGTTCTGCTGGCGTTCAAGAAATCCGTGACGGCAAAACTGTGGAAATGCAAGCCGGCAAAAACATGACCATTAAACAAACTAATAATAATGGTAATGCAGCTGTTGAATTTGCATTGAATAAAGACATCGATTTGACTCCAGATGGGTCTATCAAAATCGGTGACACTAACATTACTGATAATGGTTTGACTATTAACGGTGGTCCATCCATTACTAAAACTGGCATCAACGCTGGTGGTTTGAACATTACTAATGTGAAAGCTGGCGTAAACGACAACGATGCAGTTAATGTTAGCCAATTGAAACAAGTTCGTGCTGATGAACGTCACATCAAACCAGGTGAATACGCAGTTGATAATAACGGCAAAGTAACAATGACTTACCTTGATGGTAACAACAAAGACGTTCCTAACGAAACTGCTGTTATCACAGGTATTGCTAAACAAGATCTTTCCAACATCAACAATGGTGGTAAGACTGTCATTAAAAACCTTGCTAAAGAAGCTATCGACATGGAAAACGGTAAGAACACAACTGCTTCTCACCGTGACGTAAATGGCGTTAAAACTTTCAAAGTAGACGTTGAAGGTGATTTAACTGACATTACATCCATCACAAATAAAGATGGCGACGGCAAAGTTGTATTTGGTGGTAACCAAACTGTAAATGTTGCAGGCGATCACAATATTAACTTGAATGCTAAAGTTGGTGACATCACTGGTTTAACTAACGTAACGTTGGATGCTCCAGACTTCGCTAAAAAAGGTCGTGCTGCAACTGAAGAACAATTGAACATTGTTAATAACAAGTTCAATAACACAGTTGGTTTGACTGGTAACACAGGCGCTACTGAATTACAAAAATTGAACAAACAAGGCGGCTTGAGCTTCGGCGTTGTAGGTGCTAACAATGGTGAGTACATTAAAACAACTGCTTCTGGTTCCAATGTAGTGGCTGACTTGTCCGACAGCGCTAAAAACAAATTGAACAGCACTGTTGAAGTTCAAGGTAAAAACGCTGCGAAAGTAACAAGCAACGTAGTTCAAAATGCAGACGGTAGCAGTAAAACTATCTATACTGTAGATGTTAATAACGTAACACCTACTGCAGCTTCTACTGAAAAAGTACAAGCTAAAGCAGACGTGGCTGGTTCTAGCGACAAAAATATCGCTAAAGTATCCCCTAAAGCAGGCGACCAATTCGGTGAAGCTGGTGCAACTTACGAAGTAAACGTATCCCGTAACGACGTAAAAGACGCAGCTCGTGAAGCAGTAACTGTAAATACTACAAATACAACTAACAACCCTATCACTGTTACACCTGTACAAGATGAAGCAAATCATAACACTACATACCAAGTAACATTCGATGGCGACAAAGCTGCTAAACAAATTCCTTTGACTTACAAAGCGAATGGCACAAACGAACAAAAAGTTACATTGGATAAAGGTTTGAACTTCACAAACGGTAAAAACACAACAGCTTCTGTAGATGCTGAAGGCGTTGTTAAATACGATGTAAACAAAGACTTAGTAGACATCCATTCCATTTCCAACACTACAAATGGTCCAAAAATGGAATTCGGTCCTAACTCCATCAACATCACTGGCGGCCCTATCAACATGGGTGACCAAAACATCACTAACCTTAAATCTGGTGGCGATGTAGTGAATAACGCTGCTAACATCGGTGACGTAACTCGTATTTCTAAAGCTAACGACTTGCACATTGCTCCAACATCTTCTAACCGTCAAGGTGAAACTACTACATCTTACGCTTACGATGCAGCAAGCAAATCTGTAACATTGAAATATAACGATGGTAATGGTGTTAACCAATCTGGTACAGTGGCAAAAATCGACTTGTCCGGTTTGGCTGATCAAATCAAAGACGGTTACTCCTTCTCCACTGACGCTAAAGGCAATGTAGTTGGTAACCATGCTGTTACACCTGTAGCAAATGGTAAAACTGTTTCTTATGCAGCAGGTAAAAACTTAACTGTTGCTCAAAATATTGATAATGCAACTGGTGAACATACTTACACATATGCATTGTCCAACAACATCGACTTGACTCCAAATGGTTCCTTGAAAATTGGCGACACTATTCTTAACAATGGTGGCTTAACAATTACAGGTGGCCCATCCGTTACTAAAACTGGTATCAACGCTGGTAACTTGAACATTACTAATGTGAAAGCAGGCGTAAACGATACTGATGCAGTTAACGTAAAACAATTGAAAGATGCTCGTACAGTAGTAACTTCCAACGATAACTCCGTAACAGTTAACAAAACTGAAAACGGCAACCAAGTTACTTATGACTTGCATGTAGCTCCAGGTGCTGCACAATCCGTATGGAATGTGAAATCCACTGGTAATACAACTGCTGACTCCGAAGCAACTGCTAAAACTATCACTGACGGTAAAACAGTTGAAATGGCAGCAGGTAAAAACTTGACTGTTAAACAAACTAGCAACAACGACGGTGCTAAAGTTGAATTCGGTTTAGCTGGTGACTTGACTAACATCAAGACTATTAAAAACGAAGGCCCTGCTACTTTCACAATCGGCGGCAACGAATTCAAATTCGATGGCGGCAATGTGAACATGGGCGACAACAACATCACTAACCTTAAATCTGGTGGCGATGTGATCAATAACGCTGCTAACATTGGCGACGTTAAACGTATCTCCAAAGCTAACGACATTCATATCAAAGACAAAACATATACAGTGAACGCTGATAAAACAGTTACATTGGAATATGTTGATGGCAATGATAATGCAGTGAACAAAACAGCTAAGATCGACTTGAGCAACTTGCCTACAGGCGATAAAGCTGCTGTTGAAAGCGTAGTTAAAAAATCTGCTGCAGCAGGCGACACTAACATCGCTGATATCACTGTAGCTGACGGTAAACAAACTGGTGATGCGAATGCTAAATACGAAGTAAATGTTTCCCGTAATGCTGTTAAAGATGCAGCTCGTGAAGCAGTGACTGTAAACAATGCAAACAATAGCAACAATCCAATCACTGTTACACCTGTTCAAGATGAAACAAACCATAACACAACTTACCAAGTAACATTCGATGGCGATAAAGCGGCTAAACAAATTCCTTTGACATACAAGGCGAATGGCTCTAACGACCAAAAGGTTACATTGGATAAAGGTTTGAACTTCACAAATGGTTCCAACACAACAGCTTCCGTAGCTGCTGATGGCGTAGTTAAATACGATCTTAACAACAACGTAAACTTGACTCCATCTGGTTCCTTAACTATTGGTGATACTGTTGTTAACAACGGTGGCTTAACTATCTCCGGTGGTCCATCTGTTCTTAAAACTGGTATTAATGCTGGTAACTTGAACATCACTAATGTAAAAGCTGGTGTAAACGATACTGATGCAGTTAACGTTAAACAGTTGAAAGATTCTCGTACAGTAGTAACTTCCAACGATAATTCCGTAACAGTTAACAAAACTGAAAACGGTAACCAAGTTACTTACGACTTGCATGTAGCTCCAGGTGCTGCACAATCCGTATGGAATGTGAAATCCACTGGTAATACAACTGCTGATTCTGAAACTACTGCAAAAACTATCTCTGATGGTAAAACAGTTGAAATGGCAGCAGGTAAAAACTTGACTGTTAAACAAACTAGCAATAACGACGGCGCTAAAGTTGAATTCGACTTGGCTAACGATATCAAGATTGGTAACGATGGCAAAGACGGTAAAGATGGCGTTGACGGTAAAATCGGCGTAAACGGTAAAGACGGCTCTGCTGTTGTAATCAACGGTAAAGATGGCTCCATCGGCCTCAATGGTAAAGATGGTAAAGACGGTCTTACTATCCGTGGCGCTAATGGTCAAGACGGCGTAAATGGTACAAACGGTACTAACGGTATCACTCGTATCGTATACGAAGACAAAAACAACAACAAACACGAAGTGGCTACTACTGATGACGGCTTGAAATTCACTGGTAATAACACTGATGTTGTAAACAAAAACAAATTGAATAGCCTTGTTAAAGTTCAAGGTGAAGGCGTAGATAAAACAACTTCTGCATCCTTCAAGAGCGCTTCTGGTAACATCAATGTAAAAGCTGATGGTACTGATACTCTCGAAGTTCAATTGAACAAAGATTTGAAAAACATCACTTCCATTAAGAATGATGGTCCTGCAACTATGACAATTGGCGGCAACGAATTCAAATTCGATGGCGGCAACGTGAACATGGGTGGCAACAACATCACTAACCTTAAATCTGGTGGCGATGTAATCGATAACGCTGCTAACATCGGCGATGTAAAACGTATTTCCAAAGCTAACGATTTACACATTGCACCAACTCAATCTGATCGTGCAGGTGAAACTACTACATCTTACTCCTATAATGTAGCAGACAAATCCGTTACATTGAAATACAACGATGGCAATGGTGCTAACCAATCTGGTACAATCGCGAAAATCGACTTGTCTGGTTTGGCGGATCAAATTAAAGATGGTTTCACTTTCAAAGCAAATGCAACTGCTAACGGCGGTAAAGTAGAAGGTACTGCAACTGCAACAACTGTTGAAAACGGCGGTACAATCAACTACGCAGCAGGCAAAAACTTGACTGTTGAACAAACTATCGATCCAACAACTAAAGACCACACTTACACTTATGCATTGACTGACGATATTAAACTTGGTCATGATGGTAAAGATGGTAAACCAGGTAAAGATGGTTCTATCGGTGTAAATGGTAAAGATGGTTCTGCTGTTGTAATCAACGGTAAAGACGGATCCATCGGCTTGAATGGTAAAGACGGTAAAGATGGTCTTACTATTAAAGGTGCTAACGGTCAAGACGGCGTTGACGGTAAAAACGGTCAAGACGGCATGACTCGTATCGTATACGAAGACAAAAACAACAATAAACACGAAGTGGCAACTACTGACGACGGCATGAAATATGCTGGCGACAATGGTCAAACTGACTCCACTAAAGTTATCGCTAAGAAATTGAACCAAACATTGGATATCACTGGCGGTGCGGACAGCACTAAATTGACTGAAAACAACATCGGCGTGAACAACGTAGATGGTAAATTGAAAGTTCAATTGTCCAAAGAAGTTAACTTGACTCCATCCGGTTCCTTAACAATTGGCGATACTAAGATCACTGACGGTGGTTTGGTAATCAACAATGGTCCATCCATTACTAAAGGTGGCATCAATGCTGGTGACTTGAATATCACTAACGTGAAAGCTGGCGTAAATGACACTGACGCAGTTAACGTAAAACAATTGAAATCCGCTAAGACAGAAGTTAAAGCTGGTGACAACGTAACAGTTGATAAAACAATTGGTGCTGATGGTCAAAACATTTACACAGTAAATGCAAAAGCAACTAACCTTGGCGATGCTGAACTTAACTACACAGCTAACGGCGGTGCTAAACAAAAAGTTAAATTGTCTGAAGGCTTGAACTTCGTTGATGGTAACTACACTAAAGCTTCCGTTGATGCAAATGGTGTTGTTAAATACGACGTAACACTTGGTAAAGTGAGAGACGGCGTTGACGGCAAACCAGGCGTAGATGGTGAAAATGGTATCGCAACAGTTAAAACTGTAGTAGATACAATCAACAACTCCGGTTGGAAAGGTGACGTTACTGGTAACACAGTAGGCGATCACAGTGCAACAATCGTAAAACCTGGCACAACTGTAAACTTCGGTGCAGGTAAAAACTTAACTGTTGAACAAATCGTTGATGCAGTAACTGGCAACCACACTTACAACTATGCATTGTCCGACGATATCAAAGTTGGTAATGATGGTAAAGACGGTAAACCAGGTGTTGACGGTAAGATCGGTGTAAACGGTAAAGACGGTTCTGCTGTTGTAATCAATGGTAAAGACGGCTCTATCGGCTTGAATGGTAAAGACGGTAAAGATGGTCTTACTTTCAAAGGTGCTAACGGTCAAGACGGCGTAGACGGTAAAAACGGTACTAACGGTATGACTCGTATCGTTTACGAAGATAGCAACAACAACAAACACGAAGTTGCTACTACTGATGACGGCTTGAAATTCACTGGTAACAACGAAAGCGTTGTAAACAAAAACAAACTTAACTCCACAGTTAAAGTTAAAGGTGAAGGCGTTACTGAAGAGCAAGAAAAAACATTTGAATCTGCTGCAGGTAACATCGCTGTAACTGCTGATGGTAACGATACTTTGAACATTCGCTTGAATAAAAACATCAAAGGCATCGACTCCATCCAAACTAAGGAAATCCACTTAGGTACACCTGATAATTACACAACAATTAAGAAAGATGGGGACCGCATTAAATACGGCGACAAAACATTCGCTAATACTGACGATATTTGGACAATCCAAGCTAATGGCACAGATGTTCCAGCTAACGGCGGTAAAGTAAATGTTAAAGGTGCTGACGGTATCACAGTATCCAAATCTGCTAATGGCGAAATGACAATTAGCGGTGCTGGCCTTGGTACAATGAACAGCTTCAACGTTAAATCTTCTGGTAATACTACTGCTGATTCTGAAACAACAGCTAAGAGCATTACAGATGGTAAAACTGTTGAATTCTCCGGCGGTAAAAACCTTACTGTAAAACAAACTAGCGACGAAAACGGCGCTAAAGTAGAATATGCATTGAGCAACAATGTAGATCTTACTAATAAAGGTTCCTTAACAGTTGGCGATACTAAGATCACTGATGGTGGCTTAGTAATCAACAATGGCCCATCTGTAACTAAAGACGGTATCAATGCTGGTAATAAACAAATTACTAACGTTGAAGACGGTGTAAACGACACTGATGCGGTTAACGTACGTCAATTGAAAGCAGCTAAAACTAACCTTGTTGACGGTCAAAACACTAAAGTGACTGGCGACGGTTCTAAAGCTAACCCTTACAAAGTTAATGTTGAAGGCGATTTGAACAAAATCACTTCCATCACTAACAACGAAGGCGATGGCAAATTAGAATTCAAAGGTGACCAAGTAGTTAACGTAGCTGGCGACAACACAATCAAGCTTGATGGTAAAACTGGTGACATCACTGGCTTAACTAACAAAACTCTTGATTCCGCTGACTTCGCAACTAAAGGTCGTGCAGCAACTGAAGAACAATTGAAACTTGTTCAAGAAGAAGCAGCTAAAAAATCTACTGAAAAAGTACAAGCTAAAGCTGATGCTAATAACATCGCTAAAGTAGCTCCTAAAGCTGGCGATACATTCGGTGCAGCTGGTGCAACATACGAAGTATCTGTAGATAAAAATGACGTTAAAGATGCAGCTCGCGAAGCAGTTACTGTAACAGGTGACAACAAAGCGATCACTGTAGACGTTCAACCAAATGCTACTAACCATACAACTAACTACCAAGTTAACTTCAATGGTAATGAAGCAGCTAAACAAATTCCATTGACTTACAAAGAAAATGGTGGCAATGCTAGAACAGTAATGTTATCTGAAGGTTTAGACTTCTCTAACGGCGTAAATACTACTGCTCACACTGATGCGAACGGTAAAGTATCCTTCGACGTGAAAGGTGACCTCACTAACATCACTTCCATTTCCAATAACTCCAATGGTCCTAAAGTATCCTTCGGTGGCGATACTGTAAATATCACTGGTGGCAACCTCAACATGGGTGGCAACAAAGTTACTAATGTTCAACGTGGCACAGATGATAACGATGCAGTAAACGTTAAACAATTGAAAGATTCCCGTACTACATTGACATCTGATGACCAATCCGTAGTATTGAAGAAAACTGAATCTGCTGATGGCGGCTTGAACTATGACCTTTCCGTAAAAGGCGCAGTTGACCCTCGCGTTGATCAATTGAACGAAGAAATCGGTCGTGTAGGTGCACAAGGTGCAGCATTGTCCGCATTGAAACCTATGCAATACGATCCATTGGAACCAACTCAAATCATGGCTGGTTACGGTAACTACCGTGGTAACTCCGCGATTGCAGTGGGCGTAGCTCATTACAAAAACGAGTCCACAATGTTCCATGGCGGCTTGTCCTGGGCTGGCGGTTCTAGCCACATGATGGCAAACGCTGGTGTAACTTGGAAAGTCGGTAACAGAGATGCTGAAGCAGCTGTAGCAGACCGCTACCGCAAAGGCCCTATCAGTTCTGCATACGCAGTACAAACTGAAATGGCAGCAATGAAAGCTCAAAATGCCGGATTAAAAGGTGAAGTATCTGACTTGAAATATGAAAACGAACAAATTAAAGCTCAAAACGCTGGTCTACAAAGTGAAGTAGAAGTATTGAAAGCTCAAATGGCTGCAATGATGGCGAAAATGGGTATGTAATTTAGTTAGCAAATGGATACAACTGGTATGGGTTCCTTCGGGAGCCCTGAACCAGCACATTAATTCGACTATGAAAAGAGGAATAGATATGAAAAAATCTACAATGCTTGCTTTCACAGCGGCACTTTTAATGAGCGCAGCATCCATCACTGGTCACGCCGCAAGTGCACCAACATATGATGACAACTTGATCTTGCCTAACCCTGCATCCGCACCTGGTTTGAGCAATGTTGTATTGGTACCTGTGGCTAGCCCACAAGTAGTACAATCCCTTCATGATTACGTGAAAGCATGGGAAAATGCTGAACAAAAAATCGCTTTAGCAGAAGCTAAACGAAACAATCATGAACAATTGACTAAAGCTGATAAAAAATGGTTGCATTCTAAAGATAAACATAACTATGCTGATTACTTCCGTACACATTCTTTAGGTCGTGTACATGGCTTTGAAACAGCTTTAAATTGGAACGGTGAAAACCGCAACAAAAATGAATACGAATACTTTGAAACACCTAAATACAATGAAAAAGATGGCTTCGTAAATAGCTATGGTTACAACGTATTGCGTGGCATGGTAGATCGTGTTAACGAAGTTGTACAAAAACAAAAACAAGTAGGCGGTCCTATGACTGACGACGAAGCACAAGCATTAGAAGATGCAATCTTGGATATCCTTGCGCAAGAGCAAGAACATGTATCTAACGAAGAACTTCGTCACTACATGAACGAAACAATTTGGTTCGCTGCTAAAGAAACCGTTAAAAACAAAGCGAGCGAAGAGCCAACTGCTGCTGATGAGCACGTAGTAGACCTTCGCAAAGCAATTAACGAACCAATGGGTAGCAACGACTACAACAAAGTTGATTTGCGCAGTGCAATTCAACAATAAACAATATCTATAGTAATGTAGGTATTGTAGCCTTTTCTTCTCTCGTTAAAAGGCTTAGTTGATCTCTAATACATACTGAAGATATATGTTGTATCCCTTACATACACATATATCTAAAATGACACATTGGCCCTTATATTGAGTTTATGAGGGCCCTATACCCTGGACCCCCGACTAGGGAACACAAATCCTTATTAAACAACGCCATCCGGTTGGATGGCGTTGTTTTTATTTGTATCTTAATTAGACTTGTACTAAGAAGGTATTAAAAGCTATTAGTTGACTACATAAAATCAACTAATAGCTTTTGACTTTTAATTATTCTATAGAAATGAAAACAAAATGAAATTTACATTGACTTTATAATTAAAAGCTCATATAATGACGATAAATTGCTAAAATTCGTTTGTAATTAATACTCTGTATATTGCTTGGGTTAAGAAATATTTAATGTATACTTGCTATGCTATTTCTTTTATTACATCTTTGCCGTTTTTAATATTTTTAAGTCGATTATTTGTCGACACATTTAAAAAGGCAATATTATTTATTTAGAAAACAAATAAGGAGACAATTTAAATGAATAAAAAATTATTATTAATGGCAGGAGTATTGTCTATTATTGGTTCTACTACTATGGCAGCTAATGAAAATACTGTAATTGAAAATAAGCCAAATGGCGATGTGGTTTATCGTGCAGAACATGTATTAGATCCTGGTCGCAATATTTATGATAAAACTACAATTAATCATAGTGGAATCGTGATTAATCGTAATAACGATGTAAACAATATTTATATTGGTTTTAATAATCCTCATTTAGCTGAAAACGATGGTATTGGTTATGTTAGTTTTGGTAACAGTATTATTCATCATGTTGCCAATGGCATTGTCGGAGATGATGTTGTCACTGTATTCCAACTAAAAGATGTAGAATCTATTGCAAAAAATAACGAAAAAGTAATTAATGATATTTCTAAAGATGTAGAAAACAATAAAGTAATTGGTAAAATTTCTATGGATTGGTTAGAAAATCATGAAGGACGAATTCAAAATTTAGAAGATAGAGTTGTTGATATTAGTAGCAACACTTTAAAACAAGCTAATCAGTATACTGATGCACGAATAGCAAAAGTAGGAGCATCTGTCTCTGCGTTAGCAGCATTACATCCGCTTGACTATAACCCTGATCATAAAGTTGATGTTATGGGTGGCGTAGGTCATTATCGTGGAAAAACAGCAGTAGCTTTAGGTGCAGCTTATCGCCCTAATGAAAACTTAATGTTTACAGTTGGTACAGCTATCAATGGTAAAGACTCATCTGTAAATGCAGGTGTATCTTATAAAGTTGGAGCTCAAGATAGTACTTATAAAAGTCAAGCTTCATTAGCAAAAGATGTAGAAGATTTAAAACAAATCGTAGCTAAATTACAAGCTGAATTAGAAGAGGCACGTAAAAAATAATTAATAAAAAAGAGAAGCTTATGCTTCTCTTTTTTTACTTTAATATATGAGACTAAAGAAAATAAGTGTTAAATTAGAAATAATAAACGTAGTTGTGATACGATCATTCAATATAGTAGATAATATAAAAAAAGTACTATAAAGCATTTATAATAACAAATAGTTGAAAATAGTAAGAAAAATATGATGAATAATATATATAACATTTAATGTCGTATATATGTCGTAATAAATGATTCCAATAAAAACATATAATAAAACAATTAAAATGTACCATATAAGTTGTATAAGATATGATATAAAATTAAAGAGAAACATAGATAGTGATAATTAAGTAGTATCGGTGATAGTTTAATAGCGTAATACTGATTATCTATATTATTGATAAGCACTGTATATAGTATATATAGTAGTGAGATATACCATATAAGCTAAGTCAGAAAAAAGTTTGCAAAATTTTAAAATTAGGGGTTGCGCCGCTCAGATCTTTGTACTATAATAGCTATACAGTCGTTCGAAGCGACTGTTTATTAGTTAGCAAACACTAGATAAAATCTATGTTTGTTGATAATCGTTTTAGAATAAAAATGTAATTCCTGGTTCAAACAGAAATTACAAAATTCTAAAAAAGATTATAAAAAGGTGTTGACATGAAAGTGACAACATGTTATTATAATCTAGTCGCCAGTTGGTGAAACACTTCGAAAGAAAGTGCTTCAAAGCTAGATGTAATCTGGTTTAACTGGTACAGATCTTTGAAAACTGAACAATGATAGGTAATCAATCATATGATTGAACATATGCCAGAGTGCGGGTTTTGACAAAGTCAAAACCAAACCATAATTCAAAGTTACTTAAATGTAACGACAACAAATAATGAGCTATTCAAATAGCTTCAAGATATCTTGGAGAGTTTGATCCTGGCTCAGGACGAACGCTGGCGGCGTGCTTAACACATGCAAGTCGAACGAAGAGCGATGGAAGCTTGCTTCTATCAATCTT
>OIEO01000036.1_pt1 | contig 119371 bp, 123 predicted proteins | sample 1581851 | NCBI WGS metagenome assembly OIEO01 (sample SAMN03281010, study PRJEB24777) | human gut metagenome | isolation source: fecal sample PR157 from 1 month old male Malay infant, caesarean delivered... | reverse complement strand
CTTGACCGCCAAGATAGTAGGTAACTGTTGGCTTTAGCTCAGTCATCACTTTGGCGACACCTGGTTGAACAGGCGCGATAAATATATGGTGATGGTAGAAGGAGTGAGGGAACATATCTAGTCGATAGCTAGGCGGTACGTCCTCTACGATTAACCATTTAGCGTTTACAGATTTACCATTGTCTAAGGTAATCTTAGAGTCATATCCACCTGTGGCAGATAGTATTGTCCAGTCCTCTAGTACTACTTGAGTGGTCGTCTGCCCCATCACTACTTCGTCTTTAAACTCGATAGATGGGGCAGGTCGTAACAAGAAAATTGCAGATATACAAATAACAATAAGAATAAGAAATGCAATAATTGAGCGTTTTAATTTCATGATATATCTCCCTTAGTTATCAATGAAATGGTGATAAAACTCTATGAATTCAAGCTCGCTTTCATTAAGTGATGATCGTCGTACCATCTGCTCAACCAGGTTAACATGCTGGTCGATGTGAAAGTCATCATTAATGATATGAGCTAACTCATGCTTAATCTGTTCCCTTAGTTTATCTTGAGATAGATGTTTATTGACATAGATATTATGCGTATCATTATCAGCAGTTTCTTCTGAGACTGCATCTACAAAAGGTAATTCACAATAAATTACATTCACTACCAAGCTAACACTCTCCCTTGTGTATTATTTGTTTTTTAATTTTAGTAGCTCAATGTATTCTACAGCCTTCTCCATATCCTCCTTGCTGATATCCTTTGCAGCCGAAAATAACATACGTGCACCTGGGCGTGTACGTAAATACTCTGCAAATTCAGCTGCTTCATTATCAGTATAATAGCCTTTACGTTCCCTAGGTATTAGGATAGGGTCTCCTACATTGGCCAACTCTTCAGGGCTAATATTTAAGCCTTTACATATTTTTATAATGTTATCTATTGATGCACCTCCCACATTGCGCAATATGGAAAACAATGTTGAAGAAGGCATCCCTATGTTAGCGGCGAATTCTCGCTGAGTCATCCCATATTCTTTAATCTTACCTTTTAAATATTCTTCTCTAGTCATGATAATAGCTCCCTATCAATTAACTATATATGTAAATTATAATATGCACTGTCTGATATTTCAATAATGAGTTATGAATTTTTATATATAAATCCGATATTTCAATATTTAATTATATTTAAACTAAACTTCAACAAGAGTTTATTGGACATGTCCGAAATATAAAGCTATACTAAAGCCATAGAGATATCCGAAATATCGGACATCAGATATATTTATTCATAACTAAGGAGGTGAAAAACTAATGTATCCAAATCTTAACGCAGAACTAGCTCGTAAAGGCTGGACACGTAAAGACTTAGCGAGAGAGACTGGGCTTAAGTACCAGACGCTCAATGAAAAGATAAATGGCAAGCGTCCATTTACCTTCCCCGAAGCGGTACTGGTTAAGAAAGCATTGTCTACTGAGCTTGGTCTCGAACAAATTTTTTTAACTTAGTTGTCCGATATTTCGTACACGGAGGTATTCACTATGAAGCAACAAGTACCGGATATAGCTCCAGTAGTCGCAGCATTAGATAGGTTTATTATTACAACCTTAGATAATGGCTACTTGGAAGAAGTCCAATGTGTAAGCGATCTAATCAACGCAAGGGTCACTTTGGTATCTACTTACCAACAAATGACTAGCAAGGAAAGAGCGCTACCTGTTAGAAAAGGTGGTCAACCAATCTATGCTAGACGTACAAAATAACCCCATCGGTACCGGACATACCGACAGGGCCAATCAAATAATAATTCGATTAACTTAAGTATACAACAACGAAAGGTATTTATCCATGAATAAAACAATTTTAATGACAGCAACAATCGCATCCTTAGCAGTAAATGTAATGGCTGCTAATAACAATACTTTAGCAGGCACGGACAATAACATCACAGCTACTTCCCATAGCTCCATGGTATCTGGGTACCAAAACAGCATCGACGCTAATAATGCGTTGGCGTTCGGTACAAATAATACCGTAACTGGTGAAAATGGCTTCGCCGGTGGCAACGATGCAAAAGCATCCGGCCGTAATTCCTTCGCCTTTGGCTCCCATGCTGAAAGCTTAGTTGAGTATACAGTGGCGATTGGAAACCAAGCAAGAACGGCCTCCTATGATAGCGTGGCCATTGGTAATGGTGCATTTGTATCTGGAGAAAGCTCCGTAGCCTTTGGTCGCTCCAATAATGTGACTGGAGAAAACTCCATCGCAGTTGGCGCTAACAACGGTACAGTGGCAGGTGGCCAGTCCGCCGTGGTTGGCTATAACAACAAAATTGGTTCCCAAAAGGAACAGCTAGTGTTTGGATCTAATTCCGAATCTAGTGGCCAAGGTGCCTTAGTGTTCGGTACACATGCTAAATCTATAGCGATTGATGCTATCGCATTTGGCAACAATACAATCTCTGATAAGCCTAACGCAGTGGCCATTGGCACTAATGCAGTCACTGACGATGCGGTAGGGGTTGACGGTGTAGACCTTAACGGCACTCGCCATATCTTCGCCGGCGAACAACCAGGCGCGGTTGTATCTTTTGGCTCAAAAGCTCGTACAGGTGCAGGTGGCGTGGCTCAGTATAACAGACAGTTGCAGAACGTCTCCGCAGGTAGAGTAGCGGCTGACTCATTAGACGCAGTCAACGGCTCCCAATTATACGCTGCGTACGATGAAATCAATACTATCGGAGGCACAGTAAATGGACATACTCAACAAATTAATCGAAACGCTAATAATATTAGTGCTAACACTAACCGCATTAATAACATTGAAGGCGCTGTTAACACTAACACTACTGCTATTAACAATCTAACAGGTGCACTTACTACTACCCAAGGTCAAGTAAAGGTAAATACAAAAGACATCGTAGACTTTAAAGGTAAAGCAAATGCAACGGCTAATACAGTAAACAATTTAGTAGCTAAAACAGATGCTAACACTCATGCGATTAACCAAGTAAATGATCGTGTATCTGACACTAACCAACGTATCGATAGCTTAGATAATCATTTTAATAACATGGATAAACGCATGAACAAGTTAGGTGCAAGTTCCGCAGCGCTAGCCGGTCTACATCCACTTGAATACAACAAAAATGATAAAGGTAATTTCGCTATTAGCTACGGTCATTACAGAAACGCAAATGCAGTAGCACTCGGAGCGTTCTATAGCCCTAATGAAAAAGTACGCTTAGGCTTCGGTATCACACTAGGTGGTGAAACTCAATTCAATATTAATGCTGCATTCCGTACTGGTAAAGGTTCTGAATACGAACCACAAGCTAAGAATGGCGAGCTTGAACAACTTCGTAAGGAAGTAGCTGAACTGAAAGCATTAGTTACTAAGTAGGAGGTAGTCATGATAAAGAAAACCATCGCAGTTAGCCAAATGGCTACCGTTCTTGGGTGGTCATTAACGGCGGTACGTGAATGTATCGCCAGGGATAAGTTCCCATTCGCTCAATGTTGGAATTGTCAAGGAAAGAAGGGTCGCACCTTCTCCATTGACAAAGAAGGCTTCCGATTCTACCTAGCTAACACATTGGGGTGGACTGCTAGCCGAATTGATAAAGAGTTCAAAGAAGCTCATATCCATTAATAAAACGAGGTGTACAGAAATGCTTACAGTGATAAAAATAATTGGCTTCATCTTAATCATGGGAGCTATGGGCTCCCTAGAACTTGACCGAGTATCATTCGGAGGATACATAATGCAAATCATGTTAGGCGGATTAATGATCGTATCCGCTAACCAATATGAACGTATCAAATACCTAAAGAGGAAGTTACATGGCACGCACTGAAAGAAATTTTAGGTTACGCCAGGATGTGTTCTATAAGTTATGGAACGCTAAGGCAGATGAGTTTAAAACTCAGAAGTCCATACAAGATGCTACTAAGTTATCAAAATCCACCATGCGAAGATTACTGCTTGGTAACAGAGTAGACTACAACACAGCGCGTTCCATAGCTAAGGTATTTAATGTTGAAGTTCCTATCATATTCGGTGAGGTGATTAAGTGTGAAAGATTATAGTGGCCCACAGCCAGTGATACACATGGCTGTACTAAGAAAGGGCTTCGATATAAAAAAGCTAGTCTATGAACGTACGATATACGGCTTTGTTGCCTGGTGTAAAGAAATTGGTATTAGCCCTAATATTGTCAAGCTAAATCGTGGTGATTGTTGCCGTGTATCAACTGCTGAACTCATAGCTAAAAACCTACGAATGTCCTTTAATTGTTTATTTAAGCGTACAACTATAAAACAAAACTCATGGGGGAACAGATTCGGATATAGGTTAAAGCATGATGAATTTAAAGCCTTGCTGACTAAAAGGAAGCTGAATGTACAAGGCGCTGCTGAAATATGTGGAGTGCATTTCGTCACACTATATAGCTATTTAAGAGACGAGAAAGTGGCTAGATTTAAAACTGCGGTCCTAATTGCAGATGGGCTTAAAGTTCCAATCGAAACAATATTCCAAGTACAAGATTACTAATACAAGAAAGGTAAACATAATGGACAAAATTAAAATCAATTCCTTTGAATTGGAAAACGTGAAACGCGTTAAAGCGGTATCTTATGAACCTACAGAAAATGGTCTAACTGTTATAGGTGGTAAGAATGGCCAAGGTAAAACGTCTATCTTAGATGCCATCGCTTGGGCGCTTGGTGGTGCTAAATTTGAGCCTTCCAGTGCTGCACGTGAAGGTAGTTATAATCCACCTAAACTTGAAGTAAAGCTATCCAATGGATTGGTAGTCTCTCGGACTGGGGCTAATAGCACACTTAAAGTGCTTGATCCAGAAGGTAAGAAATCTGGCCAAAAGATTTTAGATACATTCATTGGCCAACTTGCTCTAGACCTTCCTAAGTTTATGGAAATGAGTGACAAAGAGAAGGCTCAAGAATTACTTCAATTATTGGGCGTAGAAGACGAGTTAAAGAAGCTCGAAGGTGAATACCAAGAGGTATATGCTAAACGTCATTCTATAGGGCAAATTGCCACTCAGAAAGACAAATACGCTAAAGAGTTACCTGCATATGATGAAGTTCCACAGGAACCTATCAGTGCATCGGAACTCATTAAACAGCAACAAGATATCCTACTTCGCAATGCTGAAAATCAAAAGAAACGAAATAACGTATCTGCTATCAAGGCTCAGATGGTGACTGTCAACAACTTAGTAGATGAAGCCCAACGAAAACTAGAAGAGCTGCAAGCCAAACAAACACAGTTAGCAGAAGATTATGATATCGCAACGACTGCAGCTAAAGATTTAGAGGATGAATCTACAGCAGAACTTGAGGAGCAAATTAAGAATGTAGATGAAATCAACTCTAAAGTACGAGCTAACCAAGAGCGTCAACGTGCATTACAAGAAGCTGCAGACTTTAAACAAGAATACGATGAGTTAACGGATAGCATCCAAGATATCCGTGATCGTAAAAATAAATTACTTGAGTCTGTGGATATGCCTCTACCTGGTCTATCTATTCAGGAAGGTGTACTTATCTACAACGGTAAACAATGGGACTGCATGAGTGGTGCTGAACAACTGAAAGTGGCCACAGCCATCGTTAGAGCACTCAACCCTAAATGTGGGTTTGTATTGATGGACAAAATGGAACAAATGGACCTCGAAACAATGAAAGAGTTCGGGGGTTGGTTAGAGAAAGAGGGCTTACAAGTTATTGCGACTCGTGTAACTAATAACCTGGATGAATGCTCCATCATCATTGAGGATGGCCACATTAAAGGCGAAGAATTTAGTACAACAGGCAAGACTACAAAGACTAAACCAAAAGCTAAAGCGAAGCCTAAAGAAGATGTAATTGAAGAACCTAAAGTAGAAAACGATTGGGGTGAATTTTAATGAAGATTGTAACAGGTAAACGTAAACGTGCTCAAAAAGTGGTGCTGTATGGCACTGAAGGTATTGGTAAAACTACCTTCGCAAGCCACTTCCCATCTCCAGTATTCATTGATACAGAAAGCAGTACAGACCACTTAGATGTTGCTCGTACTGAAAAGCCTACATCATGGACAATGCTTATCTCCTTTGTAAAGGAATTTGCCATGATGCCAGGTGGTTATCAAACATTAGTCATTGATACTGTCGATTGGGCTGAACAGTTATGCGTAGAACACATCTGCGCTCAACATCAAAAGAAAGGTATCGAAGAGTTCCCTTATGGTACAGGTTATGTATTTGTACGTGAGAAAATGGGTCGCTTCCTTAACCTTCTTGATGAAGTCATCGATGCCGGAATGAATGTAGTGCTTACGGCACATACACAAATCCGTAAGTTTGAACAGCCGGACGAGCTAGGCGCATATGATCGTTTTGAATTAAAGCTAGGCAAGAAAACAGGTAGCCAAACTTCACCACTCATTAAAGAATGGGCTGATATGGTACTATTCGCTAACTATAAGAATGAAATCATTACATCGACTACTAATAAGAAAAAGGCAGTCAATGGTAAGCGATTAATGTATGCTACACACTCTCCAGCATGGGACGCTAAAAACCGTCATGGATTACCTGATGTGATGCCATTTGAATATAGCCAAATCTCTCACGTTATCCCTGATGATGTACTACCAACTGCTGCATCTGACGAACTAGCCAATGCTAGCACTGAAGACTACGCACCAGAAGTAGTTGAGGCGGCCAAGCAACAAACTGGCGAAGTCATCACTAAGGAAGAACCAAAAGTAGAGCCAGAACCAAAGCCTGAACCTGTAGCAAATGAAACGCCATTAGTAGAAACAGCTATTCCTAAAGCATTAAAAGACTTGATGGCCAAAGATGGCGTGACATTAGACCAAGTACAGTCCGTAGTTGTAGCTCGTGGTAAATATCCACAAGGTACTCCATTTGAAAACTATGATCCAGCATTCGTAACAGGTTGGATTATTCCTATGTGGGAAAAAATTGTTGAATTCATTAATAAATAAGAAACGAGGTAACAGATTATGAGTAGCGCATTTGAACAATTAGGTACAGAAGCATTAGGTTTTAACTCCGAAGTAGTAGCTGAGGTCAAGGAATTTACTCTACTTCCAGCTGGTGTATATCCATTCGTTATTACGAACGTAGAAAAAGGCTACACAGATGTGGCTACTGCTAAAATTCCGGCTAACACACCTAAAGCAGTTATCACATTAGAGGCCGATGGTGGCGAACAAGGTAAAAATAAAGTCACTGAACGATTGTACTGGATTCCCTCCATGATGTGGAAAGTATCTAACGTATTTATTGCTACTGGTTTAGCTAAACCGGGTGAAAAGTTTATGGCAAATCCTGACCTATTAATTGGCAAAACAGGTCAATTTGAACTAGCTCACAGAGTATATGACAAGAATGACGGCACGCAAGGTACTACTAATGAAATCAAGAAGTTTATTCAACCTAAAGACGATAGCTTCGGAGGTTTCTAATGGAATTAAGACCCTATCAGACAGAAGCAGTCAATGCTGTATGGTCAGAGTGGGAGAAAGGGAATAGACGTACCCTGTTGGTGTTGCCAACGGGGTGCGGTTAACGCAAGACTATATGTTTTGCAAAAATTGCTGAGGAGGCAGTCAGAAGAGGTAAGCGTGTATTAATCCTGGCACACCGTGAAGAGCTCCTTCAACAGGCCTCAGATAAAATCATGCAAGCCTCTGGACTGACTACAGCAGTAGAGAAAGCTGAGCAGTCATGCATAGGGAAATGGGACCGTATCATAGTCGGTTCTGTACAAACACTATGCCGTGACAGCCGGCTAGCTCTTTTTAGCAAATCCTACTTTGATACTATCATCATCGATGAAGCACATCATGCTTTATCGAGTAGCTATCAAGCTATATTAAACTACTTTGACACAGCCGATATACTCGGTGTTACTGCTACACCAGATAGGTCAGATATGCAGAACCTAGGCAAGGTATTCGATAGCTTAGCTTATGAATATACCTTACGTGATGCTATCAGTAGTGGCTACCTGGTAAAAATACGAGTACAGACATTACCATTACATATCGATTTTACCAACGTAAAGATAACAGCTGGGGACTTCCAAGCCGGTGATATTGGTAGAGTATTAGATCCTTACTTAGAACAAATTGCAGATACGTTACTTGACTACAAAGATAGAAAAATAGTTGTGTTCTTACCACTTATTGAAACGAGCCAAAAGTTCTGCAAGATGCTCATTGAACGTGGATTTAATGCTGCCGAAGTAAATGGTAATAGTAAAGACCGCAACGAAATCACAGAGAATTTTGCCAATGGCAAATACAACGTACTCTGTAATTCAATGCTACTGACAGAAGGGTGGGACTGCCCTAGTGTTGACTGCGTAATCGTACTTAGACCGACTAAATCAAGAGCCTTATATACGCAAATGATTGGCCGTGGTACTAGGTTATGCGAAGGAAAAGACCACTTATTAGTGCTCGACTTCCTATGGCACTATGAGAAGCACTCACTATGTAGACCGGCTCACCTAATAGCTAAGTCTAATGATGTAGCTATTAAGATGACGGAAATACTTGAAACTTCAAGTATGGACTTAGAGGCAGCAGAAGCAGAAGCCGAACGTGATGTACTAGCTGAACGTGAAGCTTCATTGGCTAAAGAGCTTGCAGCAATGCGCAAGAAGAAAGCTAAATTAGTAGACCCATTACAGTTTGAATTCTCTATTCAGGCTGAGGATCTAACACATTATGTACCAGCTTTTGGATGGCAGGCTTCAAGCATTACTGACAAACAAAAGAAAACTATCGAGGACTTTGGACTTAATCCGGATACTATCGAAGATGCCGGCAAAGCATCCATGCTCATCGATAGATTACACAAACGTAAGGCGGAGGGGTTATCTACTCCAAAGCAAATTAGATTTTTAGAAAACAAAGGCTTTAAGAATGTTGGCACTTGGACAAATACCCAAGCCTCTAACATGATAAGCCGAATTAGTGCTAGTGGTTGGAGAATACCGAAAGGAGTTAAACCTGCAACGTACCAACCATCATAAAGGAGTGCAAATGGAACAGAAAAAGTTAGATTTAAGAGAAGTATTGGAGTTTATTGACCCAGTCGATTGCTCCTACGAAGAATGGCTAAACGTAGGCCTTGCACTTCACCATGAAGGGTATCCAATGTTCGTATGGGAAGAATGGTCATCTAATGACGGTGAACGGTTCCATCCTGGTGAATGTGAAGCTAAATGGAATTCATTCGGTGCTTACACAGGTAAACAAATTACAGGGGCCACTATCACTCAGATGGCTAAAGAAAATGGATGGACATCTAACCGTAGTACTCAATGGGATACAACAGCAGTCCCATTTGGAACAATGGTTATGGCCAATCCTGATCCATACAAAATTATTGATAAGACCTGGGTAGAAGCCTCTGACATTGATATTCCAAAGCACTATCCTCAAGAACAACGTGTGGAGGACTTAACAAAGTACCTCCAAGCATTGTTTGAGCCAGATGATTATGTTGGCTATGTAAATACCGTATATGTACATCAAGATAAAGACGGTACTGAGATTAAATCTCCAACTAAAGGCAGTTATGGTCGTACGCAAAATCAAATTTTAGACGCTCTGAGAGCGAATAAAAAGGTTGATGATGCAATAGGTACACTCGATGAAGAGGCTGGCGCATGGATACGATTTAATGCGTTAGATGGGAAAGGCGTGAAGAATGATAATGTATCATCCTTCAAATTCGCACTTATCGAGTCTGACAACATGGAACTAGGGAAGCAAAAAGCTATCCTAGAGCAGTTAGAACTACCTATCGCAGCTATGGTATATAGCGGTGGTAAAAGTATCCACGCTATCGTACATATCGATGCTAATGATTATTCTGAGTACCGTAATCGAGTGGACTTACTATACCAAATCGTACAGAAGAATGGGTTCAAGGTCGATAAACAAAACAAAAATCCTAGCCGGTTATCACGTATGCCTGGTGTCATGCGTGCCGGTAAACCTCAATTTTTAATTGCTACGAATATTGGTAAAGAGTCCTTCAAAGAATGGGAAGAATGGATAGCCACTGTCAACGATGACCTACCTGAACCAGAAGATTTAGAAGCACTTTGGGATAATATGCCAGAGCTTGCACCTAGCTTAATTGATGGTATCCTTCGTGAAGGCCATAAGATGCTAATTGCTGGTCCATCTAAAGCCGGTAAGTCCTTCGCACTTATCCAGTTATGTATCTCTATCGCAGAAGGCAGACCGTGGTTCGGCTTTGATTGTGCACAGGGTAAAGTACTCTATGTAAATTTGGAACTTGATCGTGCGTCATGCTTACATCGATTTAAGGATGTGTATGAGGCACTACACCAGGCGCCAAATAATTTAGATAATATATCCATTTGGAATCTACGTGGTAAGTCACTACCTATGGACCAATTAGCGCCTAAGCTAATCCGTAGAGCTGAAAAGAAAGGGTACAAGGCTATCATTATTGACCCTATCTATAAGGTCATTACTGGCGATGAAAACAGTGCAGACCAAATGGCTAACTTCTGTAACCAATTTGACAAGGTATGTACTGAACTTAAATGTGCGGTCATCTATTGTCATCATCATTCTAAAGGCAATCAAACTGCTAAGCGTTCTATGGACCGTGCATCCGGCTCCGGTGTATTTGCTCGTGACCCAGATGCATTGATTGACTTACTTGAAATTGAAGCAGAGAACCTCGATGAAAACAAACTTGAAGGTGCTCCAGTTGATACTAGCCAATGTACTGCTTGGAGAATGGAAGGTACGCTCCGTGAGTTCCCTAGGTTCAAACCTGTTGATCTATGGTTTGAATATCCAATTCATAAGGTCGATGATAGTGGCTTCTTATCTATGGCTATGTTTAAAGACTCTCAAGAAAAAGGCCTTAACAAAATGAACAAGGCTAAGCAGTCTGCTAAAGAGAAAAAGAAACAGCAATTAGTCGATGCCTTTAATATCGCTGCTGCTAAGAATGGATTTAGTGGACGAGCTGACATAAAAGAGGTCATGGAAATTATGCAAATATCTGAAACTACACTTAGAAGATATTTGAAAGAAATGCCAATCTTCAAAGTCGAATTGGGTGAGATTGTTTCGAATGAAAATGTTAACCTAGATAAATTTTAAATAGGTTAACAATAGCTCCACCACACCTTATATATATATATAGGTGTGAATGAAATTTTGAATCTGATTGATAGTTGGAGTACATATGGTGGGGGTCGTAGACTCCCCCACCCATATGCCTCCTATAACTAATCAATTAAAAAGGTTTGGGTAGTAGTTTTGAATGTACTGCTAGAGGGTGAAAATATGTTGGTTAAAGATGAAACAAAATATTGTTGGGTTGATGATGAAGTAGCTGGTGAACCGCAGAATAGCATTAAAGAGGCTATCGAAGATTATTTGGATTACCAAAAAGATTCGTTTGATGTATGCGATAGTGATCATGGTTATTTAGGGGAATATGATTTTGAGTCAGTAAGCATTGGACATCCTTATTACTATGTACCTGATGTAGATGGTGAACGAGTGATTTGGAACGTGCTTGATTACAACTTAGATGATGAAATCGCAGAATGGTCAGACGATTACATGAAAGATGTTAAAAACGAACACATGGACGAACTAAGTGAAGAACTAACAAAAGTATTCCAAGCATGGGAGAAACGTCATGGATATGAAAATACATCATGGGTTGTGCAAGAAACTAAAACCTATATTATTAAAGATTACATTAAGGAGTGATTTTGAATGAAAACTCCATGTAAGAATTGTGAGCTGCGTACAGTTGGCTGTCATGGTACATGTGTTAGCTACATAATGTATAAAGCTAGAATGGATAGACAACTTAAAGAACGTAACTTGCAATGTGATGTAGGCGCTTATATTGGTAACAACATTAAGCGCATTAGACATAGATTGAGGAAGTGTAATAAATATGGTTTGGGATCCAATTATATCGAGTGACTGGCACCATGAATTATGGGTACGACTACGAGTAACTATGAACGATGGTAGCAAGTGTACAGGGTGGTGCTTTATACCAGGTGATAATGACTGGTTGCATGATCTTAATGAAGTGAAACCATTTAAAAGCTTTAAGCCAGTCGTAAATATGCATATATCAAAAAGGAATTGGTTACCACTTTATGATAGATACTTTGAAAACTTGCCTATTGTTGAAGTGAATGCTCATCAAATTAAGACATTTACAATTACTGACCGTATATTCGGTGTTCCAGTTGAAGTATGGGAAGCTCACGACAGAGCTAGGTATGAACGGTACCAGGCTATGAGAGGTGATAAGAATGGTGATTGAATTCTTTATCCCTCTTCGTAAAGTTCCAACAGGTACCCACCAACAGAAACGAGTGACTGTTAAGAATGGTACACCAAGGTTCTATGAGTCGGCAGAGGTGAAAGCTATTAGGAAGTTGTTCACAGAAGAGCTGGCACCACATACTCCTACGGATCCAATACAAGGGCCGATTAGATTGGTGACTAAGTGGTGCTTTGGTAAGGCTAACTGTAAGAAGGCTCAATGGAAAACCACTAAGCCAGATACAGATAACCTGATTAAATTGTTTAAAGATTGTATGACTTCACTTAACTATTGGAATGATGATGCCCAGGTGTGTAGTGAAGTGACTGAAAAGTATTGGAACCCAGTCACAGGGATATGGGTTCATATTGAAACGTTAGAAGAACTACAATGAAAGGTTGACGCTATGAATAAAAAACTTGTATACGTTGCTCATCCGTTTGGAGGCAAAGAGAGCAACCGTAAAAAGATTGATGTGATCATGGGTGATTTAGTACTGAATGATGTAAAGCATGACTACGTATCACCTATCCATAATTATGGGTATATATATCTGACTGGTGATGACTACCAAAAGGGACTCGATATCTGCTTAGGTCTACTTAGTCATTGTGACATCTTAGTACTATGTCCAGATTGGCAATCAAGCCGTGGATGTAAAGGTGAATTTGAATATGCTCAAAAACATGGCAAAGCTATCTTCACATTAGAAGAATGGAAAGCCATGAGCCATATATAGAAAGGTGGTTATACAATGCCAGTTGCAAGAACGTGTCTTAAATGTAATCGTAAATTTTTAGCTAAAAAAGATGAGCAGTATTGTAAACAATGTGCTGTGGATGAGTTGATGGCTATCATTAATAAGAATAAACCGAAAGAAGAGCCAAAAGAAAAACCGAAAGAAGAGACGGAAGGCCTTACTAAATGTAAGCGGTGTGGAACGATGTTCGAGCAAACGAGGAAAGGTAGACCAGCGGTTAACTGTCCAACGTGACGAGCAGAGTTAAGTAAGCCTAAAAAGAAGGTATCACCTAAAGATAATCAGTTTAAAAAGGCTGAAAAAGTTGCTCCAGTTATTTCCAAAACGGAAACTACTGAGTCTTATATAAACGCCGAGAGTGTTAAAGACTTATATGATGTTACCACGGATATAAAGCCTAACAGTATTTCTAATGCGGTTAACCATCCTTCGCATTATAATCGTGGCAAGATTGAAGTTATTGATTTCATTGAAGACCAAGGTCTATCGTTCCATCTAGGGAATGTTATTAAGTATATTGCACGTGCCGGTTCTAAAGGCGATAAGCTAGAGGACCTTAAGAAGGCTCGGTGGTATTTGGATAGGTACATTAATGAGGTGATGAAATGAAACCACTATTTGGCGGATATGTCACATTAGATCGTCATGAATATATTATGGTCTGCGATACATGGGATGAAGCATTAAAGGAACTTCATTGGATAGCTGAGCAATGTAAACCATGTGAAGGTATGACGATTGTAATAGGCCGTGCTGTACCATATCCAGGTTACATCAACGTAGATGAAGTGATTGGGAATGATATTAAACGATGTCAAGAAGAAGTAGCCCAAGGTGATGAGGTGTATTACCTTCATGACAATATGGTTACACCTGGCCAAAAGGCTGAGTTACAAGACTATTTAACTGACGTCTATCGTGCGTGGATTAATCGGTATAACTTAAACGATGCTGCGTATCAGCTAACTAATATCACGATGTATAGATATAGTGAAATCTTGCAAGAATGGCAAGAAGTATAGGAGGCTTAGTATGGAAGATAAAACAATGCGACTTGTAGTTGAGTCTAACGATAATGGCGAAACATGTAATATCATGATTGAAAACACAAGCCCTACATCGGCAATCTATATGGCGACTAAGCTAGTGACTGCCGTGGCTAAACAGTTTTCTAAATCAGAAAAACATGTACCTTTGTTGGTTAACGCTATGATGTTGGCAGCTCATGACCAATGTAAGAACGCTACGATTGAGCTTAAGTCTGATGAGAAGGGTATTTCCCCAACACATCTATCGTAGGTATGCCTATGAGTAGATCGTCATGTACAGGGAGTGCACATCCTGGAGTTAGAAAGCTACAACGATTACTGAATAGTCGTAGGCGTATGAAAGACATTGAGTCGCACCTGCAACGCCTAGAGGTCGAAGCACAAGACGAAAGGTCTAATACTCCAGAACAACAACTTAACTTGAACACTGCGCAGCGTGACCTTAACAATGAATTCCGTACACTATCTAAGGAACGATATGAACTATGGACATTGATATGTAAGATACCAAATGACATTGAGCGTACATTCTTAGAGAATAGATACTACTTTGGGATGAGCATAAAGGAGGTTATCGAGGATATGAATTATAGTGAAGCACAGATATATAATATCCAACGGAACGCAGTGAGGAGTTTTTGTCAAGTATTTTCTAAAAATAAATAAAGACAATATGCAATTAGAGGTAACACTTATGATAGTCTACAAGTGTGGAGCAGAGGATACCGGGGAAAATCCTCTACTATCACACACTGTAGGGTACGTTCATAGTGAATACCTTTCTTGTACAACACCTCCACAGGGCTTTACAGCACAAGAAGTATCATTAAGGACTACGCACAACCACGTAGTCCTTTTTGCTTACTTCTTCAAAAGTTCGAGTATTGACCTTTTGTCTTTCGTTTTGAGAATGAATGAGAAAAAGGTACTTCCGAACGACAAATTCAGCGGTGGTCGGCTCCGCGCGATATTGTTCCGCCTGTGAGAGAAAAAATCAAGTAGAAAGTACTTTTGGAGAGGACACTAAGAAAGGAGGTCGGAAATGGCAGTCGAGAGACCTAAAGTCAAGTTCTCAGAACATGGTGAGCTCATAGTAACCACTGCGGTCTTATGTCAAATCTTAGACCTGGGACCCGAAATGATCAGTAGACATAATCGTGCAGGTATGCCGAAGGTGGCCACCGGTTGGTGGAACATTCGTGAAGTCTTAGTTTGGCTAGGAATGTCAAAGGATAAGGACGGTACGAAGTCGGCAGCGCAACGAAAATTAGAAGCCGAGGCGGACTATAAGGAAGCCAGAGCAAAACGTGAAAAGCGACTAAGCGAAGTACTAGATGGTCAGTATATAGATGTTGCAGATGTACAACGTGAATGGACTGGACGCGTTTTAGAATTGAAGTCATCCCTTGGTCTGCTAGCCAAAGCGGTTAGCAAAGAATTCCCAGATGCAGATACAAGGGTGATTGTAGAGAGGACGGTGAATGAGTGTGTCAACACGTACCTCGAAAGCTATTCGAGGGAAGGGAAGTACACCAAAACGGAAATCGACCACAAAAAGAAAAAATAAAACGAATTCAAAAGCTGAATCTGTTATGACATTGAAAAATAACGTCGATGAATTTTCGTTTACGTGGACAGCTTCCGAACTGGAGGCCTTTAAACCACCAGAACGGTATACCGTATCTGAGTGGGCGGATAAGTTCCGTGTACTACCAAGTACCGGCGCTGAACCAGGGCCGTGGCGCACTCTCCGTACTCCATACTTACGTGAACCTATGGATATGCTCAATAATGATCTGATTGAACAAATCGTACTGTGCTTTGGTGCACAGATAGGTAAGACGGAAGCAGAACTCAATATGATTGGTTATGCACTACATCAATCACAAGCACCTGTTATGATGGTATACCCAACAGATGCCCTGGCAGAGTTTAATAGTGAGAAACGTGTACAACCAATGATCAAGAACTCTGAACCATTGGAGAAAATGTATGATGCCAACGCCAGCCAGAAGAAGGAGCTAAACTTCACGAATGGCAATTATATGGTATTGTCCGGTGCTAACTCACCATCGAGTCTAGCGTCTAGGGCAATCAAATATGTGTTCTTTGATGAAATAGATAAATACCCAGCGTTCTCCGGTAAGGAAGCCAATCCAATCAAGTTGGCTACAGAACGTACTAAAACGTTCGTTGATGCCAAACACGTGATGGTATCAACACCTACGGTAGAGAATGGGAATATATGGAGGGCCTTTAAATCAGCTCATGCGCAGAAAGAGTACTACGTACCTTGTCCACACTGCGGAGAATATCAGACCCTCAAGTTTAAACAAATCAAATGGCCTGAAAGTGCGAACGGGAATAAAGACCTAGTACGTGATACAGCGTACTACGAATGTGAGCACTGTAAGGAACCAATTCAAGATAAGTACAAAATGGAAATGCTGCGAAGAGGTGAATGGCGAACGGAGAACGTACCAAACTGTAGAGTACGTTCCGTTGGCTACCACCTATCCTCTATATACAGTCCTTGGGTAGCCTTTGGTAAGGTAGCTTACGAATTCCTATCCTCTAAGGATTACGCAGACCAATTAATGAACTTTATCAACTCTTGGCTAGCTGAACCTTGGCGGTCTGCTAAGACTAAGAGTACGCAAGATATTAAGTTCACAGAGTCAACGTATGACAGAGGGGTTGTACCTGATAAGGCTACACTCCTTATTGCAAGCGTTGACGTACAGCTCGATTACTTCTGGTGGGAAGTGAGAGCATATGCACCAGGTGTTAAGTCATACTTAATCGACTATGGCCAAGCAAGTACATGGGATGACCTAGAAAATATTATCGTCAATCGTGAATATCCAAGTGAATTTGGGGAACCACGACAGGTAATGAAGGCAGGTATCGACTCAGGGTTCAGAACGGATGAGGTTTACCAATTCTGTGCAAGGTTCCCTGAAATCTGTATACCGCTTAAAGGTTCATCTAACAGTACAACTATGACTGCTCCGTATTCAATGTCAAGCGTTGAGAAAGGTGTTATCGGTGGTTTGAAGCTGTATGTACTAAATACCGATTATTGGAAAGACTTTATCTTCGCTCGAATGGTAAGGCCTACAGATGAAATCGGTACGATCCATTTATTCAAGGACTGCCCACAAGAATATATGGACCACTTAAGGGCAGAAGAAAAGCAAGAAATTCGTAATGTGAAAACCGGTGAGGTAACTGTTAAATGGAAACCACTTACTGGCCACCCTACGAACCACTTGCTAGATACATGTACTTATAACGCGGCAGTAGCTGATATTGCCGGAGTTAAATATTTAGTAGAGCCTGAGCCTTACGAAGAAGCTGAAGAAACAACATCCTATGAGGATTACGGAAGCGGAATCGGTAGCACAGGCCATTGGTTTAGATAGGAGGTGAACCATGAGCGATGTAAATGAACAACTTGAACGTGTCCGCCAAGTGATTGAGGATATCGAAACTAAAGGATATTCCGAATTGCAGATTGGTGGTAAGCGGTTCAAGACGATTGACTTACCAGTACTCTATGCACGTGAACAAACACTAATGCAGCGAGTACATGAAGAGTCCAACGGTTATCAAGTTGATGCATACGTAACATGGGGTGGACGATGAATATCTTAGATAAAGTAATCGGATGGGTTAACCCTGAGCGTGCACTAGAACGAATGGCTGCACGTGAAGCACTCCGCCAATACGATGCCGCATCAATGGACAGACTGAATAGTGATTGGCAACCTGCATTTGGTACAGCCGAGCAACTTGCAACAGGTTCACGTGATATTATCCGTGGCCGTGCACGGTCTGCAGAGATGAATAGTGACTTAGCTGAGTCTGCTGTTATTGCCATCTTACGTAACGTTATTGGCCCTGGTATTAAACCACAAGCTAAGGTACGACACAAGAGTGGTAAGCTCAATAATCAACTCAATAATAAGATTGAGCGTGCCTGGGCAAAATGGACAGAAGCAAATAATGCGGATGTTCGAGGGTTATCTAACTTCTACGAGTTGCAAACAATGGCACTACGTAGAATGTTGTATGATGGCGAAATTCTTGTAAATAAGACCGCACAAGGCGATTACCTCCCCTTGGCTATTCAATTAATCGAGGCGGAGAATATAGGGGCCGTAGACATCAAATATGGCAATAATAACATCATTAGCGGTGTTGAGGTAAACGAATATGGAAAGCCTGTAGCTTACCACGTTAGCCAATCTGACCCAATGGGTATTAGAACCTTTGAAACTATGCGGTTAACTACAGAGCAGGCGTTCTTATTCTTTAAACCTACTCGGCCAACACAGATTCGTGGTATGAGTCACTTGGCGTTAGTCTTACGTCGGATCCACGATATCGATGAGTACATGGATGCAGATTTAATCGCAGCACGTGTATCAGCGTGCTTCAGTGCATTTATCACTTCTCAGAATTCAGCTAGACAGGCTAGCTTACTTCCACGTGATAGTAAAGGTAGACCTAGCATGACAATGGCACCAGGTATGGTTAGACACCTAAGCCCTGGTGAGTCTATTGAGTTTGCAGACCCTAAACGTAATGCAGGAACTGCAAGCGAATACTCGGCAACTCAGACTAGACGAATCTCGTCCGGTCTTGGTATGAGCGCTGACATCGTAGCGCGTAATATATCTGGTAACTTCTCTGCCGCACGTCAAAACCTGTTAGAGGACCAAAAGACGTTCCGCCAATTACAAGAGTTTGTTATCGCACACTTCTGTATGCCGATTTGGAGAGCCTTTATTGATGCCCTCTATTTATCTGGTGAACTACCTCCAGATTACCTAGCGAACAAAGACAAATACCAAGAGGTATCTTGGCTTGCTCCAGGGTGGTCTTGGATTGACCCAGTGAAAGAGGTTAACGCTAATAAGGAAGCTATTAAATCTGGTCTTACAACCCTAGAGGATGTGTGCGCAGCATCCGGTCGTGATTGGGAGGAAGTTCTTGAACAACGGAAACTCGAACAGGATAGGGCTCGTGAGCTTGGGGTGTTACTTGATTATTCCAGTGAGTTGCAACCGCTAACGATGGGCGATGATGACACTACACAGGAAGGAGCTGATGGCTAGTAATGAGTGAACATCAAAAGCGTAGTGTTCTTGGCAACTACTGTCGAGAAACTACTATTGACCACGTCGATACCGATAGTCGGACTATAGAATTATCATTCTCTTCCGAAACGCCATATGGCCGTTGGTTCGGCGATGAAATCCTTTGCCACGATGAAGAGTGCATCAACCTTGAGCGCTTTAATAATGGCTTAGGTACGGTATTGTTCAATCACGATCGTGATGCGGTCGTAGGTCATATCGAAAAGGTATGGCTAGAAGATAACCGCGGTAAAGCGCTAGTACGCTTTGATACAGATGAACAATCCGAAACAATATTCCAAAAGGTACAGTCCGGTACACTACAAGGTGTAAGCGTAGGCTATGCAATCAACCGTTATGAAGTGCTGGAAGACGAAGATACTAAATCCACTAACGGTCGTTTCACAGGTCCGGCTTATGTGGTTACCGATTGGGAACCTTTAGAAATCAGTATTGTATCTGTTCCTGCTGACCCAACAGTGGGCGTAGGACGAAGTGCTGAAGAAATTCATACAAGTATTGACACACAGGAGGATAACACACGTATGGATCAAGAGAAAAATTTAGAAGTTCAAGAAGTAAAATCTGCACCAGTTGAAACTGGTCTTACTCAAGCAGACCTTCAAAAAGCTATGGAACAAGAACGTAAACGTACTTCCGAAATTACAGCAATGTTCCGTGACTTCGATGTAGAAGGTGCTGACGAAGCAATCGTATTGGGTAAATCTGTTGAAGAAGCACGTGAAATGGTAATGGACCAACTTCGTGCACGTAACAAAGGTGTATCCGTAACAATGGGTGAAGCTGAATCTGATAAGTTCCGCGCTGCAGCACAAGACGCTGTATTGATGGCAGCAGGTATCCCAGTAGCAGAACCTGCAGCAGGTGCACAAGAATTACGTGGCTATTCCATGATTGAAATGGCTCGCGAATCCTTACGCCGTGAATCTGATTCTACAGTAAACTTTGGCGATAACATGGAATTGGCTCGTGCAGCTATTAACTCTACATCTACATTCCCTGCTATCATGTCTAACTTAGCTAATAAATCTGTAATGGTAGGCTTCAACGAAGCTGAAACTACTTACCAATTATGGGCAGGTAAAGGCTCTAACCGTGACTTCAAAGAAGCTGCACGTGTAGCATTGTCTGAAGCAGGTACCCTTGAATTAGTTCCAGAAGGTGGCCAATTCAAACAAGACTCCTTCGGTGAAGCATCCGCTCGTACTAAAGTAGCTACTTATGGTAAATTGTTTAGCTTAACTCGTCAAGCGATCATTAATGATGACTTGGGTATGTTCTCCAAAATTGCTACTAAATACGGTTCCGCAGCTAAACGCTTAGTAAACAAATTGGTATATGCTCAATTAACTGGTAACGTTAAAATGCAAGACAATGTTGCATTGTTCGACTCTAAACATGGTAACGTTGCTGCAACTGGTGAAGCATTATCCGTAAAAGCAATCGCTAAAGCAATTACAGCTATGCGCCGTCAAAAAGGTATTCAAGGTGAAGCAACTCTTAACGTTACACCTAAATACTTGGTAGTTCCTCCAGAACTTGAAATGACTGCATATCAAATCGTTAACTCTACTGCAGCAGTAGACGGTGTAAACTCCGGTGTTGCTAACCCTTACAAAGGTCGCTTCATTGTTGTAGCCGATGCAGAATTGACTGACCCAGATGCTTGGTACTTAGTAGCTGACGCAACTCAACACGATACTATTGAAGTAACTTACTTGAACGGTGTTGAAACTCCACGTCTTGAAACTCGCCAAGGCTTCGATGTAGACGGTATTGAATACAAAGTAGCATTTGACTGTGGCGTTAGCGCTCTTGACTTCCGTGGTGTATATAAAAACGCAGGTAAATAATAGGGGGATATAACACATATGGCAAAATTCGTATATGAAACAGACCGCATCAATTATGTGGCAACAGCAGATATTAAAGCAGGCGCTATTGTAGAAGCAGGTGCACTTCATGGCGTAGCTGTTACTGATATCAAAACTGGCGAAATGGGTGCATTGAAAGTAACTGGCGTATTCAAAGTAGATGCTAATAAAGCTGATACTTACGCAGTAGGTGATGCAGTTAACTTCTTAACTGACAAAGCTGTAAAAACTGGTGGTAAACCATTGGGTATTGCAGTAGAACCTAAAACTGCTACTCAAGATACTGTAACAGTAATGTTGAAAAACTAATCATTGTATTTTAACGGAAATGCGGGCCACACGGTCCGCATTAACCCTATGAGGTATAACTTATGCTGACCTATGATGAAAGTGCCTTATTGAACGTATTTGGCGAAAAAATAACATATGAGGGTAAGCAGATTAAGGCTAGCGTAGAAATCGGTGAGTATGATGGTAAAGGTTCTGGGTTTGTAACTGGTCTTGCTGATAAAGCCAAGGTATGGGTTAGAACTAAAGACGTGCCACTACCTAAGACTAAGGATGTAATCTACATCAATGGTAAGAAGTGGTATGTAGATCATATCTCCGATAGCGACGCTAAAATGCATTGTCTTGAAATTGTGGCCAACGTTAGGACGGTAAGACCATGAGTAATTCACCACTTACCATTGTTGACACTGCCACACCGTATCTCGAATTTATAGCTCATACTAAACCGGATTGGACTAGAAAGGCTATGAAGTCAGTCGGATGGATGATGCAGAAGGAAATCAAGGCCGGTATTAAATCCGGCTCACCTGGTGGCCACAAATATGCTAACTTCATGCCACCTACAATGAGGGCTCAGTTCGAGGCAGCGTTCGGCGCTAAAGTAAGGCGAGCATATCAAGATGGCGGTAAGGCTCATAGGGAAGGTTGGGGACTAAAGTCCAGAGCCCAACTTATAGCCGGTGGCGTAAAGGAAACAACAGTCGGATACACACCTCTCGGTAAGATGTATCGAGCTGTTGGTTATCAATACGACGCCAAGTCGCAATCCGTAAAAGTAGGGTGGTTATCATCGTCTGCTAAACGATTAGGCGAACAGATTGAGCGTGGTTATACGAAACAAATCACAGAGCCAATGCGTAAGACATTATTTGCCGGTGGCTTTCAACTTACTAAGGGTAAAACATCATTTAGGATTAAGCCTCGTAAAACGTTTGGTCCGATGAGAACAGCCTTACAGCCTAAGTTGGTACCTTACCTAGAGTCTAAAATCGGTGAATATGCACTAGGCAAAAGCACTCAATTCGCATCTAGTAGACGAGCATATAAAGTGAGGTAGCAATGCAAACTATTCCACTAGCGGTCATTGCTAACAGATGGGCGGAAGCGGTTAAGGATAATCAGAAGATTACCGACTACTGCATGGAACACTTCGGAAAGGACCTTGGTATTTACATCGGCTATGATGACGCCAGCGCACCTCTTGAGGAGGATTGTCCGTGTGTAATCATCATGATGGATAACAAGTCCGAGGGGTTGGCTAGTTCGTATTCTTACACATTGCAACTCGTATGGGGGATAGTAAGAAGTGAGGCAGAACGTGAAGGGCGTGTAGTGAAATACACAGGAGCGTTCGAGTGTGACGAACTTGGCCAACTACTTATCGAATGTATCATGGCAGTTAACCCTAACTATCCTGTCATTAACATTGACTATGAAACAGACAATATCTCGTGGCGTCCTGTATATCCAGGTAAAGCCACACTCACTATAGAAATACCGCATGTAATTGGCGGTAATGTTGAATATTAGGAGGATTAAACATGGCAGTAGCTAAACGTGCACAAGGTGCACAATCTTCTCTTACAATGGCCTTTGAAACTGACTTCGGTACTACACCATCTACCGGTGGCGTGGTAATGCCTATCATCAGTTCTTCCTTGAAGGCTAGCCAAAACTTGAATGACTCCTCTGTTATTCGAGGTACACGTAACCCTGCGGCACCTAGTCGCGGTAACATCGATACATCCGGTAGCATTGTGCCACCAGTTGATGTAATCGGTATTGGCTATTGGTTAAAGCTAGGCTTTGGTGCTCCAACTACAACAGCACAAGGCTCTGGTAAGAAACACGTATTTAAAATTGGTCCAGATATGCCATCTGCAACCTTTGAACAAGGTTATAAGGATATTAGTACTTACCAACAATTCAGTGGTGTACGAATGAATAAAATGTCCTTTAACTTCGGTGGTGACTCTGAATTAACTGCATCTATCGATGTAATGGGATGTAAGGAAACAATGGCAGCAGTACCATTCGATACAGCACCTAAATCCATTGTCTTCACTCCCTTCGAAAACCTTGAAGCCACCATAAAAGAAGGTGGCGTAACTGTAGCGAATGTATTGTCCATGAGCCTTGATATTGACTTCGGCTTGGACGGTGACTCTTACGCTATCGGTGGTAAGGGCTTCCGTACATACATTGACACAGGTATTATCGGCGTATCCGGTACGATTAAAGCCTTCTTCCAAAACATGGACCTATTAAATAAAGCAGTAAATGGTACTGAATCTAGCTTGGAATTAACCCTTACTAAAGGTACTAACTCCTTGGTCATTAAGTTACCGGAATTGATTTACGAACGTAACTCTCCTGGTATCGATGGTCCTAAAGGCGTAAATATCGAACTTCCATTTAAAGCATATTATGGCGATGATGCCGGTCAATCCGCAGTAGTATTTGAATTGGTTAACAGCCAAACATCTTACTAATCTAATTCATTAGGAGGTAACTATGAATATTCAAGGTAAAGAATTAACACCAAGAGCCCTTACATGGACTGAACGTGATAACTTAATCAAAGCTGGTTTAGACTTCGTGTATTGCCCAGTAGATGTTGATGATCAAGTAGCGTCTATCGTTCGTAGTCGTGATATTATGCGTTTCATCTTAACGGATGTGTATAAGCTCACAGATGAAGAACTCAATACAGTAAGTGATAAGGATGCAATGACCTTCGCAGGTGAAGTTATTACATTAACATATCAATTACAAGAAGAAACAGAAAAAAACTAGAAGAGGCGTGGAGGTGGATGTCCTCGGATAGGCCGAAGTACTGCCAGGGATGTAAGGAATTACAAACCGCTACAAAGCAGTACTTCGACTGCTCCGAGTGTGACTATAACCCACCACGCCTATTATTCGGTTCAAAACTGGCTATGAAGCTGTACAACCTATCACGTAGTCAACGTATTTACCACTCTGGCGGACTAGCAGGATTTGATTATCCGGCTATACGTACGGTGGCTGAGATTAATAACATCAATCTAAATCCTATGTTATTTAGTCTTATGTGGATATTAGAGGGTTTAGAAATGGAGGCGATGAATAAGGATGTCGAATAACGTAGTAGATATCATAGTGCAACTGACCGACAAGAACGCGCAAGCCGGTTTAGAGAAAATCGCCGCTACCTCTAAAGGAACAGTTGCAGAGCTTTCAAAGTTAAAGAATGAATTATTTGCCATAGGTGCAGGTGCTGGTATTGCAGGGTTAGGTACTAAACTTGCAAAAGAGGCGCTATCTTGGAACTTGTCGGTTAAGAAGATGCAATCCTTAACTGGGGCAACTGCTGAACAAGCAAGTACCTTTATCTCTGTGGCTAACTATATGGGCGTTGCTACTGACGTAAGTACAGTAGCGTTTGCTAAGTTTGCGAAAGCAGTCTCTACCGCTCAGGACAAGATGCAAGTTGCATCAGCTGAAGGCAAGCTAGCGACTGATATGTTTAGTCGTTTGGGTATTAGCATTGATCAGATTCAAGGTAAGAACACGCTTGAAGTATTCTCTATTATCCAAGAACGATTAAGGAACATGAAGGACGGCGCCGAAAAGACACGGGTTGAAATGGAACTGTTTGGTAAAACAGGGTACCAGCTTCACGGCATGTTGAATTTGTCCGCTGAGGCAATGAAACAAGTCGAAGACCGTGCTAGAGCAATGGGGCTTATCATCAATGATGAAGCAGCTCAAAAGTCCGCATCCTTTAATCGTCAGTTAAAAGATATGGAACAGACAGGTAAGAGATTGGCTATTATGATTGGCCAAGAATTACTACCTGTCGTTATGGAATATGCACAAGGTGCTATTAATCTTACTAAGACATATAGCGAGCTTGCAACCGAACAGAAGGAAGCTATCTCAGGACTTCTTAAATTTGGCCTAGAAGCAAGCATAGCTATCACTGCTATACAATCTATCACGAGCGCATTGAAGTTCATGAGATTGGCTACAATAGCAGCCGCAGGTCCTTGGCTTGCATTAGCAACCGCTATCGGCTTGGCAGGTAAGGCACTACTAGATTATCGCTATAAGGAAGCTACCAAGGGTACTGACCTAGGCGTTGATGTGAATGGGCTTAGAGCTCATAGGAATCTCAATGCACCTGGTACTAATGAAGCTTACATGGCTAACAAAGATGGGCGGTACTGGGTAGAAGATAGTGCGTTCTTTGGACTTATCAAAAACGATCGCTTAGCAACTAAAGATGAAGGTGCTCAAATCGATGCTGCTATTAAGGCTAAGGAAGCGGCAGATGCTGCAAAGAAAAAAGCCGACGAAGAGCAAGCTAAGATGGAGCAAGAAATCGAGAACGCTAAGAACGGTCTTACTAACAATGAAGCCATCAATAAGGCTAATGAAGAGGCAGGTAAGGCAGCTAAAGCCCAAGAGGCGGCGGCAAAGAAAGCAGAACAGGCAGCAGAGAAATTGGCAAGTTCTGTAGAACGTCTTAACGAGCTTATCCGTAGTCTTACTCTTCAATCTTTAGAGATTGATGGTAGCCAATATGAAATCGATAAGCTCAATGCTAAGAATCAATATGAAACGAATAATAAGAATATTCGTGACATCATTCGTTCTGCTGCAGGCTTAAATGGTGGCGGTGGCACTGGAGAAGCATCAAGTGTATTAGCGGCTGCCAATGCTCAATTAGGCAAGCCTTATTCACTAGGTGCAGACGGCGACTGGGCTACAGATTGTGGTAAATTATTTGCTGATAGCATTAGAGAATCGTTTGGTGTTAGCACTCCTAGATATGTTCCTGATATTATGCGTGATGCTAGAGCTGTAGGAGCATGGCATGATGTAGGCGATGGATACGTACCTAAAGCAGGTGATGGTGTAGTCGTACTTGGCGATAACCATGTAGTTATTGCTGATGGTAATGGTGGCTATACTGGGGCAAACTCTCATGGACCTGGTGGTAGAGGTCCTGGTCAAGTACTTCAATCTAGCTCTATTGAAGGTGACTTTGGGACTGCAACAGGCTATGTAGATACTGCACTATATGCTAGGGCTTATGGTGGGAGTGTTCCTACTGGTGCTTCTAATGATGCACTTAAAAATGCTAATGCTAAAGCACTTGCTGATTCCAATCTTGTAGCGGAAGCTAAGGCTAAGAATGAGGAAGTGTATCAAAAGAAACTAGCTGAAGCTGACCGTAACCAAAAGATACGTGTTCGCAAGATGAATGAAGATATCGTTAAGTTAGACCTTGAACGTACAGGCGATCGCTTGCAACTTATCAAGGCTGAATCTGAAGCCCAACAAGCTCAAATAGACGATAACCTTCGGGAGTATACAAAAGCCGTTGGCGATAAGACATTAGCTGAGAAGAAAGCCAATGCTGAAAAGTTAAAGCTTACTGCTGAGACTAATCAAAAGATTCGTGAGTTAGCATACACGCAACTCAACGAAGATGTAGATAAGCAGTCTAACTTAGTGAAGCTTGGCCGTGTATCTCAAGAGGATGCAGACAAGGTACTTGATGAGTCCCTTAAGTCTTATATCTCTTATGCACAGTCTGAGCTTAATGAAGCTCAATTAAGCGCTACACAACGCTTACAGATTGAGAAGAATCTAGTTGAGGCTCAACAAAAACTATGGGAAGCCGCAGGACGTAACTTGCGTACTAGCCTAGCAGAAGGCGCTAGACAGTACAACCAACAAGTGACTAACTATGGTGACCTAGCTAAGTCTACTTTTGATAGTACGATGAGCAGTATTAACTCTTCCTTCACTAGTCACTTAGAAGGCATAGCTACTGGTGCTGAGTCATTCGGTAAGGGACTTAAAAATATCTTCAAGGATATTACAAATAGCATCCTTAAAATGCTCGTCAACCTATCCTTTCAACAGTACGTACAACCTAAACTACAAAGCCTATTTGGTGGAGTGGTAAGCGGTATAGGTGCTATTGGTGTAGGTCGTGGGAATGTATCTTCATTCTCTAGTGGCGGTTCATTCGGGGCTGCCTTTACTGGTAATAGTTTTGGTAAGTTTGCTAGCGGTGGTATCGCTCCTGCTGGTATGACTCTTGTTGGTGAGAATGGTCCAGAACTCTTACAGTTCAACTCCTCACATCGTATTTATAATGCAAGCCAAACACGTAAGATGATTGGCGGTGATGGAGCTAATAGAGTAACGGTTAACATCATCAATCAATCTGGCCAACAACTAGATAGCCAACAACAAGAAACTAAGTTTGACGGTGAACAAATGATAGTAGATGTAGTAGTATCTAGTCTTATGACGAACAAAGGAGGTATGCGTGATGCCATTAAGGCAGCCGCAGTATAGCGTATGTTAGAATTCCCAAACATTAGATATCCGATATACCCTATCGATGAAACTACACCCGATGTGACTCGTAAGGCGCAGGTAGAAAACATGACGATGTTAACACATCGTAAAACTACAAAAGCGTTACGATCATATTCAGTGAATTATAAAATCCCAACTACAGAGTATGTCCGCTTACGAAATTTCTTCGACCAGGTAAATACCGCTGAGATATTCCTTTGGACACACCCTGAAACACTGGCCAAGATTAGAGTTAGGTTCGCTGACCAACTCCACTTCTCCGCTAGTGATTATGGGATATGGACAGGTTCAATTCAGTTACAGGAGGCTTAGATGTTAACGCTATCAACTGCATCAATCATCGAAAAGAATAAGATATCCTCCACTGGCGCATGGGTAATGGCTATTGAGCTACACCACCCTGAAGGTAATATCCTACTGGTGAATAACACAGAGGATTTGACATTAGGTGGTAAACAGTACACAGCCTTCCCATTCAAGTTAGAGGATATTAATGAGGACACTAAGCAGATGCCTAACGTTAAACTCTCTGTAGCGAATGTAACCGGTACGATCCAAAGGTTAGTAGAAAAGAATAAAGGCCTCACAGATTGTGAGGTCAATATTCGAATATTCAATACTAACTTACCGGACATCATTGAACTAGAAGAAACGTTTATCATCAATGCATCCCAATCTAAAGCAGACTGGGTAGTGTTCACGTTAGGCACAGACTTCTCATTCTCTCGTAGGTTCCCACCTGTGAGGGTAATGAAAGACTACTGTCCTTTCAAATTTAAGTCTGTAGAGTGCGGATACAAAGGTTACGCACAATCATGTAACAAAACTCTAAAACGCTGTCGTGAGCTAAATAACAGCGTTAGATTTGGCGGTGAGCCAACAATACCACAAGGGGGCTTATATGCATCTAACTCTAAATAACCTAGTAGGTACTCCGTGGAAGGAGTTGCCTTGTTGGGAGCTTGTGGTAGAGGTGTACAAAAGAGCAGGTATTCAGTTAGGCCCATATATGACATATTGGCCAGATATGAACTCACCTTGGCAAGAAGTCAAGGAACCCGAAGTAGGGGACATAATTGTTATGAACCTCTACAGTAATAATGCTGACCATGTAGCCGTATATGTCGGCGAAGGTAAGATGATACACTCTACAGAATATGCAGGTGTATGTATCGTGCCAATGGACAGATTAAGAAAACGTATATTAGGAATGTACAGGCACAAGGAGGCTCAATAATGATTAGATTAGTAATTGCTCGAAATCCATTCGACCTTACCACTAGACAAGAGACCCTTGTGCCTTTTGTTAAAGGTAAGAAGTTAAATCAATATTTCACGGAACCAGGTAACTGGGTGTACTCCATTAATGGTGAGTTAGTAGAAGATACCGCATCACCTACAGATGAAGCTTATGTAGTGGTATTACCAAAGGTAGAAAAGCAAGTACTAGGCATCTTGTTATCTATCGGCTTATCAATCGCTACAGCAGGTATAGCCTCTGGTGCTATCTTCGGTATTACTAGCGTATTAGGGCGTACATTGGCTGCCATGGCTATTGGGATGATTGGTAATACGATCATATCTAAATTGACTGCACCTAAGACTGATAGCTCAAATACTGAACAGTCTGCTACCTATGGGTGGCAAGGCTCGCAGACAATAGTTGGCCAAGGCCACCCATTAGCAATTACCTATGGTAAGTGTAAGAGTGCAGGCATGCTCATTTCTCGTCACGTAATTAGTGATGGCAGTAAACAGTATCTTAACTTGCTATACTGCGCAGGTGAAGGGCCTATCGATTCCATCTCTAATATCAAATTAAATGGTAACCCTGTAGGTAACTACAAGGATGTACAAGTTGATATTAGATTAGGTACAAATGACCAAACCGTTATCCCTAACTTCAATGATAACTATGCTGACCAACCATTGACCTATGAGCTTACCAATGACTGGTCAATTCATCAAACACAAGGTAACTTATCTACTGCGTTAGAGGTTACAGTATCCCTCCCTAATGGTTTGTACTATTCAAACGACCAGGGCGGACTAAGTGAAACGTCAGTCACTATTGAAGGTGGCTATCGTAAAGTAGGCTCTGCTGAATGGATACCATTGCCACTAAGTAATAGCGGGGGCCAAGATGGTATGGTCGAAAAGAAAGACGGTAGATGGTATAAGCTGAATAGCCATTCTACAACACCTATCGACAATACTAAGTATTCTGGCACTATTAAAGATAAGTCCAATAAGGCTATCTATAGAGTGTTCCGGTTCGATGTAAAGGAACCTGGACAATATGAAGTCCGTATGCGATGCTCACATAAGGATGGTAATTCTAACCGACATGTTAACAAAGTGTACTGGTCTCAACTAACTCAGATTGTCTATGATGACTTCATCCATCCTGGGAAAGTGCTTATCGGCATTAAGGCACTAGCTACTGACCAATTAAATGGTAATGATCCAAACGTAACATGGATACAAGAGCGTAAAATAGTATGGGTGTTTAATATCTACACTGGGGCGTATGAGTCTAAACCGGCCAATAACCCGGCGTGGGCTTGCTATGATATCCTTCATCATTGCCGTAAGATTGGCGATGAGTATGTAGTTAAAGGTGCTCCTCGTGAACGGTTCGTATATGACGCATTTAAGGCTTGGGCTGATAAGTGCGACGAGAAGCATATTACATTTAACTACATTTATGATAGCGCTAGCCAAGTATGGGATGCGCTTAAATATGCTGAGAATGTAGGCAGAGGTAAAATAATTCCTCTAGGTACTCGGTTTAGTTGTATTTATGACTATGCTGCTACGCCTACCCAATTATTTACAGTAGGTAATATCAAGCTAGATTCCTTTATGGAAGAATTCCAAGCTACATCATCTAGGGCAAACGCTATCGAGGTATCCTTCCTCAATAAAGCTAAGGACTATGAGCGTGATGTACTTCCAGTATTCAGTGAAGAATATGACGTCACTACATCGCTTGCAAGTCCTGCACAAGTAGAACTTATGGGGTGCGATAACGTAGACCAAGCCTACAATTACGCTAAACACTACCTAAGAGCGAATAAATACGAGGTGCGTACTTGTACCTTTGAAGCCTTTACAGACGCCATAGCGTGCACAATCGGTGATGTAATTCTATTACAACATGATGTGACAGACTGGGGGCAAGGTGGACGCATCGTATCCGCTACTGGTAATAAAGTAGTCCTAGATAGAGATGTTACATTTGAGCAAGGCAAGACATATCGACTTATGGTACGTAACGCCACTACAGATGCATTAGAGTCTTATGATGTGACTAGTGCAAGCGGTAATACATTAACACTTGCTAAGAATGTAGTTATCCAAACTGATGATCTATACACCTATGGTGAGGCTACTAAGGAAGCTAAGCCATTCAGAGTATTATCTATTAGCAAGTCTAACTCTGAAATGACACGCAAGATATCTTGTATCGAATACTACCCTGAACTTTACGCAGGCGATGATGGTTCCGTTCCTATCATTGATTACACAACACAGTCCGATGTACTTAAGGTTATCAACCTAGTACTCTTAGCTGATACTAAGACATTAAAGGACGGCACAGTTCTATGCGATATCAATGGTACATGGCAATTACCACGTGATAGAGTGGCCAAGAATATCATTGTGTATTACAAGCCTGTAACTACTCAAGAGTGGCAACAGTTCAAGGTATTAGATGGTAGTGCTACTAGCGTTACTATTCCAAGTGTAGCGACTGACGTCAACTATGATGTGAAGATTGTATGTACTAATGATGCGGGTACTGCATATGAAGGTGTAGAACGTGCAGTATATGTTCATGGTAAGGAAATTCCACCGAACACACCTAAAGGTTTTGTAATCAAACAAGATGCAGTAAATAGTAGTGTACTTCATTTATCATGGGAGCCTAATACAGAGGCTGACCTATATGGCTATCGCCTATATGACGGCAATGAGGTAGTCCTTATTAAGCATATAGGTGGTACATCTTACTCGTACTTTATTCCTAATACTGGTAATTACCAATTCAAGCTATCTGCCGTTGATACGTCTGGTAATGAAAGCGGTAAGGCTGAGGCTCATATAACTGCTACTGTATCAGCTGAGAGTGTAGCTACACCTAATGCACCGGCTCGTGGTGAGGTAACAATCGGTAAGACGATCGTTGCTGCATGGGACCCTGTAGAGAATACTTACATTGACTACTACGAAGTGCGACTTGATAGTAATGTTGGCCAAGCTAATAATAGGCTAGCCAAGACTACAGACATTCGCTCTGAAATTAAGTTATCGGCTCGTAGAGGTGCTGTGTTCGTTTACGCACATAATCCTGTCAAAGGTTATGGTCCAGCTCTTAGACTTGACTATAACGCAGCTGTTCCTAAAGCTCCGACGAATGTCAAAGTAAAAGGTAATATTACAGGCGTAAGCGTAGTTTTTGATAGCATACCGGATACTTGTATAGGCGCTAACATTTACATCGGAATAGAAAAGTATTTCGTTACTACAAACGTAAATATCATACCGCATGACCCAGGCTTATTTGATGTAAAAGTAGCTTACGTAGATGTGTTTGGTGAAGGTGCTTACTCTGACATTGTTGGTGCTTCCGTACCGGCTAGTATCGACCCGGCTTTAATTGACAAGGAAGCACTTGGCATTAAAGCTATGGACGATAAGATTAAGGAACTTACCCAAACCGCTAATGCGTATTCTACGCAAGTACAGAACCTAACCACTAATATGGCTACACAGTTTAGCCAATTATCGGAAGGTATTGACCTTAAGTTAAAAGCCTTGAATGGTGATGAGATTGTAAGTCGTATCAATTTAAGTTCCACAGGTACACGAATTAGTGGCAAGTTACTTCATGTAACCGGTGATGCTTTATTCGACGATAACATCATTACCAATAAGATGTTATCTGCCAATGCAATCACCGCTGATAAGTTAAACGTCAACAATCTAAGTTCTATCTCAGCTAATTTAGGCGAAGTAGCAGGAGGTAAGATTATTGGCGGTACAATCCAAAACCAAACTGGATCATTCAAAGTTGATGCTAACGGTAACATCGTAGGGGCCAATATTACAGGCTCACGTATTGACGCTCAGTCCATCATACAAGCCGGGTTTAAAATCCGAAACATCGATGTACAAATCTATAAAGTACGTCATGGTGACTGGTGTCCACTTCCTGAAGGATTTAGCGAAAGTCAATGCGCGTTCATACCTGTTGGGTATGTACAAACTGAAAGCTATTGCAAGTCTAGTAACCGCGCTCCTTACATCCCTAAGATATCTGATGACGGGTTAGCTCCAGTTGGTAAATCCATTAGCAATAATGAATATAGCCAACAAAAATATAGATGGGTAGGTAGTTGTGATTTATACTTCCGTACCAACCGCAGCCATAAGGTAAATATAGGGATTAAAGATAAACGCCTAGCTATCGTAGAATCCCGATACTTAGACTTATCTACATCTGGTAGTGATGGTACTAATCCAGGATTCAAAGACGTTGAATGTTATTCCTACGGTGAACTGTATGTTCTTGTAATTGCTAAACAATAAGGAGGCTATATGGTCGAACAAGATTTAACCCTAAACTGTGGCGATGACTTTTCTATCAGTTATGTTGTACCGCCAGATAGCGATATGACATTAAGTCAATATAAAGGCGCTTGTAAAATTCGCAAGCGCCCATATGACAATATGATATTAGAGTTGCATTCTGTGGTAGAGTCTAAACAGGTAAGGTTTTTCATTTCTGGCCAAGAGTCAGCGGAGAAGAAAATAAAGGGTGGCGATTATATCTATGACGCATTTCTTTATAACGACGAACACTGGCTCAAACTTGGCCAAGGTACGATTACGATCGTGCCTGATATTTCAATGCATGAGTAAGGGGAGGTAACTTATCGTGGCAGATAACACATTAATTTTGAAATTTGATAAAGATACAACATTGCCCTTACTAGAGGGGTTAGGGAAAAGTGCATACGCTATCGCAGTATCTCATGGGTTCCAAGGCACAGAGCAAGAGTGGTTAAATAGCTTACGTGGTCCTAAAGGTGACCCAGGCGATAAAGGTGACCCATTTAAATTTAGCGATTTTACACCAGAACAACTTAACACACTTAAAGGTAAGAAAGGTGATAAAGGGGACCCTGGTAGCGCTGAAAAATCAGCTCAGTTTTTAAAAGAGCATAATATTTGGCTTGAAAATACTGATGTAGATACAGTACTTATGAAAGTTATCAAACTTTCTAATTGCTACAGTAATTACATTCCGAAAGACCTTGAATTCGTTCAACCAAATGCAGGGGCTACTTATATCGATTTCACAGGCGAGCCTCATTTCAAGCTATCCATAAATAATGGAGAAAAACGAGAGTTCCAATCTGACAATATGCGAGTGGCTATTGATGAAAGCATGAAAGGTAATGTAAGAGTTGACTATTACGACCTAATGGATAACTTAATTACAACGCACGTCATTGAATTGGTTAAACCTACTGTACAGGGACCAGACCTCGGCGAATTTGTAAAAGATGTACAGTTACGTAACTATACATCTGGAGCAGAGCTGACAGGCGTGGGGAAAGTATACATAAAAGGCGCACAATTAATCCCTACTAAATTCTCAACTCAATATGCTAGAATATTATCTAGTTTTCAGCGTAACATGATAGGTCAAGCAACAAATAATAAATATGTCAAGATTGTTGAAGTTGATTATACGAAAGTATCTAATACTGATAAATCTAAAGGCGTAATTTTAAATACATTAGATTTAAATGACTTCTATGCTAATGATACTATCATTTTAAAAGTTAACAAGTCTCAAGTAATGACGGAAGGTGCTGGACCATTTGATCCAGATACTATCGGTCAATCTGATACAATTACGTTCCGAAGTGCCGGCGGACCTCCTGGCGTTCCTCGAAATAAAGTACAAATTAATGGTTCTGACCTTATTCAAGTAGAAGATGGCAAAACATATACTTATCATTTTTCTACAGACCAAATTACTTCAGCTTAATCCGTCCTTAGTTAGCACAATGTAAGGGGGTGCATATCTCATCTGGACTTGGCAGTTTGAGTTAAACGACTTGCTTACGACATTAACTATCGTAGGCATAGTAGCAGGTGCAGGATATCGGCTTCTGATAGTACCTCTATTAGACCGCATCGAAGCACAACGTAATCAAGATAGCATAGAATTCACGAACAAGTGGAATACATTATTCGACACACTATGTGAGCTAAAGGACGAAATGAAACAGTCACGTATTGAACGTACTGAGTCTGCAGCTACCTTTATGATGTTAACCACTAGGCTCGAATCTATGGAAAAGCGAATTAATGAGTTAAGGGAGGAATTACATGAACATACCACCTCGGCTCATGGACAGCGCTAAGAAAGTATTTCAATCTGTTAGGGTGGCCAATATCCACCCTACAGGTGTATTAGCGACGAGGGCATTAGTCCTCGTCATGCTAGTACCTATATTGTTAGTGGTCATCGAATACGTAATGGCGTTTGCTATGGGGTATGTATCCGATGAAACAGGGAAATTAATTAGCACAGGGATCAATATTATTGACCATATCTTTATTCCAAGTGTACTAACTGCCCTTGTAGGGTTCTTAGCACTTTGGATAGATAAGGACGGTAATGGGGTACCTGATAAGCTAGAAGAACAACCAAAAGTACCGCCTATGATGGAAAGGGGGAGTGCGGATGATAAACGTTAGTTTAAGCGACTTAAACGACTACTGCAGTAGGGCTGTAGGTTACATTGATAAACTATACCTGCACTGGACTGCAGGACGATATAATCAACAATTTGACGATTACCACATCAATATTGATGGGTGTGGGAATATTTACATTGATGGCGAACTAACAGACCATAAAAGCCACACATGGATGCGTAATGGCAGGGCTGTAGGCATATCCTTAGATTGTGCCTATGGGGCTCAATGGGTAAATGACTTGGGTGATTATCCACCAACTGCTGCGCAAATTGAAACGCTAGCGCAAGTGGTTGCAGTATTATGTGTAGACCTAGGACTACCTGCTAGCATTAGCAACGTGTTAACCCATGCTGAGGCAGCGGATAACATGGACGGTTTTTACGCACATGATCCATATGGGCCAACAACTACATGTGAGCGTTGGGACTTATGGGTAGTTAACCAAGGTGATGAACCTGGTAGTGGTGGCGATGTAATACGAATGAAAGCTAAATATTACGCTCAGCAATGGGGCAGTAATATATAGGGGGTATATATGTATGAAAAGATTAAAACTATATCTTCTTCCAATAGGCGCTATTGTATTGCTTTTTTGGTGCTTATTATCGGTTGCACCATCTGTGTATGGTTCTACACCAACAGAAGCAGTAACATTGACACCACAGGAATACGTAACGCTGAAAACGAACTTCGAAACGCTAGAGAGTACAATCAACAAGCAATTGACTACAATCAACGAGTTAGAAATGCAGTTGAGAGTAGCGAAGCTATCAACGAACGAACAGAAGAACGAATTAATCGAAGCGTTGAACTTAATCAGCGAACAGAGGATACAATTAACAGAAGCACGGAACTTACTACAGAAGCAAGAACAGATGCTGAACGAGCAAAAGTTATCATTGGCGAAAGCCGAAATATACTTGAACGAGCAAAAGAAAGAAATACACAAAGCCAAGATGGAGCAACGCAAAAGTAAGTTGTTGAACATCCTATTAGGTGGTACTGTTATTTATCTTGCATCTAAGAATTAAGGAAGTGATCCATACATCTCCATAGCGTGTAATGGCGGATACACGCAACTATCAACTATTAGTTGTCAGTTGAGCAGGCAGACTCATGTGAACATGTTCCAAAATGGAACTAGTTGCCATATTTTTTATGTAAGATAGTATGATGTTTGACCAAATTTATATAATAGTATATATTATATAAATCGTTAAAATTTGTTATAGTTTTGTAACGTTGCTCAACTGTTACTCAACCTTTTAAAAGTTTTAACACTATAAAATCAGTAGTTATAAAGATTTTGAATGGTAATAGAATTGTACTCCAAATAATTTGGCGCTTATGGGAAAACCACTCAGAATTGGGTGGTTTTTTCTTTATGACATGTCACTGTTAAAGGGCTATAACAGTGTAAAAAACAATTGACATAGAACACCAAAATCTGTATACTATTTTGAGTAAGCTTTAGTCGTGTTTCCATTAGCCCCGGAAGCAAAGGACAAGCTGATTTTGGTAGAATTATGACGTTATTAGGAGGATATGCAGCATGAAAACTACATTTATGGCCAATCCGAACACAATCGAACGGAAATGGTATGTTGTTGACGCTGAAGGTAAAACTTTAGGACGCCTTGCTGCCGAAGTTGCAAAAGTTCTTCGGGGCAAAAATAAACCAACTTTCACACCACACGTAGACACTGGTGACCATGTGATCGTTGTAAACGCAGAAAAAATTCGCGTAACTGGTAAAAAATTGGAACAAAAGGAATACTTCCGTCACTCTGGTTACCCAGGTGGTTCCCGTTTCACTAAATTGTCCATGATGCTTGAAAAACAACCTGAACGTGTTGTTGAAATGGCAGTTCGTGGTATGCTTCCAAAAAATAAATTGGGTGCACAACAATACCGTAAATTAAACGTATACGCTGGTCCTGAGCATCCACATGCAGCTCAAAAACCAGAAGTATTAGAAATTTCCGTACGATAATCTAGAGGGAGGAACATATAATGGCAGTAGCACAATATTACGGCACTGGTCGTAGAAAATCTTCCGTTGCTAGAGTTCGTCTGGTACCGGGCACAGGTAAAATCACTGTTAACAAACGTGAACTTAATGAATATTTCGGTCGCCAAACTTTGGAATTGATCGTAAAACAACCTTTGAACTTGACTAACACAGTTGAACAATACGATGTAATCGCAACTGTAGCTGGTGGCGGTCCTTCCGGTCAAGCTGGTGCAATTCGTCACGGTATCTCCCGTGCGTTATTGGACGTAGATGGCGAACTTCGTCAATCTTTGAAAAAAGCTGGCTTCTTGACTCGTGACCCACGTATGAAAGAACGTAAAAAATACGGTCTTAAAAAAGCCCGCAAAGCAAGCCAATTCTCCAAACGTTAATATTTGGACAACAGGTTATTACACCTGCAGACAATGTCTGCAGGTGTTTTTTGTTGCTCGGATTATGGTGACACTAATAATTATCTGTTATGATGATAGTAATGATAAAAGAAAGCGTATTTATAGTGTATCCGCTCTTGGACGAGAACAAGAGATTGTAGGTAATGAAATCAGTGATGCTTTGAGCGATATTTTCTATGATGGATTCAGTGATGTTGATTCTGGTAAGAATGCAGGTAAAAAGGTAGTCGTTCTTTCATAATATATTTACCTGTGTATAGGGGGCTGTATGATACAAAATATATATCATTTACTAGTGGAGAATTGGAGCTTTTTCTCAGGTCTATTATGGGAACATATTGGCATAGCTTTGCTTTCTAGTATAATTGCTATTATTCTAGGAGTAGTTGCGGGTATTTTACTTAACGAGTATCGGCGAGCAGTTAATCCGACCATGATGGTTATTAATTTCTTGTATACTATACCATCCATATCCATGCTGGGATTTTTGATTCCCTTTTCAGGAATTGGTAACGCAACGGCAGTGATTGCTCTTGTGATATATGCATTATTGCCGATGGTGAGAAATACATATACTGGGTTAAGCAGTATTGACAAGGAAATGATTGAAGCGGCTACATCACTGGGGTTATCTCGTGTACAACGTTTACGATATATTGAATTGCCTTTAGCCTTTCCAGTAATCATGGTCGGTATACGAAATATGCTAGTTATGACTATAGCGCTTACTGGGGTAGCATCATTTATTGGTGCCGGAGGTCTTGGTGTAGCTATTTATCGAGGTATTACTACAAATAATACGACTATGACTGTAGCCGGCAGTTTACTAATTGCTTTTTTAGCATTGATTATGGATGGTGTATTGGGCTTTTTTGAGAAAATCATACTATATAGAGGGCATTGCAAACGTACTTTTAAACGTATTGGTATTGTATCCTCAATTGTGATAATTGGTGGCATTGGTGTATTTATGTGGCCGTCGCAACAATCCAATGTAATTCATGTAGCTACAAAACCGATGACAGAACAGTTGATTTTGGGCGATATGCTGAAACTTCTTATTGAACAAGATACAGATTTAACTGTTGAAGTAACAGCCGGAGTAGGTGGAGGAACCTCAAATATTCAACCGGCCATGGAGTCCGGTCAATTCGATATCTATCCTGAATATACAGGAACCGGTTGGAATGCAGTACTAAAACGAGACACGCAATATAGTGAAAATTTATTTGATGAATTACAGCGCGCTTACGAGGATACATATCAATTTAAATGGGTCGGTATGTATGGTTTCAATAATACATATGGAATGGCTGTACGTAAGGATATTGCTAACAAATATAATTTAAAAACATATTCAGACTTAGCGAGGGTTTCGTCACAGTTGATTTTAGGTGGGGAATATGATTTCTTCGGGCGCCAAGATGGGTATTTGGGATTACAGCGAGTATATGGCATGGACTTTAAAGATACGAAGGATATGGATATAGGTTTGAAATATCAGGCTATTGAAAGCGGACATGTAGATGCTATGCCTATATTTACTACTGACGGTCAGTTGAGCCATGCGTCTATTGTTGTTCTTGAGGACGATAAACATTTATATCCGTCGTATCTTTGTGGTAATGTCGTCAGAATGGATGTGTTAAAGAAGCATCCTGAGCTAGAAGCGGTATTACTAAAATTGACACATACGATTACGGATCAGGATATGTCATATATGAACTATGAGGTGGAATCGGAAGGACAGAAACCTCATGATGTTGCTGAGCGATACTTACGCACCAAAGGTTTGTTATACTAACGTGGGTTGCTAAAGGGTACATAGTATTGTTTTGTGATTATAAGATTACATTTACATCTATAATTAATTCCCCTATAATAGAAATATATAATCGAATTTTTTCGAAAACAGATTTTCATATAGGAGAACTCATATGATTTATAATACAATTCAATACGTAGTGGACAACGGCATTGGTACGTTGACATTTAATCGCCCTACAGTGGCGAATGGTTTTAATATCGAGATGTGCAAGGAGATCCTTGAGGTTTTAGATAAAGCACATAATGATGAAAGTGTTCGTGCATTGCTCATCAATGCTGAAGGCAAGGTATTCTCTGCTGGTGGTGACTTAACAGAAATGGAACGGGCTGTAAACGATGGTGATACAGAGTCCTTATTTGAAATTGTTGAGCTCGTGGCTCAAATTTCTATGGCTATGAAACGCTTACCTAAACCTGTTATCATGAGCCTTCAAGGCGCTGCGGCAGGTGCGGCGTTCAACATGGCGTTAGCTGCAGACTTTGTTGTAGCGGCTAACAATGTACGCTTTATCCAAGCTTTCGTAAACGTAGGTCTTGCTCCAGATGCAGGTGGTTTGTTCTTGTTAACTCGTTCCATTGGTATGAACCGTGCTATGCATATCGTTATGACTGGTGAAGCCGTATCTGCTGAAAAAGGTAAAGAACTTGGCTTTGTATATAAAGTTTGTGAATTAGAAGATCTAGAAACTGCTACAAGACGTCTTGTAGAGAAATTAGCAAAAGGTCCTGCACAATCTTACCGCGTTATGAAAGAAATGATGTGGAATAGCTTCTTATCTGGCTGGGAAGAGTACAAGAAGTTTGAAGTAGAAAATCAATGCTCCTTAGGTCTTTCTGAAGACTTTAAGGAAGGTGTACGAGCTTTCACAGAACGTCGTCGCCCTAAATTTGGTCAAAAATAATAATTATTCTCTTGTAATTCTTTGAAATATCATGTATTTTATAAGCAGTTACTAATATAATTCGAACCGATGTGGCTCTATATATTGAGTTACATCGGTTTTTGCTTTCATAAAAAAGCAAAAGTGTATATAATAGTACTATTATAATAGTTTTAGGAGGTCATTATTACATGGCTCAAGATACAATTAAATGTTATGACGGTCCTAGTGATGTAGTCCAAGCGTTGGCGGAGGATTTTATTGCTTTTACCAATGATGAAATTAGCCGTACTGAAACGTGTATCGTTGGTATTACTGGGGGCACTGTTGTAAATGGTTTGTTAGAATTACTTAACTCACCTGAATATATTGAGCGCCTCAACTGGGAACGCATATTCTTCCTATGGACTGACGAGCGTTTTCTACCGCAAGCACATGAGGATAATTACTTTAATCGTGTAAAACCTCATTTGCTATGCAAGGCAAAGGGGGCTGCTCATTTCTTACCAATTAATACGGATTCTAAGACCGTACATGAAGCGGCTGAAGAATATGAAAAAGAGGTTCGCAATGTCCTCAAGGCGTGTAAGAAATCTGGTCTTGATTTAGCGTTGCTTGATCTAGGCGAGGATGGTCATACGGCAGGATTATTTGCGGGCTCTCACGCATTGCGTGTAGCTAATCAAGATGTAGTGGCCGTTGAAGATGGCAAGGTATGGGAACGCATTTCTATGACATTTTCTTTCCTAGCAAAATCTGATGCTGTCTGGTTTACTGTGACTGGTGAAAGCAAGCGAACTGCATTGACAAAGGTATTATACCAACGCGAAGATTACGAGGATTTAACGTGGGAAAAACGCATTGGCCGTACATTGCCTGGTGCTGTGCTTTCACAAGAAGCTGTGACTTGGTATGTGGACAAGGCAGCCTATAATGATGTACACTAAAAGATGTAAGTTTTAGTAAATATAAAGGAGATACATATGGGATCTATAGGAACACCTGAATTAATAGTTATATTAGTGATCGCTTTAGTTATCTTCGGACCTGGTAAATTACCTGAAGTAGGTAAAGCTATTGGTAAGGGCATCAATGAATTTAAAGATGCTATTTCTGGCCCTAAAAAAGCTGTTGATGAAACGAAAGAAGCCGTTAAAAAGGCGACTACTATCGACGTAACAGCAGGGGCTAAAAACGACGATAAACATAAAGAAGCTAATGATTAATAGGAGGTATCACTATGTGTAAAGATTGTGGTTGCGGTGAAGATAATGGTGTTGTAACAAAGGTATTTACTGTACCAGGTATGATGTGCAATAACTGTAAAGAAACTGTTGAAGGTGCATCCCTTGGTTTACCTGGTGTTTTGAGTGCAGAGGTAAATTTGCCAGAGAAAACAGCGACTGTTTCTTTTGATCCAGCAAAAGCATCTGTTGAAGTTATTACAAAAGCTATTGAACGTACAGGCTTTGAAGTAGAAAGCGTTGCAGATGGTGTACAAGAACATAGTCATGGTTTACTAGGAACATTGAAACGTTTCTTCAAATAATCGAACCCATAGGGCTGTATTGAAACACTGTTTCGATGCAGCCTTTTTTCATAAAGAGGTAATAAAATGATACGCAAGTTTGATGCTGAAAATTTCAAGTGGGATGGCGTCGATACCTTGGTATATAAACAAGATGGTAGCCCTTTTAAAGATGTAACACGTCAAGTTTTATACGATGGGGCCTTTGATATTCCATGCCAATTCCGCTATTTTGAATGCTTGCCAGGTGGTTACTCCACACTAGAATATCATGAACATACACATATGGTTATGATATTCCGTGGGAAGGGTCAAGTCTTATTAGGCGATGAAATCCATGATGTAGAAGCTGGTGATTTTATTGAAATTCCAGGTAAAACGATACATCAATTCCGGGCTAATAAAGGAGATTATATCGGGTTCCTTTGCTTGGTTAACCAAGATCGGGACAAGGTAAAATTATTAACCCCTGAAGAGATGGATACATTGCGCTCTAATCCAAAGGTTAAAGAATTTTTGGAAAGTTGCTAATTTATATGGCGGTTATGTGTGATGACCGCCATATAGTTTTTTATAATCAACAGTAACTGTTGATATGTGTAGTTTGATAGGGAGGTTCTATGAATACCTTTACACGCACCGCACTGACGGTACTGGTAGGACTTGTGATTTGGTTCTTGCCTCATACAGAGGCGATTAAGCCTGAAGGCTGGCATTTATTAGCTATCTTCACGGCTACAATTGTAGGTTTTATTTTACGACCTTGGCCAACAGGTATTATGGCACTCTTTGGTATTGTTGCGGCAGTAGCAACAAATTCTATTACCATGGTGCAAGCATTAGGTGGTTACGCTGAAGCCAATGTATGGCTTATCGTAGCTGCTGTATTCTTTTCTAGAGGCATTATTAATTCTGGCCTTGGTAAGCGTATCGCGTATACTTTGATTCGGTCCTTTGGTACTAGTTCCTTAAAGTTAGCTTATGCATTGGCTTGTACGGATCTTATTATTTCTCCTGCAACGCCATCTAATACGGCTCGTGGAGGCGGTATTATTTTTCCAATTGTACAAAACATTTCGTTAGCCTTTGATTCTGAGCCAAATGGTAGTACGGCACGTCGTATTGGGGCGTACTTGATGACTACGGCTCATACGATAAACACCATTACTGTAACAATCTTCTTAACTGCTTGTAGTGGTAACTTATTGATTACATCCTTAGGTGCAAAATTATTTGGCTATGATATTTCATGGTGGGAATGGTTCCAAGCGGGTGTCATCCCTGGTGTAATTTGCATGATTTTGATGCCTTGGTTTATTTATAAAATCTATCCACCTGAAATCAAGGAAACACCTCAAGCAGCGGTAATGGCCCAAAAAGAGCTAGATATACTAGGTCCTATTACAAAGGCTGAAATATCTGTAGCTATTATTTTTGTACTTTGTATTTTGTTGTGGTCCACAGCGATTTGGACAAAACTACATCCTACTGTAGTTGCTATGATGGGCGTACTTGCTTGTGTAGTTACAGGATCCCTTACATGGGAAGATATTCTAGGTGAACGCACCGGTTGGGATATTCTAATCTGGATGGGTACCCTCGTTGGTATGGCTGGTTTACTTGGCAAGCTCGGTGTTGTTGCAGTATTTGCTGATTTTGTAAGTCAACATCTTGTAGGTATTGATTGGTTCTGGGCATCTTTCATTATCTCCGCAACCTTTGTATACTCTCAATATTTTTTTGCCAGTGGTACAGCTCGTATTACAGCATTATTCTCCGCCTTTGCAGCTATCTTGGTAGCAATGGGCGCACCAATTCCATTTACCATCTTGCTCTTTGGTTTGATGAACAGCCCTGGCTGTACATTAACACATTATAGTTCTGGTGTAACACCAATCTTCTTCGGTGCTGGTTATGTACCACAAGGAACATGGTGGCGTGTAGGCCTTGCTATTTCTGTGGTTAGCTTCTTAATTCACTTCTGGGGCGGTACCCTTGGCATGTGGTTATTCGGTATTCTATAATATTCAAAAATCCCTCACAGTAGTGGGGAATTTTTGAATTGCGCTACCTATTAAGCAGTTTGTTATCATTTTATTTTCTATGTGTATTAGATAGGTAGTGTATTATTGTTATTGCTATAGTTTTTATATATGGTAAACTTTAAAAATTTATATAATAAATCTATAGAATATTTATTGCACGACATTATATAAAATGTTATTATTATTTTATGATTACAGATTACTTTAGGAGGAAACATGTTGGGTTTAGTCATTAGCTTGTTGATTATCGCGCTCGTCGTGATTATTAAAGACATTCGAATTATGAACAACAACTTAACACGTTTTTGTCTTAGAAGTTCCACGAATGGTTTAATATACAATCAATAAGATTTGACTATACGGTTTGTTTCTTATGTGTATTTATTCCAAGGGATACATAGGTCGTTTATGTACATAGGAATTCTGTAAACAAAAGGAATATCATTTGTAAACTTTTAAGACGATTCATAAGAATCGTCTTTTTTTATTAAGTTGAAAAGTGTCCAAGTGGATGCTTTCAAGAAAAGTGAGGAGATTAACATGAGTTGTAGAAGTGACAATTTAAAAACAGGCGTAGCACGTGCACCACACAGATCTTTGCTAAAAGCTCTTGGTTTTGTTGATGAAGAAATGGGCAGACCAGTCATTGGTATTGCGAACTCTTTCAACGAAATTATCCCTGGTCACGTGGGCTTGAAAAATATTGTACAAGCCGTAAAAGACGGCATTCGCAACGCAGGTGGTGTGCCAATCGAGTTCAATACAATTGGTATTTGTGACGGCTTGGCGATGAACCACATCGGTATGAAATACTCCTTGGTAACTCGTAATATCATCGCTGATTCCATCGAAGCAACAGCTATGGCAACACCATTTGATGCTATGGTATTCATTCCAAACTGCGATAAAGTAGTACCTGGTATGTTGATAGCTGCAGCCCGTCTAAATATTCCATCCGTATTCGTGTCTGGTGGTGCTATGCTTGCAGGCGTACATAATGGCAAAAAAATCGGTTTGTCTGATGTATTCGAAGCAGTAGGTAAACATCAAACTGGTGAAATGGGTGATGCTGAGTTATCTGAAATCGAAAATACAGCATGTCCTACATGTGGTTCTTGCTCTGGTATGTACACAGCTAATACAATGAACTGCTTAACAGAAGCTCTTGGTATGGGTCTTCCTGGTAATGGTACAATTCCAGCAGTATACTCCGAACGTTTACGTCTTGCTAAATTAGCAGGTATGCAAGCAGTAGAGGTATTAAAAGCAAATCTTCGTCCTAAAGACATTATGACACGCGAAGCTTTTGAAAATGCAGTGGCTCTAGATATGGCTTTGGGTGGCTCCTCTAATACAGCACTTCATTTGCCAGCTATCGCTCATGAAGCAGGTGTTCCATTGTCCCTAGATGATTTTGATCGCATTGCACAAAACACACCTCAATTGTCTAAACTTTCTCCATCTGGTAAATACTTCATCGAAGACTTGTATGCTGCCGGCGGCGTATCTGCTGTGTTGAAACGTTTAGCAGAAAATGGTCGTTTGCATACAGATTGCAAAACTGTAGCTCTTAAAACACAAGGTGAAATTGCAGCGGTAGCTCATGTAACTGATGAAGACGTTATTCATCCTTGGAATAATCCTGTTCATGAAACAGGTGGTATTGCCGTTCTTAAAGGTAACCTTGCTGTAGACGGTTCCGTTGTAAAAGCAGGTGCCGTAGATGAAGATATGCTTGTTCACTCTGGTCCAGCAAAGGTATTCAACAGCGAAGAAGAAGCTGTTGAAGCTATTACAGGCGGTAAAATTGTAAAAGGTGATGTGGTAGTTATCCGTTACGAAGGTCCTAAAGGCGGCCCTGGCATGCGTGAAATGTTAACACCAACATCCATGATTGCAGGTATGGGTCTTGATAAAGACGTAGCCTTGTTGACTGATGGTCGTTTCTCTGGTGCTACACGTGGTGCATCCATTGGTCACGTATCTCCAGAAGCTGCGGCTGGTGGCACAATCGCTGTTGTTGAAGATGGTGATATTATCAACATTGATATTCCAAACGGTAAATTGGAATTGGCTGTATCTGATGAAGAAATCGCTCGTCGTAAAGCCGCATTGAAACTATTCAAATCCAATGTAACTGGATACCTTAAAAAATACGCTCTTCATGTATCCTCTGCAGCACAAGGTGCTATCGAAGTATTTGAAGACTAATAGTAGATTTTCATTAATACTAACTAGAGGAGATAGAGTACATGCATAAGTTGTATGATTTTATGGAGGCTCGTGAGCGATTAAGCACAATCACGGTGAAAACAAAATTGCTTCATAGTGATGTGTTCTCTGACGAGTGTGGCAATGATGTATATATAAAGCCAGAAAATTTGCAAATAACAGGTTCCTTTAAGGTTCGTGGTGCATATAATAAAATTGCAAAATTAACAGAAGAAGAAAAGGCGTGCGGCGTTATTGCCGCGTCTGCCGGTAATCATGCGCAAGGTGTAGCACTTGCTGCAAAACGTCTAGGCATTAAAGCGACAATCGTTATGCCAAAACATACACCTCTCATCAAGGTTAATGCTACAAAACAATATGGTGCCGAAGTTGTTCTACATGGTGAGATTTATGATGAAGCTTACCAAAAAGCGATGGAATTACAACAAGAGCACGGATATGTGTTCGTCCATCCTTTTGATGACGAAGATGTTATCGAAGGGCAAGGTACAATTGCATTAGAAGTTCTTGAGGAATTGCCTGATGCGGATGTATTGCTAGTTCCTGTTGGTGGTGGCGGTATTGTTTCTGGTATCGCAGCTGCGGCAAAATTAAAAAATCCTAGCATTAAAATTATTGGTGTAGAACCAGAAGGTGCGGCTAGTGCAATAGCTGCGTTAAAAGAAGATCATCCTGTACCACTTAGTGAGGTGGCAACTATCGCAGATGGTACAGCTGTACGTCAAATCGGCGAAACTACATTAAAATATATTAAGAAATATGTAGATGAAATTGTTACTGTCTCTGATTATGAATTGATGGAAGCATTTTTGTTGCTTGTAGAAAAACATAAGTTAGTAGCAGAAAACTCCGGTATTTTACCATTAGCAGGTCTAAAAAAATTAGACTGCAAAGGTAAAAAGGCAGTAGCCATTGTTAGTGGTGGTAATATCGACGTACTTACTATTTCTTCTATGATCAATAAAGGTCTCGTATTGCGTGGTCGTATCTTCACTTTCTCTGTAAACCTTCCAGATAAACCAGGTCAATTGGTTGCTGTATCTGAAATGCTTGCAGATGCGGATGCAAACGTTATTAAACTTGATCATAATCAGTTTAAAAACCTTGACCGCTTCCATGAAGTGGAATTGCAAGTGACTGTAGAAACAAATGGTGAAGAACACATCAAACACATTATTGATACTTTCAAAAATAATGGTTACATTATTAAACGATTAAATTCCAGCGAGATTTTATCTGAATAGCTGGTCGAAAGGGTTCCTATGAGCGCAGAAACAATCAATGGGGCACGCATTGTCCTTGAAACATTGCATCGCCTTGGTGTAACCGACATGTTCGGTTATCCAGGCGGCGCGGTAATTCCAATTTATGATGAAATTTATAGCTTCCCTGAAATTAAACATTATTTTGTTCGTCATGAACAAGGTGCAGCCCATGCAGCAGATGGTTATGCACGCGTATCTGGAAAAGTAGGCGTATGCCTTGCTACGTCCGGTCCTGGTGCAACTAATCTTGTTACAGGTATTATGACTGCTTACATGGATTCTGTACCTATGGTGGCCATTACTGGTCAGGTTGGTCGTCCGTTTATTGGTAAGGATTCCTTCCAAGAAGCAGATATCCAAGGTATTACCATGCCGATTACAAAACATAACTACCTTGTTCAAGATATTCGCGATTTACCTCGCATCATCAAAGAAGCGTATTTTATTGCTAGTACAGGTCGTCCAGGACCTGTTCTTATTGATATTCCTAAGGATGTTCAAACAGAAAAAATATCCATGACAGAATACAATAAATTATATGAAGTACCTATCCATCTTGAAGGATATGATCCAACCTATAAAGGTCATCAAGGGCAAATTAAGAAAGCGGCTACACTCATTAAAAATGCAAAACGTCCGCTCATCATTGCCGGTGCCGGTGTATTGAAATCTGGCGCTATGGATGAGTTAAAGGAATTGGCAGAAAAGGCTCAAATTCCTGTAACAAATACATTAGTTGGCCTTGGTGGTTTCCCAGGGAACCATGAGCTTGCTCTTGGTATGGTGGGTATGCATGGCTCTGTAGCGGCTAATAATAGTACAGAAGAAGCAGACCTTGTTATTGCAGCTGGTATTCGTTTCCACGACCGCATTACAGGTCATCCAGATTTCTTCTGTAAAAAAGCTAAAATCATACATATCGATATCGACCCAGCAGAAATTGATAAAAACGTTACTATTAACGTACCAATTGTAGGTGACTTGAAGCGCGTTTTATCTGAACTTAATACGCTTATAGAACCTACAACTCATGAAGCGTGGATTGCACAAATTCGTGAATGGCAAGCGGAATATCCTATGGTAATTCCTGAATCTAAAGATGGTGTATTACATCCACAATACGTATTATCTGAACTTAACAAGATTGCCAAAGAGGATGCAGTTATTGTAACTGACGTAGGCCAACATCAAATGTGGGCGGCTCAATTCTTAACTCATAAAAAACCTCATACCATTGTTACATCTGGTGGTGCAGGTACCATGGGCTATGGTTTACCAGCTGCAATTGGGGCTCAAGTGGGGGCACCTCATAAACAAGTTATCCTTGTTGTTGGTGATGGTGGATTCCAAATGACCTTCGAAGAGCTCATGATGGTTCGCCAATATAATTTACCAATTAAGATTGTTATCATCAATAATGGTTACCTTGGCATGGTTCGTCAATGGCAACAAATCTTTAATGACCGCCGTTATTCCTATGTAGATTTGGAAACGAGTCCAGACTTCTTGAAATTGGCAGATGCCTTTGATTTGAAAGCCGCTCGTATCGATAATGTAGAGGATTTCAATAAAGAATTTAAATCTTTCATTACATCTGATGAAAGTATCATCTTGGATTGCCGTGTAGCAAGAGAAGATAATGTATTGCCGATGATTCCAGCTGGCGGTACCGTAAGTGGTATGATGGGCAAGAAAGGGGTGCTATAATGGCGAGAGAACATCAAGTCTTAGTAATTGCAAAAAATACAGCAGGCATTGGTGCACGTATATTGGCACTCTTTAACCGTCGTGGTTTTAATGTTACAAAGATGACATCTGGCATTACAAATACACCAGGCTACGCTCGTATTACCCTCACCGTTGAGGCAGATGATCGCATCTTAGACCAAATTCAAAAACAAATTTACAAGCTCATTGATGTTGTAAAGGTTAAAGTTTTTGAAGATCATGATGTGGTATGCCGTGAGTTAATGCTTATCAAGGTAAAAGCAACTGCTGCAACACGCTCTCAAATTGTACAAATTGCCGATGTATATCGTGGCAATGTGCTCGATATTTCTCCTACTTCTATGATTATTGAAGTAATTGGTAGCGTAGAAAAATTACGCGGTTTCATTCAAATTATGGAAACGTATGGTGTCCTTGAAATTGCCAAAACTGGCATTACCGCAATGAGCCGTGGAGAAAAGATTTAGGAGATGGTTGTGTGAGTAGTGAATTACTCCATTATGAAGACGTCAAGTTTCGTCGTGAAGGTCGCGAAATTTTAAAAGGCATTAATTGGCATGTTGAAGAAGGAGAGAATTGGGCCTTATTAGGTCTCAATGGGGCTGGTAAATCGACGATGCTCAGCATGATTCCAGCTTACCAAATTCCTACAACAGGACTATTACGCGTATTTGGTCATGAATTTGGTAAATATGCATGGCCTAAGATTAAGGCGCGATTAGGCTTTGTTAGTTCGGCGCTTGGACAATTCCAGTCCACCTTGGATAAACAAGTGGTAGAAGATGTTGTTATTTCTGGTGCTTTTAATAGTATTGGTATTTATCAACAGGTAGAGCCTGAAGTACGTGAACGAGGACTGCAATTATTGTCTGAGTTTGGTTTGTCCTATTTGGAAGGCCATAGATTTCATACACTATCTGCTGGTGAACAGCGCCGCGTATTATTAGCACGTGCTATTATGGCTAATCCAGATTTGCTCATTCTAGATGAGCCTTGCTCTGGCCTTGATTTGCCTGCTCGCGAGCAATTCTTAAGAACTGTTGAGAATATGGCACGAGAGGAGCATAAGCCTTTTATTTATGTATCTCATCAAATTGAAGAGATTATGCCCAGTATTACACATGTAGCTATTATTAAAGATGGCCTCATTGTGTATAAAGGAAAGAAGCGAGACATCTTGACAGATGAAATTTTAAGCGACGTATTTGGTATTGATGTATCTGTAGTATGGGAAAAAAATCGCCCATGGATTATAGTTAAGTAAGAGCTAAAAATGGGATAATTCATTTTTTCTTAATACAAAAAGGGTACAAATTTAAGTTGTAGATTAGTCTATTTGACTATTCGATAAATTACGATATACACTACAAATCTTGCATTTATTTGTGAGATTGTGTACAGTATATATATTAAATATTCTATTGAATATATTTTGGAGGTTGTCTAGTATGGCAGGTAAAATTTTAGGTACTACAGTTTATTATGATGCAGATTGTAATTTGAGCAAATTGGAAGGCAAAAAAATTACAGTTTTAGGTTACGGTTCCCAAGGTCATGCTCATGCATTGAACTTGAAAGAAAATGGTATGGACGTAACAATCGGTCTTCGCGGTGGTTCTTCTAGCTGGAAAGCTGCTGAAGAAGCTGGTCTTACTGTAAAAGAAACTGCTGAAGCAGTTAAAGGCGCTGACATCGTTATGGTATTGATTCCAGACGAATTACAAGCTGACGTTTATACAAATGATATTGCTCCTAACTTAAAAGAAGGCGCATACTTAGCATTTGCTCACGGTTTCAACATTCACTTTGGCAAAATCGTTCCTCGTGAAGACGTAAACGTATTCATGGTAGCTCCTAAAGGCCCTGGTCATTTAGTTCGTCGTACATACCAAGAAGGCTCCGGTGTTCCTTGCTTGTACGCTGTAGAAAAAGACCCATCTGGCGACACTGAAGAAGTTGCATTGGCATGGGCATCTGGTATCGGCGGTGGCCGTTCTGGTATCTTGGAAACTAACTTCAAATCTGAAACTGAAACAGACCTCTTCGGTGAACAAGCTGTATTGTGTGGCGGTGTTACTGAATTGATCAAAACTGGTTTCGAAGTATTAACTGAAGCTGGTTATGAACCTGTAAACGCTTACTTCGAGTGCTTACATGAAATGAAATTGATCGTAGACCTTATCTACGAAGGTGGCTTCCAAAAAATGCGCCACTCCATCTCCAACACTGCTGAATACGGTGACTACCATGCAGGTCCTCGCGTAATCACTGCAGATACTAAAAAAGCGATGGAACAAATCTTGGCTGATATCCAATCCGGTAAATTCGCTGATGAATTCTTGGCTGATTCCCAAAATGGTCAAAAATTCCTTAAAGAACACCGTGAAGCAGCTGCTAACCATCCAATCGAACCAGTTGGTGCAGAACTTCGCAACTTGATGAGCTGGTTGAAATAAGAGATTGCATTAGTAATTTCTTAATAAGCATAGGCTTACTGAAAGCGACCCCATTTGGGGTCGCTTTTTATTGAGTAATACAAGTACGTATGATATAGTTAACGTAGAGTCAGTGTAGTATATTTTGGTATAAGGAGAGATACTATGAGTTCTACAACTATTATTATCATCGTGGCGGTTGCAGTCATTTGGGCCATTTTGTTTGCTGTATTTATGAAGTTCAATAAAAAACGACAAGCCGGTGAACAACAATTTGTACAAGAGAATGCTAATAAAGCGATTCTTCATATTTATGGTAAATCTGTAAAGGTTGATGGTAAGGACCTTTCTACTATTGATCATAAAACTGGTCAATATGGTCAAGTCATTGTGGCATTAACACCAGGAGAACATACCATTGAATCCGTATATTACACGACGGATAATGTGGGTACTAAAACAAAGAATGTTGAAACACAGCCTGTTACCATCACAATTCCAGTACAAGCAGGTAATGAATATAATGCGGCTATGTATTTCTATTCTGCAGAACAACGTAATGCGTATTATAAAGGTGACGTTGACGATGCCGTTTTAGAAGTTGAACTAGAATTAGAATCTGGTTTTACAGCGAATACTCATGCTTATATCATCGTGTACCGTGAATGTAAATAAATTAGTATAGTAACTGTTTAATAGAGCTATCATTGTGGTAGCTCTATTTTTTATAAATCGTTGTTGGTTATTATCATATTTATTTATGATATAATAAAGAGTAATATATGAAAGGAGAACGATATGGATTTTTACACGTTGGCCTATGTTGAAAGTTTGGCTGTAGGGGGCCAAACATGGGGCTTTATTATCTTTGTTGTTGTTTTATTAGCACTACTCGTTTTGGGCATACAAGTTCTGCGAAATGGCTTTACCAGTCGTTATCGTGACCTAATGGTCATCTTGTCTTTGATAGTGGTATTTTTCTTAGGCCTTGAGTATCAAGAGTATAATCGAATGAAAACATATTCTGAAGACTCCTCTCGTATGGCTCAATTTTTACATTCTTTTAGTGCTGATCGTTCTGTACCAAGTGAGCAATTAGCGGTTAACTCCTTAAAAATTCGCAATGGTATGATTTTAAAGGTAAGCGATGATTATTATGAGGTTCAGTTTAATCCAGAATTTACAACCTATACAATTACTCGTGTGTATAAGATGAGCCCAACAGATCGTATTCATGATAAAGCGGACGTATTACCATAAGGAGGAACGTAAATGACAGAAGCTATGGCCGTCTATGGGATGGTCTTTGCCAAACTCGCCATCGGTCTCTTGGCGATTATCTTACAAATCAACTTAATGGGGAAGGGCAACTTAGCGCCAACCTCTGCTTTGGACCAATTACAAAACTATGTACTTGGTGGTATTATCGGTGCCATTATTTACAATGACCAAATCGGTATTTTACAGTTTATGTTAGTCCTCATTTTATGGACTATACTTGTAATGACGCTTAAGTTCTTAAAAGGAAATCTCCGATTCTTTAAAACTATTTTGGATGGACATCCTGTAATTGTTATTGAAAAAGGTCATATCTTAACAGAAGAATGTATGCGTTATGGCATTCAAGCTGCAGAGCTTAAATTGAAATTGCGTACTGCTGGTGTTCAATATGTAACAGATGTAAAACGTGCTGTACTAGAACAAAATGGTCAGTTAAGCGTTGTTCAATTTGGTGATGAAAATATTAAATTTGACCTTATTGATGATGGTCAGATTAATCATTTTACATTAGCTGTAATTGAAAAAGAAGAAGAGTGGCTTGAAGAAGAGGTTGAAAAGCAAGGGTATAAAATAAAAGATGTATATATTGCTGAATACAAAGATGGTGAGGTAGTCATCTATCCGTATAAAAGAAAACATCGTCCTCAAATTGTAAGTGCTTTAAAAACTAAAACTATTTCTACTAAAAATACATTGAAATCTAAATTTTAAAATCTAATATGTAGTATTTTTAAGCCCACTATTCATAGTGGGCTTATATAGAAAGGAAACTAGTGAATCGTAAAGATTTAATTGATCGATTACAAGAATTATATAAAGACGAAGATAGTCGGGTTACTGTAAACCCTCATGCAGGGCAGAAGGTAGCTATCGTCTATCCTAATACATATTTTGTAGGCATGAGTAATCTTGGTCTGCACATTATTTATGAGGAAATCAACTTACGCAATGATAGCGTATGTGAACGTATCTTTTTGCCTGAGAAAAAGGAATTAGAAGCATACGATAAGACTAAGACCCCGTTGATGAGTGTTGAAACACAGCGGCCTATGCATCAATTTGATGTGGTGGCCTTTGACGTGACCTTTGAAATGGACTATTTCCATATTCCGTTGATGTTACGTCATGGACGCGTACCTATTATGGGGAAAGACCGCACCGAATTTGATCCTATCGTTATTGCCGGTGGCCCATGTGCTACCTTTAATCCAGAGCCTTTTGCGGACTTTATCGATGCTTTCATCATCGGAGAAGGGGAAGGTATCGTTAGTCGCGTTCTAGATATCATTTGCGATGGCAAAATGGAAGGTTTAGATCGCCACGCTATTTTGCGTCAATTAGCGAATATATCTGGCGTGTATGTACCATCCTTGTACGTGCCAATTTACAGCGACGACGGAGAATTTAAAGGTTACCATATTGCTGAAGGTGCACCAAAAACGATTAAACGCCACTTTGAAATGCTCACTAGTGGCGGCGAAACCGTAGTAGCAACAAACTATACAGAATTTGGCGCTATGTACATCATCGAGGTTGCGCGTGGTTGTGGACGACATTGTCGATTCTGTATGGCCGGCTATTGTTTCCGTGTACCGCGCGTACGACCTTTAGAAATATTAAAAGAAGGCGTAGATAGAGCAGAGAAATTAGGTAAAAAGGTAGGCCTTATGGGGGCCGCTATTTCTGATTATCCAGAGGTAGATGAGTTAGTCACTTATATTCGTTCTAAAGATATGCGTTATTCTTGCGCATCCTTGCGTGCAGATTCTTTGACGCAAGCCGTTGTAGATGGCTTGGCAGATAGTGGGCAAAAGACGATTACCATTGCGCCAGAAACGGGCAGTGAACGATTGCGGCGCGTCATCAATAAGGGCATTAGCGAAGAGCATTTACAAAATGCGGCCACTTTATCAGCTAAGTCTGGTATCCAACATATGCGACTCTACATTATGATTGGGTTGCCAACGGAAACTGACGAGGATATTGAAGCAATTGTAGGTCTGGCAGAACGGACGCAAGCCCATATGGCAGAGGTAGGCTGTAAAGGTCGTTTAACGCTCAGTATCAATCCATTTATTCCGAAGCCTTTTACACCATTCCAATGGATGGCTATGGATAATCAAAAAACGGTAGAGAAAAAACTTCAATATATTAAAAAAGCATTGCAAAAGAATCGTCGTATCGAGGTGCTCGTTGAATCACCTAAAGAGGCATATATCCAAGGTATACTAGCTCGTGGTGATCGCCGTCTTGGCGCTGTTCTTGCGGCATGTGCAGCAGATCGTGGCAGTAAGTCCTTCAAGGCTGAAATGAAGGCAGCAGGCCTAGATATGGACGAGATGAACTATCGTGAACGCAGCTTTGATGAATTTTTACCATGGAGTCACCTCGACATGGGGATGGACGATGGATATCTTGAAATGGAATGGAAACGCTCCGTTGATGAAGCGTATACACCGCCATGTGTGCAAGGCTGTAAGCGATGTGGTGTATGTAAATAGGAGGCACTTATGAATCAATCTGTAAAACGTATAGATGTTAAAGGACCTCATGGTACTTGGTCTTATGAAACCCCTAATTGGGCAGATCGTTTTCCTATTACAATAGGTGATACGTACCGTCATGGTGGTGTATCTCAAGAGCCCTATGAATCACTAAATTTAGCATTTCACGTAGGGGATGAGCCTAAGTATGTTCGTGAAAACCGTGCTATTATTGCTGAATATTTAGCTGTTGAACCAGAGCGAATCTCTTGTGGTAATCAAGTACATGGTTTAAAAGCTGTAGAAATCACAGAAGACCTCGTTGGTGCGGGAGCCTTTGGAGAGGATACAGCCATAGCCGATTGTGATGCTGTATTTACAAAATTACCGAATGTACCGCTATTTTTATTTACTGCTGATTGTGTAGCTGTAGGTATTTATGATGCTAACCATCACGCTATCGCTACGGTACATGCAGGCTGGCGCGGAGCGATAGGACATTTGCCAGTTCTTACTATTGAGACTATGAAAGAAGCTTATGGTACGGAGTTCAAAGATTGTTATATCTATCTTGGACCTAGCATTGGGCCAGAATCCTTTGAAGTTGATGTAGAGTTAGGAAAACGTTTTGAATTAGCTTGGCGTGGTATGACCGACCGTAGTGTGGCTGATATTGTAAACTATCCAGGTGATAAACTAGATAAAGCCTATATCAACTTATGGAACTTTATCGCCGAAGGACTTATGGTGAATGGTGTGCCTAAAGAAAATATCGCTATTGGCGGTACCGATACAGTAACAGATAAAGATTGTTATTCCTATCGTCGGGAATCTGGTAAAACAGGTCGCATGGCTTTATTTGGTATGCTACAAGAACGGTAGTATATACATACATAGATTTATAGGCTTTATAAGACCTAAATGATGTACAATCAATACTAAATACTATATAATAGAATAGTCTATACAAATATATTTTATGGTTTTTAAATATAGATTGAAGGGGAATCACATGATTGAAGAATCCCTACACGCAATACAGCAGCGCATGGCAGATGCTATGGCGCGCGTTGGTCGCGTAGATACAGCATTATTAGTAGCTGTTACTAAGAACCACCCTGTATCAGCGGTGGAAGAGGTCGCACGTCTCGGTGTTACTCATGTGGGGGAAAATCGAGTACAAGAGGCTAAAGAAAAACAGCTCACCTATAAAGGTCCAGCATTAACATGGCACTTGATTGGTCATTTACAGGTTAATAAGGTGCGTCAAGCGGTGCCTATGTTTGATTTAATTCATTCTGTAGACAGCCGTAAATTATTAGATGAAATCGAAAAGATCGCTACAAAGCACGACAAGGTGCAAGACGTATTATTGCAAGTCAATGTGGCTCGAGAAGCCTCCAAAACAGGTATGACTGTTGAAGAGTTTCCAGAAATACGAGACTATGCAAAGACATTACCTCATGTACGTGTACGGGGCTTGATGTGTATGGCGCCATTTTTCGACGATCCAGAGGAAGCACGTCCAATCTTCCGCGTAGCAAACGCCTTATATGAGGATATGAAGGGCTACTTTGAAGAGGGGCAGATTCAATATTTATCTATGGGGATGACTCACGACTTTGAAGTCGCTTTGGAAGAAGGGGCTAACATCGTTCGTGTAGGCACAGCAATTTTTGGGGAACGTGTGTATTATTAAGGCTCGGGTTGCCTGGTAATCGGTAGCGTTATGTATTAGGAGGAAATCCAAATGGCATTGGGAGATTATTTAGACAAAGCAAAAAACTTATTCTTAGGCAAAAATGATGATGACTATGAATATGATGATTATGACTATGAAGATGAAGAGGAATATGAAGCGGAACCTACACCAGTAGCTCCAGTAGCTCCAGTATCCGGCGCATCTGAATTTCATCCACGCAAGGTAGGAGGCCAATCTACGATGACACAACGTCCAACAGCTATGAAAGTAGTTGTAATTGAACCAAAAGTATTTGAAGACTCTGAAAATATTACACATCAATTGCGCGACATGCGTCCTGTATTGATCAATTTTGAAAATACAGATCCTCATGAAGCAGCTCGTATTGTGGACTTCGTATCTGGTGCGACATTTGCATTGGATGGAAAATTGGAAAAAGTAGGTAAAGACATTTTCATGTGCGTACCTGTAAACATTTCCATTGATTATTCTGATAATGACAGCAACAAAGCTGAGCAAAACGAATACGCTTGGGACAATAAATAATTTCTCTATAAATGGTGGTGACAACGATGTTAGGTAAAACCTTATTTATCGGCGTTGGCTCAATGGGTGGCGCTCTATTGCGCGGTGCATTACAGCATGGCGTGTTGAAAGCAAGTGATACACACATTCTCGTGCGTCGCGAAGAACAATGTAAGACTCTAACTGAGGAGCTCGGTGTAGTAGGTTTTACTACATTGCCTGATGTAAATGAGTACAATACCATTTTGTTGGCCGTAAAACCACAAGTGTTACCATCTGTATTAGAGACGTTAAAAGAAGTACCTTATGGGACTGTTATGATTTCCGTTGCTGCAGGTATTACCTTAGATACTCTAGATGCAGCGATTCCACAAGCTAACTGGTTTAGAGCTATGCCAAATACACCGGCTTCTATCGGTGCAGGTATGACGGCTCTTGCAGGGGATGATGTAAATACAGACCTGGGTCGTGATGTCCAAGCATTATTTGAGGCTGTTGGCGAGGTAGCGGTGGTAAGTGAAGCCGATTTAGATCGCTTAGGTGCACTATCTGGTGCAGGTCCTGGCTATATGTTCGTCATTCTTGATGCGTTAGCTGATGCGGGCGTTCGCATCGGATTGCCTCGTCACTTGGCAATCAAAGCAGCAGCTCAAACGATGTATGGTGCTGGCAAGATGGCTCTTGAAAGTGGCAATCATCCAGCAGTACTACGAGATCAAGTAACAAGTCCAGGTGGCACGACCATTGCCGGTATTGGTGCCATGGAAAAAGGTGGACTTCGCAGTGCTCTCCAAGACGGCGTAGTAGCATGTCTTGCTCGGTCGAATGAATTGGGGAAATAATTTTGGCAGATACTAGTAAATTAATACGATATTTTGAAGCCAGTGGTAGTGGTGAGGAAGCTCGCCGCATGCTAGACTTGGCTGAGCAGGTTGTAAAAGGTCGCCCTTATCGCGTGGCGGACTTTACGAGCCCTGCAGGCCTTGTCATTGCAGACGCAATCAAGGCTAACTACCCACAGCTTATCGTTAAGACAGACGGTGGCTATGAAGGGGCGGAACGTATCCGCATAGCCTTTGTAGATAGCGACTTTAATGGTACTGTGGATATGGGTATTAGAGCCCTTAAGGTAAATTGGGACCCACGGTTCCGATTGCTTACCCATCGCGATGTGCTTGGCTCCTTGATGGGGCTCGGCATTGATCGCTCCAAATTTGGGGACGTTATCGTTCAACAAGGGGGCGCTCAAATTTTGGTGGATGAAAGCGTAGCAGACTTCGTGATTCAAAACTTCACAAAAATCGCTATGGTTTCCGTATCTATAGAGGCTATTGAGCTATCAGATATTGCACCAAAAGAAGAAAAAATTAAAGAAGTCCGCACTACAGTTGCTTCTTTGCGCTTAGATGCGGTGGCAAGTTCTGGTTTTAGCGTGTCTCGTACTAAATTGGTAAGCGCTATAAATGCAGGATTATTGCAAGTAAACTGGCAACCAGCTAAGGGTGCATCCCAAGAAGTTAAAGAAGGGGATGTGATTTCTATGCGTGGTCGTGGCCGAATGAAGGTAGAAGCCATTACAGGTACATCTCGTAAGGGGCGTATCGGCGTATATCTGAAACGATTCATGTAGGCAATTGAAAATCGGCTTGACCATCAAGCCGATTTTTTTACATATAGTAGGACAACCATGGTATCCATAACATTTCAACCTACAACAGAAGATACAATCCTATTCGTAGGCGGCGGAGAGGTGGCAGAGCGACGAATACAGCTCTTTATTGATGAGCCGTGCAACATTGTGGTAATTGCTCCCACTGTAACAGATAGGATTCGCCAATGGGCAAAGGATAATCGTATCACCTGGTACGACCGTGCTTTTACAATGGACGATGAACACCACATTATAACGAGCAGTTTGTTCTTTATCTGCACAGATAATGGCGAATTAAACGATACGTTATATGATATGGGGAAAAAACACCGCGTTTGGACTAATCGAAGTGATGACCCTAGAGCGTGCAGATTTACTGTGCCTTCATCCCTTGAACTAGGCGATCTTCATATTGCTATTAGCGCTAATAACGTAGGGCCTCGTATCAATCGCCTCATAAGGCAAGATATGATGAATCGTTATGGTCAGTTGCAAAAGGCTATGCCTAGACTTAAAATATTTAGAGAAGAAGTAAAGTTACTACTTCCTACTCCAGAGGCTCGACAGAAATTTTGGCGAAACCATCTGACTGTAGAAACATTTGAAGCCATTCTCAAGGGAGAGTGGATGACTATAGAGGAGAAACTTGACCATGAAATTAGTGGTATTAGGTCTAAATCATAGAAGTGCTGCTGTTGCGGTGCGTGAACGTTTCTCGTTTGATAAGGACGAGGTCGCTTCAGCACTGAACCGCCTCTATGAATTCGACTGTGTAGCAGAATGTGTTATTTTGTCTACATGTAATAGAACTGAAATCTATGCGGCCTTAGAAGGTGTAGAGTTCCCTAAAGAATATATGTTGGCCGTGTTAAAGGATTTAAAAGGTGCCGACCACATCGATGAAGATGCGTTTTTCTATTATGAAGAACGAGATTGTATCGAGCATTTATTCCGTGTATCTGCAAGTCTTGATTCCCTTGTGCTGGGGGAAGGTCAAATTTTGAGCCAATTAAAAGGGGCTTATATTCAGGCTTATAGCGTAGGTTGCACAGGCACGATTTTCAATATTTTGTTCCAACGCGCTATCAGCGTTGGTAAAAAGGTTCGCACGAATACAGGTATTGCTAATACGCCAGTATCTGTGAGCTATACGGCTGTTAACCTCGCTGAGGATAGTTTAGATAAACCATTATCTGAGGCGACGGTACTCATCTTAGGTGCTGGCACCATGAGCGAGTTGACCGCAACGCACCTACAAGCAAAGGGCGTAAAAACGATTTTCGTATCTAATAGAACCTTTACCAAGGCAGAGGCTTTAGCTGAGCGCTTTAATGGTAAGGCTGTGAAGCTAGATCACTTTGTAGATTATGCTAAAGATGCGGATATCCTCATCACATCTACAGGGGCACCACATTATATTATTACTGAGCGTGAAGCAAAGAAAATTACCTCCCTTCGCAAGGGTGAGCCTATTGTTATGATTGATATTGCGGTACCACGCGATATCGATCCCGGCGTAGCAGATATGGAAGGTATTTACCTATTTAATATCGACTCTCTTGAAAGTGTAGTCGAAGAGAATAAGGCACAGCGCGAAGAGGAAGCTCGTCGTGCAGAGCCTATCATTCACGATGCTATTGAAGAATTATTAGATAAATTGAGTTATTTAACGGTACGCCCTATGATGGCATTGCTCACAGAAAAAGCAGAGCGCATTCGCCGTCGTGAGTTACATCGTGCATTAGCGAAATTACCTGATATTTCAGATAAAGAGCGTCGCATTATGGACTCTATGAGTCGCATGATCATTCGCAAAATGTTGCGTGAACCGATGATTCACTTTAACGAAATCGCTGGTACAGAGGAAGAAGGTTTGTACTGGGATTTATTCAAAGATATGTTTAATCTTGAGAAAGAAGGCTAAGGCCATGAGAGACCATATTCGAATCGGCACGCGAAAAAGTGCCCTTGCCCTATGGCAGGCTGAACATATTAGTGCAGAGTTACAACGTCTGTACCCAAACATTACGGTCGAGCTAGTTCACTTTAATACAAAAGGGGACCGTATCTTGGAAAAACCACTGGCTCAAGTTGGTGGTAAAGGTTTGTTTACAGCTGAATTAGAAGAAGCTATGCACAAAGGCGACATTGATATCGCCGTACATAGCTTGAAAGATATGCCTACAGAGTTGCCAGAAGGGCTAACTCTTGGTGCTATCTCTGCTCGTGAAGTGCCTTACGATGCGCTTGTGAGCCCCGTGTATAAAACATTAGATAAATTGCCTCAAGGTGCTCGCGTCGGTACAAGTAGCTTGCGTCGCCAAGCACAATTATTACATGTCCGTCCTGACCTTAAGGTCGAGGTTATCCGCGGTAATGTACAAACTCGTTTGAGCAAGATTGAAACAGAAAAACTAGATGGCGTTATCTTGGCACAAGCCGGTCTTAAACGGTTGGGCTTAGATGATCAAATTACCCAAGTATTTAAAGCGGATGAAATGATTCCTGCTGTTGGTCAAGGGGCACTTGCTATCGAGTGTCGTGCTGACGATACGGAAATGCTTGAAATGCTAGCTCCTATTAACGACGAAGCTACACGCTATGCTGTTGAAGGGGAACGCAGCTTCTTGCGTCAGTTAAATGGTGGTTGCCAAGTGCCGATGGGTGTACATGGTACTATCAATAAAGGTCAATTGACCTTAAAGGCCATGATTGCCTCCCTCGATGGTAAAACTGTGTACGAAGGAGAGATTTCTGGCCCAGCAAAAAAAGCTGAAATTCTTGGTAAAAATCTTGCAAAAGCCTTATATGAAGAAGGGGGCAAACATATTGTGGATGCTCTCATAGAGGAAGGAATCATAAAATGACAGGTATGGTATATCTAATCGGTGCAGGCCCTGGCGATGTTAAACTCATTACTGTAAAAGGTCGCGAATGCATTGAAAAAGCAGATGTAATTGTATATGACTATTTAGCAGATGCTCATTTATTAGAATGGGCTCGCCCAGATGCAGAGTTGATTTACGCTGGTAAACAATGTAAAGATCACACAATGCACCAATGGGAAATTAATGAGCTATTAGTTCAAAAAGGTAAAGAAGGTAAAATCGTTGCACGCTTAAAGGGCGGTGACCCACTCGTATTCGGTCGCGGTGGTGAAGAGGCGATGGCTCTTGGCGAAGCTGGTGTACCATTTGAATTCGTACCAGGCGTAACATCTCCAATTGCAGCCCCTGCTTATGCAGGTATTCCTGTAACACAACGTGCTATGGCTACATCCTTTGCGGTTGTAACCGGTCATGAGGATCCAACTAAAGCCGTATCTGGCATTCATTGGGAAGGCCTTGCTACAGCCGTTGATACACTTTGCTTTGTAATGGGTGTTGGCAATTTACCTACCATTGCAGAAAAATTGATGGCTCATGGACGTCCAGCTTCTACACCAGTAGCGCTTGTTCGTTGGGGTACAAAAACGGTTCAAGAGGTTCTCGTATCTACCCTTGAACATGTAGTAGAAGACGTAGAAAAGGCACAACTAAAAGCGCCAGCTATCATCGTAGTAGGCGATGTAGTTAACCTTCGTGAAAAATTACAATGGTTCGATAATAAACCGTTATTCGGTAAAACTATTGTAGTTACACGCGCTCGCTCCCAAGCTAGTGCATTCCGCGAAAAATTAGCAGATCAAGGTGCTAATGTAGTAGAAGCGGCAGCGATTAAAACATCTCCATTGGAGTTGTTTGATGAAGATCGTCGTATCATCAATAATACAAAACAATACCAATGCATCGTATTCACATCTGGTGAAGGGGTTCGCTACTTCTTCGATGCTCTCTATAAAGAAGGCAAGGATACACGTGCATTAGGTAATTCTAAAGTGGCGGCTATCGGCTGTGCTACAGCTCGTGAACTTCAAAAATATGGTATCGTTCCAGATATTATTCCTGTAGACTACAAAGCTGAATCTGCTGTTGAGGCTCTTGAAGAAGAACTCAAAGCAGGGGACTCCGTATTGCTCATCCAACCAAAAGTAGCGCGCGACGTAATTCCACGCTCTTTGCGTCATCACGATATAGATGTAGATATCTTGCGTTTATATGAAACGACACAAGATACATCTCAACAAGAAGCATTAGTAAATGCATTAACTGCAGGTACTGTAGACTATATTACGTTTACAAGTTCCTCTACAGTAACCAATACAATTCAATTATTGGGCGATGATGCATTGAAACTATTAGGCAATACTAAGATTGCTTGCATCGGACCTATCACAGCTGCTACAGCTATGAGTGCAGGTCTTAAACCAGCTGTCATCAGCGATGTATATACAACTGATGGCTTAGTTAACGCTATTATAAATGATGCTAAGGCTTAATAAGGATAGCATATAGTTGTTTCTATTTAGGGAATAACAATACCTCATATGAGCTAGCTTCTAATATTTTAATGAGCCCTATAGGGCATATAGGAGGATCACATGTACGATTTAACATACCGTCCTCGCCGCTTGCGTATCAATCCAGAAATGCGTGATTTGGTACGGGAAACGACACTCGACGTAACTGATTTAATTTATCCATTATTTATCGTTCCTGGTGAAGGTATCAAAAAGGAAATCGATACGTTGCCAGGCCAATACCACTTATCCGTTGATGAAGCTGTAAAAATGGCTCAAGAGGTATTTGATCTTGGTATTCTTGGGGTAGAAATCTTCGGTATTCCTACATATAAGGACGAACAAGGTTCCTCTGCATGGGATATGTCCCAACCTGTACAACAAGCTATCAAAGCCATCCGTGCAGCTGTGCCAAACCTATTGGTGGTAGCTGATGTGTGCTTGTGCCAATACACAACAACAGGCCATTGTGGCATGATTGATGATCATGAAATCTTAAATGATGAAACATTGCCATTGCTTTGTAAAGTAGCGGTAAGCCAAGCAGAAGCAGGTGCCCATATGGTGGCGCCATCCGATATGATGGACGGCCGTGTAGGTGCTATCCGTGAAGCCCTTGATGCGGCAGGTTATACTAATGTATCTATTATGAGCTATGCTGCAAAATACGCATCCGCTTACTATGGTCCGTTCCGTGGTGCCGTTAACTCTGCACCTAAATTTGGGGACCGCAAATCCTATCAAATGGACCCAGCTAATCGGTTGGAAGCTTTCAGAGAAATCGAACTCGATATCGCTGAAGGTGCAGATATTATCATGATTAAACCAGCCTTGTCCTATTTGGATATCGTTCGTGAAACACGTGACCGCTATGAATTACCTGTAGCTGTATACAATGTGTCTGGCGAATATGCGATGGTTAAATCCGCTGCTGCAGCTGGTCTTATCGACGAAGAACGCCTCGTTATGGAAACAATGCTTTCTATGAAGCGCGCCGGTGCTAAAATCATCATTACGTACCATGCTATAGATATTGCTAAATGGTTACAAAAGTAAGGAGAAACCATGTTCCAACTCGGTAAATCTGAAAAAGCCTTTGAAGAGGCTAAACGTTATATGCCAGGTGGCGTAAACAGTCCTGTTCGTTCCTACCGCAGCGTAGGTTCTAACCCTCCGTTTATCAGCAGCGCTAGCGGTAGCCGTATTTATGATATCGACAACAACGAATACATCGACTATGTGTTAAGTTGGGGCCCTATGATTTTGGGCCATGCGAACCCTGAGGTTATCGCAAGCCTGCAAGAGGCGATTCCTCGCGGCACTAGTTATGGTGCGCCTACACTACTAGAAACAGAATTGGCTAAAAAGGTGCAAGCCTTCATGCCATCTATGGAGGTTATCCGCCTTGTTAACTCTGGTACTGAGGCCACTATGAGTGCCTTGCGCGTAGCTCGTGGCTATACTGGTCGCGATCGGATCGTGAAATTCGTTGGCTGTTACCATGGTCATAGCGATGCACTCTTGGTGAAAGCTGGCTCTGGTCTAGCTACCTTTGGTGTACCAGATAGCCCTGGTGTTCCTCAAGGCGTAGCAGAAAATACGATTACTTTGCCGTACAATGATTCTGATGCGGTTCGCAAGCTATTCGACGAGATCGGCGATACTATTGCGGCTATTATCGTAGAACCTGTAGCAGGTAACATGGGCTGCGTGCCTCCAGAACCAGGCTTCCTTGAAACCTTGCGAGAAGTAACTAAGGCTCATGGCGCAGTGTTAATCTTTGACGAAGTTATGTGTGGCTTCCGCGCTAGTAGCGGCGGTGCACAAAAACGTTACAATATCAAACCAGATCTTACATGCCTTGGTAAAATCGTTGGCGGTGGCATGCCACTTGCTGTATTTGGTGGTTCCCGTGAGATTATGAACCAAATTGCACCAGCTGGTCCTATTTACCAAGCCGGTACATTAAGCGGTAACCCTATTGCCGTTACCTCTGGTCTTGCAACGCTTTCTATTTTGCAACGGGATCCAACTATCTTTAAACAAGTAGAAGATGCAACCATTGCCCTTTGTGAAGGCTTTGAACGCTTGGCAGCGCAATACAATGTGCCTGTTGTAGTACAACGGGTAGGCTCCATGTTTACCATTTTCTTCACTGATAAACCAGTTAAGAATTTCGATGATGCAGCATCTTGTAATGAAGAACAATTCAAAATGTTCTTCCATCATAACTTGAGCCATGGTATCTACTATGCGCCAAGCCCTTATGAAAGTAACTTCGTATCTATCTGCCATAAGAGCAGTGAAATCGAACGTACATTGGCCGTAGCTGATGAAGCTTTCAAAAAAATCAGTGATACACTACTATAAAGATTAGTGATACACTACTATAAAAATCAGTGATACATTATTATAAAATATATAGTTTGTAGTTGTTTATGTATCGATGTAGGTGATGAACATGCAGTTTTACAAGAACTTAAAGCGTGCTCGCGTGCGCATGGGCAAAAGCCAAATCGAAGTAGCAAAGGCCGTAGGTATCAGTAATGCGGCGCTTTCAAATTACGAAACAGGGTATCGCGAACCAGATTTAGATACACTCTGTGCCCTGTCTCGTTATTATGGATTGACCTTGGATGAGCTGCTAGATGTAAATGGAGAACAACACGAGCCCATCTATGATCTCAGTCCTGTACTCAAAAATAAATACATTGCCTATAAAGGTGAAGTATTCGAGTTGAAAGACTCACAGAAACGTGCGCTCTTGCGCGAGCTAGACAATCTATTTACTAAATTTGAGAAATCAAAGGTAGAAGATAAAAGTAGCAAGCCAAAAACGTACAAACATGGGAATCCACATATCAACCGAGCGGGACTAGCTAGCAGCGCTGGTAGCTTAGCGGCACGACGAAATATAAAATAGTGCTATACTACATTGTATGTAAGTGGAACCTGTTTATTTGAACAATTTAATTAGATCAATAAAAAGCACCATCTATCTTAATGGGAAACGACACATAAGTCGGATCTAGGTAGATGGTGCTTTTGTATTACTATACTGTAAATGCCTGTGCTAACGCTTTGGCATTTTTTTAGGCTAACTATAAAAATAAATAAAAGATAACAATGTTAAAATATCTGTTGGTGATATAAGTTGGTTTAATATATAATTGAAATATAGAAGTGAATTGAATATTAACTGATCGTATAGGAGACATTATGAAAGTATGGAGCGGTGTAAAATCTATATTAGATCGAACACCTTTTACGGTTAAATTTTATATTGGTTTTGCTTTGTTTTGGTTTTTATTAATAGGAGCTATGTCTTTAAATGCATATATTAAAAGGCCGGAGCAAATGCAAAGCCTTCAATTATACGAGCAAAAACTAGAAGATATATCTGTGAAAAAAATAAGTGAAGAATACTATGCATCTGGTCGAGCCTATCAAAATAATAATCTTGAAATTACGTACGACTCACTTACAATTGATGATGTTAAAGGAATACTTTCAAAACAAAATATAGGCTGGAATGAGATTAACAAGAATCGTATTGTTGGACATGATTATGATACTAATATTTATCTCGAACTATTTAAAGAACGAGGCTCTGATAAAGTGACTTTAATATTACAAAAAAGAAATTAATTATGGGTGGCAAAATTGTACTATCTCAACAACTAATGCATAAGTAGAACTCCAAATGCAAGCAGGGGTTGATTAGTAGTTGAGGAAAAAGATAATACTAATAATTAGCATATTAGGAAATATTTTTTCGCTGTTTTTGCTTGGTGGCTAGTTTGTTAGCAACCCTACTAGATAAATCTAGTATATAGGCAATATAAAGGACTTTGAGGGATGAAATTTAAAACAATTTATTCTGTTGTTTGGTATATACTCATGGGGATAATAGAGATTGGTATATTAATAGAGATTTTGATAGGTATAATGGAAGATTATATTATAGAAGGGTAAGGATGTAATAAAGATATATGCGAATAAGTTTATTGAAAGAACTTGGGGCAAATTTATTTAAATATATGTTTGGTGGTATTGTAGTAGCCTTTATACTAATTATAATTGTTGGTATCACTACTCGATATTATCATTATAATGACAACTCTTCTGCATTAATCAGATATGGATATTCTTTCTACAAAGAGGATTTGATTGATGAGATAAACTGGACTCGCATTGGTGATAAGTTTATGGTGAAGAATTCTGACTATACTGACTTTAAGGCAAAGTATAATCAGAGTAGATTCTTAGCTGATATAAATGATAATAAGGACAAAATTAGTGAAGGTCTTAATACCAATAGCATTAGAGTCCAGTTGAAAGAAGACTTTATACGAATTAAATATAAAATGGTGGATTGATAAAGATGGTTTTCGATAGGGTTGTTATTAATAAATTAAAAATAATTATATTTGTAGTAGGAATAATCATAGGCTCATTTAGTGGTGCTCTTGTATTAGAGAAAATAGATAATACATTGGAATCCATTTATTCTGGTAGACAAGCTCTTATTTGGAATGAATATAAAAGTTTTGATCATCGTGAGCATTTTACTATCAATGCCATCTATCCTTTTAAATATGAAATTGGTAGTGTTAGACCTTATTTTATTGTTGATGCAGTAAGTAATAGTAATATGGATACAATAGAAAAATCTTTAGCTTTAAATGGATGGCAGCAAATAGAGGCTAATACATTTAAAAAAGAAACTAGTGGAGAAGTATTAAAATTATCTGTAAAACCTATTAACATGAATGAATTTATGATTGTATATTATTACTAACTTTTACAAATGGAATCCATACTATTAGTTATGTGCTAATCGTAATAATTAATGAATAGTTATATAGGTAAAGTTATTCAGAAATGTATTAGTTGAGTTAGAAGAGATTATGAACGCTGGGCGTATCTTATGTAGTATTTTACTAGCTATGTATGCAATATATATTATACGAAATAATACAATAACTATTGCAGGCGCAAATGTTAAGAGAAGCCTTGTTCTTACAATGATACAATTAGGTCAATTACTGATGATTGAATTAATGGTTATTTTCGGTGGGACGATTTTACATAGCTTTTCTATTTTTTCGTTAATACTTGCCGTTCTTCTTTTGGGGGAAATGTTTGCACTAAAGCAAAATCTTAATGAATATTTTATGTGCAAGGAAGGAAAAAGCTATGGCATTAGTATTATTGGAAAAGGTCGAATTGCTGTGTCTGTAGGACAGAGTATCCTTTTAATCTTTCTTAGAATCTGGAGTTGGTAAAATTTAATAAGCGCCAAAGTTAATAATGTAATATTTTAGTATTTACAGCAGATAGCTGATTATCTAAAATCAGCTATCTGTTATTTTTTATCATTTTAACTATATCGAATAATTCCTATTAAAATTACCAGAATTTTGCGATTTTATGAGTGTTTTATGATAAAATAAAAGGTATGAATACTTCAACAACTAGGTCTATTACCTATAATGGCGACACAATTGAATATGAGTTAACCATCAAGCGTGTGAAGAACATGAACATGCGCATTACAAAGGATGGTGTGATCCATGTGTCGGCGAATGCCTATGTGCCGGATTATAGGGTGGACAAGTTTGTCATCGAGAATATGCCTTTTATTGAGCGGGCTCGTTACAAGATTGATGCATTGAATGCCAAGCGCGTTGAGGCGTTGCAGTATGTGAATGGTGAAAGCTTATCAATCCTCGGCATTCCTGTTACGTTGCGCCTAGTTGAGCAGGACGGAAAGCCTCATATTGGCTTTGACGGAAAAGCCATCCTTACTATGGTGGTACCTCGTGGTACGACCTTTGAGGCTAAGCATAAATTAATGCAAAGTTATTGGCGTAATTTAGGGGAGAAGGTCTTTGTCCATTGGGCAAAGGTCGTGTATCAACGCTACCATAAGCAAGGTATTGATGTACCTATGCCAACCATAAAACAGCAGCGTATGAAGAGCCGTTGGGGTTCTTGTACGCCTGCAAAGCAGCTCATCAAGATGAACACCCGTTTATTAGAGGGGCCACAGGCGTATATTGAGTACGTTATGATTCATGAGTTTGCTCATTTTAAATATTTAGACCATTCCAAGAACTTTCACAATCTAGTGGCACAGTTTTTGCCAGATTGGAAGGCTCGTAAGAAGTCATTGAACATGTATTTTGCTCATCGCCCTTAAAGGAGGTATACCATGCAGCCATTTGTACATTTACATAGTCATACAGAGTTTAGTTTGCTGGACGGCATCAGTCGTTTGCCTGACATGGTACGTCGTGCGAAGGAGTTAAATCAGCCAGCCCTTGCCATTACAGACCACGGCAATATGTACGCAGCCATTTATTTTTATAAGGAATGTATGGCTCAAGGCGTTAAACCGATTATTGGGTGTGAAGTATATGTTACAGAAGGTAGCCGTCTTGATAAGCAGGAAGGTCGCAGCCGTGAACGATTAAAACATCTTATTCTATTAGCGGAGACCATGGAAGGGTATCGAAATCTAGTAAAAATCGTGTCGAAAGCCTCTACTGAAGGGTTTAATTATAAGCCTCGTGCAGACCGCGATTTATTGCGCCAATACAGTAAAGGCATAATTGCCCTCAGTGCTTGTATTCAAGGTGAGATTCCTCAATATATCTTGCAAGATAATATGGAAGGCGCCAAGCGTTCCATCGAATGGTATATCGAGACCTATGGGAAAGATAATTTCTTCTTAGAAATCCAAAATCATGGCTTACCAGAGGAGGCGAAGGCTCAAGAGGAGCTCATTAAGCTCAGCAAGGAATACGGTCTTGGCATCGTAGCGTCTAATGACTTCCACTATGTCTTAAAAGAGGATGCGGACGCGCAAGATATTAAGGTATGTATTTCTACAGGCCGTCGTCGTGCTGAGGTAGATCGTTTAAAGTTCCCAAATGATGAGTTCTATCTAAAATCTGGGGATGAGATGGCAGAGCTGTTTGGACATATTCCTGGAGCCATGGAAAACACCTTAAAAATTGCAGACCGCTGTAATGTAGAGTTTAATTTTGACGAACATCACTTGCCGCACTTTGATGTGCCAGAAGGAGAAACGTCTAAGACGTATTTACGTAAGGTTTGTGAACGAGAAATTCCTCGCCTCTATGGTGAAACATCTGAAGAGTTACAAAAACGTCTCGACTATGAACTAGATGTTATTGGCACCATGGGTTTTGAAGATTACTTCCTCATTGTATGGGACTATGTACGGTATGCCCGTGAGCACGACATCTTAGTAGGTCCTGGCCGTGGTTCGGCGGCAGGTTCTGTAGTTGCCTATCTACTTGGCATTACAGGCCTCGATCCATTAAAATACGATTTGCTCTTTGAACGGTTCTTAAACCCAGAACGGGTAAGCATGCCTGATATCGATATTGACTTCTGCTATGAAAAGCGTGGCCAAGCTATCGAATATGTAACGCGAAAATACGGACAGGAGCGTGTATCCCAGATTATTACCTTTGGTACTGAGGCAGCGCGCGCCGTAATTCGTGACGTAGGTCGTGTGCTAGACTTACCACTGGCGGAAGTGAACCGCATTGCTAAGATGATTCCCAATGAACTTGGGATTACCTTAGATAAAGCTCTACAAGGGAAAGAGTTAAAAGCGTTATACGAAGCCGATCCAAATGTTAAAGAGTTATTTGATTTTGGTAAAAAGCTAGAAGGCATAGCGCGAAATTCGTCCACTCATGCGGCGGGCGTCGTAATTTCCGCGGATCCTTTAGATGACCACGTACCAGTACAAAATGCCAACGATGATGGCTTTGTAACACAGTACGACAAGGATAATATCGAGGAACTAGGCCTCTTAAAGATGGACTTCCTAGGCCTCCGTACCTTAACGGTTATGGGGGATGCCTTAAAGCTCATCAAGGCGAACCGTGGTATTGACCTTGATTTAGATGCAATACCACTCGATGATAAGGCGGCTTGTGATATCCTCACAAAAGGCGACACCTCTGGTGTATTCCAGCTCGAATCAGAAGGTATTACGAAACTTGTTATGGACCTTAAGCCTGAACATTTTGAAGACTTAATTCCATTGGTAGCCTTGTACCGTCCAGGTCCATTGGGCTCTGGCATGGTAGCGGACTTTATCGACCGCCGTCACGGGAAAAAAGAGGTTACCTATTTACATCCCATATTGGAACCAATTCTAAAAGATACCTTTGGGGTAATCTTGTATCAAGAACAGGTTATGCAGATTGCATCCGCCATGGGCGGGTTCTCCCTTGGTCAAGCGGACTTGATGCGCCGCGCCATGGGTAAGAAAAAGGAATCCGTTCTAAAGGCGCAGCGCGAGTCCTTTATTCAAGGTTCCATAAATAATGGTATAGAAGAGTCCATTGCGAACGAAGTATTTGACTTGCTCATATACTTTGCGGGCTATGGCTTTAATAAATCACATAGTGCGGCCTATGCGTATATCGCGTACCAAACGGCGTACTTGAAAGCCCACTATTTCCCTGAATTCATGGCTGCTACCATGACTAGCTTCATGCAAAACATGCAGAAATTGACGTACTACATCAATGCCTGCAAGAAGCATAATGTTAAGGTACTCGGTCCAGATATTAACTACTCTGAACGCAGCTTCGCTGTGCAAGGTGATGCCATTCGCTTCGGCCTTGGAGGCATCAAGAACGTAGGTGATAATGCCATCGATCGCTTAATTCGTGAGCGCAATGAGCACGGCCTCTATACGGATATCGTAGATTTCTGTAAACGCGTGGACAACAAGGTTGTTAATAAACGACTTCTTGAAAGTCTCATTCGGTGCGGAGCCATGGATGGTTTCAAGGAAAACCGAAACCAATTATTGCACATGTATGAAAGCGCCCAAGCCGTTGGTGCTAAAGAGCAGAAGGATGCCGCTATGGGCACCATGAGTCTCTTTGGCGATATAGAGGAGTCTGTAGATTTCATCCCTGTACCGAATGTGGAGGATTTATCGGAAGACGATAAATTAAAGGATGAAAAGGAGTATACAGGCTTTTACATTACAGGCCATCCATTGCAAGGCTATGCAAAGGAGTTAGAGGGCCTCTTTGAACTGGGTGCTCTCGTAGAAAATCCAGAGCAATATGACGGTCAAACCATTATCTTTGGCGGTTTGATTGAAAATAAGACGGATCGCATGACAAGACGGAACGAGGTTATGTCCATTCTTCGCATCGAAGATTATTCTGGTGCGGCCAATGTGGTTGCATTCCCGAAGGTTTTTAGTCAAAGCCAACAATTCTTGGCGGTCGATATGATCGTAAAGGTAAAAGGCCGCATTGATGCGGATGAAAAGGGTGTGCAAATTATTGCAGACCGCATTATGCCATTAAAGGTAAACTATAGTCAGGCTAAGCATGTGGCTATTCATATTTATAGCCAATATGACACGCCAGAAAATAGTGAAGCCTTAAAACGGCTGTTAACGAACACCGCAGGTTCTGTGCCAACGTCGTTATACTTACATCGTCAACGGAAGCGTATTAACTTGCCACCGAATATGTGCTTTGACCCTAGTGATGAATCCATCAAGGCTATTGAAGCTATCTTAGGTGATGGCTCTGTAGAGGTGCAATAATATATGCATAAGTAGATATTAAGGCACGAATAAATATATTTATTACTCAATAACTTATGTTGCGTGAAGCACAGATAGCTTTCACCAATATTACTATAATAAGAAATGAAAGTTTCAATATAGAAATTGCTTTCATAGGAGGAAAGATGAAACGTACAAAAATCGTATGTACTGTAGGTCCGGGAACGGATAAATTTGGTATTTTAGAAGATATGATGCGAGCGGGCATGAACGTAGCTCGTTTTAATTTCTCTCACGGATCTCATGAAGAGCAAGCAGAGCGCATGCAAATGGTGCGCGATGCGGCGATGATTGTTAATAAACCAATCGCATTATTGCTCGATACAAAAGGTCCTGAGGTTCGTCTTGGCCTATTTAAAGAGGGGAAGGTATTCCTTGAGGCAGGTCAAAAGTTTACATTGACTACCGATGATGTGGAAGGCACAAAAGCGCTTAGCTCCGTGAACCACAAAGGTCTTGTAGGAGACGTGTCCGTTGGAGATAAAATCCTCTTGGCTGATGGTCTTGTAACACTTAACATCGATGCCATCGAAGGTAATAACATCATTACTACCGTTCAAAACAGTGGTGAAATCGGTAACCGTAAACGCGTAGCTGTACCAGGCGTAGCACTTAGCTTGCCACCTGTATCTGAACAGGATGAAGCGGACTTACGCTTTGGCTGTCAACAAGGTGTGGACTTTGTAGCCGCATCCTTCATGCAACGCGGTAAAGACATTGTAGCCATCCGCCGCATCCTTGAGTCTGAGAAAAAAGATATCAAGATTATCGCGAAAATTGAAAATGCTGAAGGCGTTAAAAATATCGATGAAATTTTGGACGTAGCAGACGGCCTCATGGTTGCTCGCGGTGACCTCGGTGTAGAAATCCCTGCCGAAGAGGTACCAGTACTTCAAAAAATGATGATCGAAAAATGTAATGACTTGGGTAAACCAGTTATTACGGCAACCCAAATGCTGGAGTCAATGATTCAAAATCCACGTCCTACACGGGCGGAAGCAAGTGACGTAGCCAATGCCATCTTAGACGGTACAGATGCAATCATGTTGTCTGGTGAAACTGCAAATGGTGCTTACCCAGTAGAGGCGGTTACGACTATGACACGCATTGCTGAGGTAACAGAACAAGCTGCTATTTACGATAGTAAAAGTCGTGCTCGTCAAGATGTGGATATGACGACTACCAGTGCTGTATGTTTAGCAAGCGTGCGCATCGCTCAAAACCTTGGGGCAGCTGCTATTTTGACATGTACTGAATCTGGTCATACTGCAATTAGTACTGCTCGACATCGTCCGGCTTGCAAAATTATTGCTGTAACACCGCATGAAGAAACAATTCGCCGCATGCAATTATGCTGGGGCGTAGAGGCTATTAAAGGTCATGAAATCGTTAACTCTGATGAAATGGTTAAGCAAGCGATTACAGGTGCTCTTGGCACAGGTGCCATTGAGTCTGGTGACTTAGTTGTGGTAACGGCTGGCGTACCATCTGGTGCGACAGGTACTACAAATATGATTCGCGTTCATATTGCAGGCCAAGTACTCTTATCTGGTAATGGTATTTTGCGTAAATCCGTTACAGGCACTGTATTCATTGCTGCTAATCATAAGGGCAATTATGAAAGCTTCAAAGATGGCGACATCCTCGTGGTGGGCACAATGGAGCCTGAATTGATGGCTATTGCAAAACGTGCAGGAGGCATTATCGCTGTTGAAGACGGTTATACCTCTGACAGTGCTATTGCTGGCATTACCTATGGTATTCCTGTAATTTTAGGTGCTAAAAACGCTCATGACGTACTCCTTGAAGGTCAAGAGGTAACAATCGATGGCGAACGTGGTAAGGTATTTGCTGGTATTGCTAATGCTCGATAGTTTTAGTAAAAGATAATTAAATATAAGGAGGGATAGTATGAATCCATATAATGTAACAGGACCTAGTAATTCTCAAGTTGCTCAGGTTGAAAGTATCGTATCCCAACGTTTGAAGGGATCTTTCTTGTGGATGGTTGTAGGTTTACTTACAACTATTGGTGTTGGAGTAGCTGCGTTGGCAAATCCAAACTGGCTACACTTTGCATACGAAAACTTTAATATTATTCTATTAGTTGAACTAGGCGTAGTATTCCTATTTAGTGCTCGTGCGTATACTGCCAATGTTATGACTTTAAAAGGAATGTTCTTCCTCTACAGTGCATTGAATGGTCTTACTTTGACACTTATATCCTTGCGATATAATGTATTTGAAGTAGTTATTCCCGCGTTAATCGGCACGTTAGCGTTCTTCATTGGCTTTGCCGTGGTAGGGGCTACTACGAAACGTAATTTGTCATCCCTAACACCATATGTAATGGCTGCCTTACTTGGTATGATTATCGTATCTTTTGTGATGATAGGGGCTCGTTATTTTAACTGGGCTGTACTTAGTGGTTTTAGCGACACTGTTAGCTTAGTTCTAGGTTATGTAGGGGTTGTAGTATTCTCCATCTTTACAGCTATCGATGTGAACCGCATTAAAAATAATGTGACACAAGTAGCTCTTATGGAGGATGAAACAATTCTAGACCGCATTGAAATCACAGGTGCTTTGAGCCTATATTTAGATTTCATTAACTTATTCTTATCCTTATTGCGCATCTTTGGTAATAAGCGATAAAAGGAGATACTATGGACGATAGAGAATGGCAAACCTTTGTCACCGTTGTCGATGAAGGCAATATTACAAGGGCGGCAGAAAAATTATTTTTATCGCAACCAGCACTTAGCTATCGGTTGCGCCATATGGAAAAAGCCTTGGGCCATTCTCTGTTGTTGCGTACTGCTGAAGGGATTGCCCTTACGGCGCAAGGCGAGATTTTCTATGACTACTGTAAAAGAATGATGCAAGATCAAGAGGCTTTAGAAAATGCTATGAACTCCGCTTCTGGTAAGATTCAAGGGACCTTGAAAATTGCGTCATCTATCAACTTTGCAGACTATGAATTGCCCGCCTTGTTACGATCTTTCCGCGAACTGTATCCGGATGTGCATATACAAGTTAAGACGGCTTTCAGCCATCAAGTGGTAAAAATGTTTAATACTGGTGACTGTATGGTTGCCTTTGCTCGTGGCGGTTATGATGTGTCTGGTAAGTCTGAGCTACTATTAGAGGAACCATACTGCTTGGTTTACAAAGAATTAGTACCACCTGAATCCCTTGAGAAGGTACCATTTATCAAGTATCAGACTGATGCATCGGTAGCTAATATTATCGAAACTTGGTGTGCAGAACATTTTGAAGAACCACCTAGTGTTGCGATGGATGTAAACTCTATGAGTACATGTCGCCACTTTGTGCGCGCAGGGCTCGGTTGGTCGATTCTGACCTATATGGGCCTTGGATCTTGCAAGGATAGAGATATCTATGTAAGTCCATTGCGTAGTAAAGATGGCACATATATTACTCGTGATACCAACATGGTATACACAAAGGATGCAGAAAATCTTGTAGTGGTTAAAACATTTATTGAGTATGTTCGCGACTATTATAAAAAACATACTGTTGTAGATAATAGTATTTTTAGAGAATATAAAGAATAGATTTATAAATAGATCCAATATAAGAATTTGTAACTGCCTATTCATGCTATTTCAGTATTAGACTTTTTCGATATAATAAGTCATAATAAAGGTGTCTCGAAAGAGCCAGGCAGGACCATGTAAGTGCATGTATACCCCCTTTGGGGACGTATACATGCATTTTTTTCATTTGGGGCTGCAAATCTATGCTCAAAATGCATAAAAAGTATGAATGGTAGGTATAAAAGTTTTTATAACCCCTATAAAGGTAATCTATTATTCATAATTCTTTTAAGCATATATAATGAGTGTAGACAAAAACTCCTAGAGTTCAATAGCTGATAGTCGCGTATCACGAATTTCTGGGGTAGTGTTAGGATGATTACATGCCTATGTTTTTAAGAAAGGAAGAAACATGGAAAAATTCTTAAAACTAGCACTTATTGTGCTAATCCCTGTTGTCCTCTGGTTTACAACTCCACCAGATGGGCTCACTGATACGGCGTGGCGCCTCTTAGGCTTCTACATTGCAGGTATCGTAGGTTTGATTTTAAAACCTTACCCAATTCAAATTATTTTATTAGCTGTATTATCTGCATCTGCATTATTCTTAGACAATGCAAAAGATATCTTGGTAGGTTATGGCTCCACTGCATTGTGGATGATCATCGCAGCATTCTCCTTGAGCGTAGCGTTTGGTAAAACTGGTCTTGGGCACCGCGTTGCATACCATTTGATTGATGCATTTGGTTCTACTGTATTACGTCTTGGTTATGTAACAGCACTTCTTGATTTAGTATTATCTCCAGCTACACCTTCTAACACAGCACGTGCGGCTGGCATCGTATATCCAATTAACTTATCCATCGCGGAATCCATCGGTTCTTATCCTGGCGATACTGCCAAACGCGGTGGTTCCTTTATCTTGATGAATGGTTATTTCGTAACAAAAATTACATCCTTCATGTTCTTAACAGCTATGGCTCCAAACGTGTTGGCTTTGGACTTTGTTACTAAAATCACTGGTCTTAACATGAACTGGGTTGAATGGGCATTAGCATTGGCCTTACCTGGTCTTATTATGTTGATTTTTGTACCACTTGTAGGTTATTGGATCGACCGTCCTGAAGCAGTAAAAATTGACAATAAGAAATTAGCTGCTGATGGCCTTGCCAAATTAGGACCTATGAAAATGTCTGAAAAAATCTTGGCTGTTGTATTCATTCTTGCTCTTCTTGGTTGGGCATGGCCTTCTATTGGATATTTTTTCCCAGCTATTGCTTTTGATTTGAGTCCTACAGCAGTAGCATTAGTTGCTATGACTATTGTGTTCTTTTCTGGTATCATCACTTGGGATGACATGGTTCAAACTAAAGCTGTTTGGAACACATTCATCTGGTTCGGTGCTATCCTTGGTTTATCCACTGCTTTAACAAAAGCTAAATTCTTTGCTTGGCTTGCAGCATTTATGCAAGCAAACTTGGCACTCGATGTATCTCCGCTCGTAGTTGTTTTAATTCTTTCTGCTATTAGTGTTGTCATTCGTTACTTATTTGCTTCCAGTACTGCATATATTGCATCTATGCTTCCAGTATTCTTAACTGTAGGTATGGCAGCTGGTGTTAACCCTGTTATGTTTGGTTTAGTATTGCTTGCAACAAATGCGTTTGGCGGTCTTGTAACTCACTACGGTGCATCTCCTGGTCCAATCATCTACTCTGCAGGTTACAATAACTTGAAAGATTGGTGGACTGCTGGTGCAATCTTAGCAGTATTGAGTTGGATTCTACTCTTTGTAGTAGGTATTCCTTGGTGGACTTTCATCGGTATGATTTAATCACCATATAGTTTTATAATCAACATTGTTTTAACGGCACGGACCAGACATTCGCGACACGTCTGGTCTTTGCCATTTGATATATTTTTAGTGAAAGGATGCAACATGGCACAATTAGTAAAAGCTGCACAAGCTGGCTTCGACGAAAAAAATGATGCATTAGTAACGGTTGAACCGATTGCTAGCGGTATCGAAATTGAATTAACATCCAAAGTTATCCGTCAATACGGCGACCAAATTAAATCCGTTATCTTAAACACAGTAAAAGAAGCTGGTTTTGATGGCGTAAAAGTAATCGTACAAGATAAAAATGCTTGGGATTACACAATTAAAGCTCGCGTATTAGGCGCATTGGAAAGGGGGAGCAAAGCATAATGGCTAACGATAAAACATTCCCAGAAGTTAAAACAAATCCATTAACAGAGGCTGCTAAAAAACGCTTGTCTCGTTCCATGATGTTCGTACCTGGTAATACACCTAAAATGATTAACAGTGCTGACATTCACGGCGCTGACTCCATCATGATCGATATCGAAGATTCCGTGCCTATTACAGAAAAAGATACAGCTCGTCTTTTAACTGCAGAAGCATTGAAATCTCGTAAATTCCGTGCAGAAACAGTTGTTCGTATCAACCATCCTACACAAACTCCTTATGGCTATGACGATCTTGATGTAATCGTTCCAGCTAAACCTGATATGATTCGTTTACCTAAAACTGAAGATGTGTCTGAAGTTGAAATCGTAGCGAAGAAAATTGAAGAAGTAGAAAAAGCTAATGGCTGGCCAGAAGGCACAATCAACATTATCGTAGCTATCGAATCCGTTCGTGGCCTGTACAATGTTCGCGAAATCTGCCATGGCCCTCGCGTAGTAGCTATCGCTCTTGGCGCTGAAGACTATCGTGCTGACCTTCGCACAGGTAAACATAAACCAGCTGTTGAATTATTGTTCGCTCGTCAAACTATCCTTCATGCAGCACGCGAAGCAGGTATCCGTGTAATCGATACTGTATTCTCCGACGTGAAAGACCCACAAGGTTTCCGCGAAGAAGTTGAATTCATTAAAGCTTTGGGTTACGATGGCAAATCTTGTATCCACCCAAGCCAAATCAAAATTATCCACGAAGTATTCACTCCTGACGAAAAAGAAATCGCTCATTCCGTTAAGGTATTGAACAGCTACGCAGATGCATTGCGCAATAATAAAGGCGTAATCTCCGTAGATGGCAAAATGATCGATGGTCCTATCGTAGTACGTGCACAACGTGTAGTTGATAAAGCACGTGCAGCAGGTATTAAAGTTGAATTAGAGGAAGGAGCAGAATACGATGTTAAATAAAGTAGGTCGCGATATCCCAACAAATATCCCAGCACTAGAAGGTCGCGAAGTATATCAAGGTGAATTCGCTATTGAACCTAAAGCTCATCGCGCAGGTAAACCTGTACACATGAGTCGTGTTGGTACTAATAAAGTACTTGCTTCTATTGATGAAGCAATCGAAAAAGCTGGCGTAAAAGATGGTATGACATTGTCCTTCCATCATCACTTGCGCAATGGCGACTATGTAATGAAAATGGTTATGGAACGCGTTCAAGCGAAAGGAATTAAAGACATTACAATTGCGTCTTCTTCCTTGTCTCCATGCCATGAATTCTTGGTAGAAATGATTCAAGATGGTACTGTAACAGCTATTGAAACATCTGGCTTGCGCGATCGTCTTGGTAAATTCTTGACTCAAAACCCAGGCGTATTGAAACGCCCTGTAGTGATTCGTTCCCACGGTGGCCGTGCTCGTGCTATCGAATCTGGCGAAGTTCATATCGACGTAGCTTTCATGGCTGCTCCTACAGCTGACCCACGTGGTAATGCTACTGGTCGTATGGGTAAATCCGCATGTGGTGCGCTTGGTTATGCTAAAGTTGACTCCCACTATGCAGACACAACTGTTATTATCACAGATAACTTGGTTGACTATGTACACAACTATGCAATCCCTCAAACTGACGTAGATTATGTTGTTGAGGTTGAAAGCATTGGTGATCCAGAAGGTATCGCTTCTGGTGCGGTAGGTTTCACTAAAAACCCTATCCAAATTAAAATTGCTGAATTAGCTGGTGAATTCCTAGACCAAGCTGGCATCATTAAAGATGGTTTCGTATTCCAATTGGGCGCTGGTGGTGCTCCATTGACTGTGGCGAAATTCATCGCTGAAAAACTTCGCAAACGCGGTGAAGTAGGTGGCTTTGCTATCGGTGGTGCTACTGGTATCTTGACTGGTATGCTTGAAGAAGGTTTGATCCGTGCAATTTACGATACTCAAACTTTCGATACAACTGCAGCAGCATCTTTAGATAAAAACCCTGCACACATCGAAATGTCCGCTTCCATGTACGCTAACCCATGGACAGACTGCACTACAAACTACCTAGACGTAGTATTCCTTGGTGCTACTGAAATCGACCTTGATTTCAACGTAAACGTAATGACTGACTCCAACGGTGTATTGATGGGCGCTTCTGGCGGTCACTCCGATACAGCAGCAGGTGCTAAATGCACAGTTATTACTTGCCCATTGATCCGTGGTCGCTTGCCAATGATCCGCGACAAAGTAGCAACTGTAATTACACCAGGCTCCTCTGTTGACGTACTCGTTACTGAATACGGTATCGCAATCAACCCAGCGCGTACTGATTTGATTGAACGCTTCAAAGATAGCAACTTGCCTATCTTCACAATTGAAGAATTACAACAATTAGCATTTGATTTAGTAGGTAAACCACAAGATATCCCTGTATCTGATAAAGACGAAGACATCATCGCAATCGTAGAATACCGCGATGGCTCTATCATCGACGTGGTTCGCAAACCTCTATAATTAAAATTAAAACACTCTCTATGGTCTTCGGACTGTAGAGAGTGTTTTTACGTTGTATCAAATAATCGAAAATACTTGTAGTTATGTATATAAATGATTGCTATACTCATAAACATTAGATATACTATAAGAGAGAGGGCTTTGTTTTACATTAATTTTTAACTTTAGGAGAGAATATGAGCCAAGTATTTAAACAAGATTTAACAGATGATTCTGTTCGCCCTGGCGGTTTGTTTTTTGTTGAGTTATTAATGCCGAAGCAGTGTGATATGCCTGACCGCGATACAATGGTAGAGGTATTCACAAAGCATTTAGGCCCTGTTGATTGCTTTAGTTATGGCGCTGAATCTGCTGGTTTTGCACCTCAGAATTATAAGGTTCATTATGAAGATAATGATGCCGATGTTCCACCAACATTGATGGTGACGAATTGTGAGAAAATCGACAAACCTGTACTAGATGATTTTGAGCGCAGTCAGGTGTGGGATTGTCCAAATGTAGACGAGTTGCTAGATGAGTGCCAATATAGAGTATTTGCTACAGATATGTTAGCTTCGGGTTTAGAGCCTAAAGAACGGGCTGATATGTTAGTAAAATATGTAGATGCACTGCTAGAGTTATATCCATCTTGTAAGGCCGTTGTCTTTGGTCCATCTCGTAAGTTCTTAAGTCGAGAAACCATTGAAAATCATCCAGATAAAGCTGTAACTCGTTTTATTTATTATGCCGTAAATGTGCGATATTTTAGCATTCAAGGCACAGATGACATGATGGTTGATACGCTTGGTATGAGCACCTTATTCTACCCTGATTTGCAGTATCATTTTCACGGTATGAATCCCGATGAGATTGTAAATCATGCGTATAGTGTGTTGTACTATATCTTTGAGCACGATAATCCTATTGATGACGGGCAAACGATTGCAGGCTTAGAAAATGGAGATATGAATCCAGATATTAAATGGGCGGTTCAGTATGAGGATTCCTTGATTCAACCTCTTCGAACTGTTATAGATATTAATATGGGCGAATATGCATCTGGAACTCGCTAGTTGTAAATCGATGAAAGGTGTGAGCATTATGAATGATCAACGTATTTTTGACATGGAACTTGTGAAAGTCGAAAGTTTGGAGAAAGCTGTTAGGACTCCATTTTATCAAACTGATTCCACAGGTGGTTCAGTATGGGTTATTAAACCTGGGCAAACCCTACCAAAGCATTACCATCATAACTCTGATGATATATGGGTTATATTGCAAGGTAAGGGGGTATTTTATCCAACGCCTGATACAGAGGTGCCTTTTACAAAGGGACAAGTTATAGTATCTAAAAAGGGTGAATGTCATGGCGCAAAAAATACTGGGACAGAAGATGTTATCTTTGTAAGTATCGTTGCTCCTGTGCCTGCTGATTATGATCCTGTTAGTACAAATTAATATGAAAGCACTTTATAGTATTTTCTTATCTTGTGATAGAGATATATTTATACTATAAAGTGCTTTTTGTTTTATACAGTCATTCCTAGCAAATATCCTTTTTCTATTTTTAAAGGCCATTATTTTGGTGTTACTATTCCTATTTGTTATTTCTATATTCTATATAATTCCATTGACAGAGGACTTTTGTTTTCTTAAGATAGTAAGGTATGTAATATCTTAAGTAGTAGAAAGGAATTATATGAACTCATCTACACCAGAGCCTCAAAGTGGGGCCATCGATTTCAAAGACTTTACAAAGCGGCGTATGCTACACGTAGTCTTACCTTTATTTATTGTTTCTATTATTGCCTTCTTAGATCGCGTTAATATTGCCTATGCAGGCTTGACCATGAAAGAGAATTTACCATGGTTAACACCAGAGGTATTCGGTATGGGGGCCGGTATTTTCTTTATTGGCTACGTTTTATTTGAAGTGCCAGCATCCTTAATAGCTGCTCGCTGTAATGCTATGCATTGGGTGGCTCGTATCATGTTTAGTTGGGGTCTCGTATGTATTCTTATGACGACGATGACTACAGAGTTGGAGTTTTATATTTATCGATTCTTACTCGGTCTATGTGAAGCCTCTTTATATCCTGTAATTTATTCGTTACTGATACCGAATTGGTTCTTGCCAAAGGAACGTGCGAAAGCGATCTCCTTGATGTTAACATCTTTATTGTTCTCTAACATCATCGGTGGTCCATTGGCAGGTATCTTACTTGATACAACATTCTTTGGCCTTCATGGGTGGCGCACACTCTTCATCGTTGAAGCTATTCCAGCTGTTATCTTTGCTTTCATTTTTGCGTTCTGGATGAAAGAACGTCCAGATCATGCATCTTGGGTAACTGATACAGAAAAAGCCTATATCAAGGCTGAACTTGAAAAAGAAGAACAACAAAAGCAAGCTGTAAAGAAATATACTACATGGCAAGCTTTGAAAGATCCAAAAGTATTGCGTTTAGCATTAATCTATTTCTTATGGGTTATTGGTTTCTGGGGCTTTAGCTTCTGGATGCCTCAAGTTCTTAAAAGCTTATCTGGTTGGCCACCAAGCGTAGTAGCATGGTCTATTGCGATTCCCATGTCTGCTGCATTACTTGTACAAGTATATTGTGGTTATTCCTCTGAAAAGCGCAATGAAAAACGTTGGCATGTTGCTACTACATTGTTCATTGGTACTATTGGCTTCTTAGCAACACCACATAGTCCATCCCCAGAAATTAGTTTATTCTTTATCTGCTTAACTGCTGTAGGTGTTTACGGTGGCATGGGTGTATGGTGGACAATGCCAACAACTTTCTTATCTGGTGCTGCTGCGGCAGGGGCGATGGGCCTTATTAACTCCTCTGGTAACATGGGGGGCTGGGTAGGTCCTTACATGCTTGGTTTCATCAATGGTCACACTGGTAGCTTTACTTACGGTTACTATGTAATGGGCGCTTGTATGTTCCTTGCAGCTCTATTGATTTTGACATTGCCTAAATCTATGGAACACAAGGATGACTAAGTAGTCCTGCATCAAATTTCAAAATTAAAAGAGCTATATCTCTAATACATTCACATTGTAGCGAATGTATGGGGTATAGCTCTTTTTCTTTAGTAATAATGCTGTTTTATGTATAATGAGAATAATAGAATCTACAGGATAAAAAAGAGAGAATAATATGTATAGAACGTTATTTTAGCAACCGTATTAGCAACTTTTACAATAGGCACATCTGTAAATGCTGTATCTTAAACTTAAGGAGACAAAAGATTGAAAGCGTGTAGACCCAAGTTTGATGAAATTTCATCATTTGATGAATTTAATAAATATTATTGGTATCGTGATGAACTTTCACAAATATGTAAATCATTAGGATTAGAATATAGGGGAACAAAACAAGAACTCAATTATATTATTGAGCAGTATTTTAAAGGCGATTTAATTAAAAAATCATCAATAAAAAATAGAAGAAGGCAAGTGGAAAATATTACTTTAGATACACCATTACTTGAATGTAATTTTTCCTTTAATACGAAGTTTAGAGAATATTTCTCTGATTTAATAGGTGTTTCACGATTTAAATTTAATGCTGATATGGCTACTGCTTGGAGAAAAGTAAAAAGTGAAAAAAATATTAGCTTTACCATTGGAGATTTGCTGAAAGTATATTATGGTGAATCAGATTATGCAAAGTATGACAATTCGGCTTGTCAATGGAATCAATTTTTTAAGGATTTTTGTGCAGACGAATGTAGTGGCAACTATTCGAATAAATTAAAAGTAGCATCTATTATTTGGAAAGAAGTTAGAGATTCAAAACATGAAAAAATTTATTCAAATGATCTTTTAACTGAATATGCATATAAATTAGAAGCGTATCGCAAGTAGAAGCAACTTGTCATTGCAGAGACGTATGGGAAAACTAGCAATTAAATTTATAAAAAAATAACGATAAAAGCACCTTATATCCTATGAGAAAAGTCATTACTAATGACTTTTGTGTAGGTATATAAGGTGCTTTTGTTTATTCGTGATTTCTTTATTGATTTTATTTTGTTACATCCGGCACTTTCCCAGGGTTCATATCGAGGTTTAAATCTGTCGATTTGAATGGTGAAGGGTTAGCTTCTGGTGGTTGTACTTTGAGTTCTGGGTGCAACCATTGTAGTTGTTTTAGTTCCCAGTCGTATTTGGCACCATCATTTTGTAGTTGGCGGATATCCTTAAAGACATCATCGATTTGGTCGCTATGTTTATTAGCCATCCCTTCTAGGATGTAAAGGCGACCAGCGACACTATCGACGGAGGCTCCATCATGGTCTTCATCGACGCGCCATTGTAATTCTGAAATTTGTATTTGCTGGAAGATTATGACAATAACCAGCACGATAATAACGCCCCACATGGGTGTTTCTTTAGCTTTCAAAAGGGCCCGCAATTTAGATGCGAGCCCAGATGGTTTGTTCATTATTGACGATCCTCGAGTTGTAATCCAGGTAATGGTAATTTGGAATTTACAAAGTCTAACCACAAGCGAGAAGCGTGGGAGAGGTAATGACCTTTTTTCCAAATAACATAAAGGGTATGAATGATTTCTGGTACGAGTGGACGTACAACGACCTTCGAACCAACCTCAGTGTTTTCACCAACCTCAGGGCAGAGGCGAGATGGCAACAATGCGATAGCAAGGTCTGCACTAACTGTTTGCAACATGAGATCACGTTGGCTTGTTTCAAATACGATATGAGGTTGGAAACCGGTATGTTTACAAGCTTTGATGATTTCGTCATGCAAGTTAAAGTCGTCTTTGTGCAATACGAAGGATTCATCAGCTAGCATTTCTAAACGAATTTCTTTTTCTTTCGCTAGAGGGCTAGATTTTGGAACGATAACAGAAAGTGGGTCACTAGTGAGGTAGAAGGACTCAAATTCTTTAGGATTTGGTTTCGTACAAATGATACCAATATCAATTAAGCCTTCTTGAACACTGATCTCAACTTTTTTAGAACCTTGTTCATAAAGTTCTAGGTCGATTTGTGGATATACTTTTTTGAACTCCCCTAAAAGCTGTGCAAAGATAGGTGCATCGGTAATTGGTGGAATACCAATTCGGATGGAACCTTGCTCCAAACGAAACTCGTTTTCAAAATCGGTTTTAAGATGTTCAAACATAAATACTACGCGTTTTGCGTGGGTTAAGAAGATGGTACCCCCATCAGTAAGTTCTACAGATTTAGCATTACGCATGAAGAGAACAACACCAAGTTCGTCTTCTAAAGCTTTAATAGTACGGCTGATAGCGGATTGGGAGATGTGCAAATTCCGCGCAGCTTTACTAAAGCTTTTTTGATCAGCTACTTCAACGAAGTATTTCAAATGATGAAAATCCATAATTAACCCCCTAAAAATAAAACTTGGTTATAGGAAGTGACCTAAACTAAATGAGAATAGTTATTACTATAACGCAATTAGCTATTACTTTATGTAAAGCATGGATAGCAATATTGGCAAAGCGACAGTCACTGTATGTGTTGCGTTGATAGGGCCCAGCACGTTATAATGTGCTTATAGGGCTATATCAAGTTATGATATTAGGAATTATGGTTGTGCCCAATACAAAAGTATGTTCACACATAATGCCGTATTATATATAACATATATATTATTGCATTATTTTTTCATGTGCGCAAGTTTGTAATGGTTGTTATTCCTAAACATAATGATAGATTAAGCAAGTGTTCTATTTTTGCTAAATGCTTAAGGAGGCAATAATCACATGAGTCGTAAATTTAAAACTATGGACGGCAACCAAGCGGCTGCTCACGTTTCTTATGGTTTTACAGAAGTTGCTGCGATTTACCCAATCACTCCATCTTCCCCAATGCCAGAACACATTGACGAATGGGCTGCGTCTGGTCGTAAAAACATCTTCGGCAACACTGTTCAAGTTGTAGAAATGCAATCTGAAGCAGGTGCTGCTGCCGCAACTCACGGTTCTTTACAAGCTGGTGCATTAACAACAACTTTCACATCTTCCCAAGGTTTGTTATTGATGCTTCCTAACTTATACAAAGTAGCAGGCGAATTACTTCCAGGTGTATTCCAAGTAGCTGCTCGTGCATTGGCTGCACACGCTTTGGCTATCTTCGGTGACCATCAAGACGTAATGGCTGCTCGTGCAGCTGGCTGCGCTATGCTTGCTGAATCCTCCGTACAAGAAGTAATGGACTTGTCCGCTGTAGCTCACTTGACAGCTATTAAAACTCGTGTACCATTCATCAACTTCTTCGACGGTTTCCGTACATCCCATGAAATTCAAAAAATTCAAATCTGGGACTATGAAGATTTGAAACCATTAGTAGACATGGACGCTGTTAAAGCTTTCCGTAAAAATGCTTTGAACCCAGATGCTCCTGTAACTCGTGGTACTGCAGAAAACCCTGACGTTTACTTCCAACATCGCGAAGCATCCAACAAATTCTATTTGAACGTTCCTGACGTTGTAGAACATTACATGAACGAAGTTAACAAATTGGCTGGTACTAACTACCAATTGTTCAACTACCATGGTGCTCCTGATGCAACTGACGTAATCGTAACTATGGGTTCCTCCGCTCAAGTAGTTCAATCCACTGTTGACTACTTAAACAAATTGGGCCGTAAAGTTGGTTTCATCAACGTTCACTTGTTCCGTCCATTCGCAACAGATCGTTTGTTGAAAGCTCTTCCTCAAACAGTAGAACGCATTGCAGTTCTTGACCGTACTAAAGAACCAGGCGCTTTGGCTGAACCATTGTTCTTGGACGTACAAGCTGCTGTAATCGACGGTGGCCGTAACGTAAAAGTTATCGCTGGTCGTTATGGTTTGAGCTCCAAAGACGTTATCCCTGCAGACATCGTATCTGTATTCGATAACTTGGCTGCTGAAAACGGCAAGAAATTCTTCACATTGGGTATCAATGATGATGTTACATTCTTGTCCTTAGATCGTGCTGAAGGCGTAGAAGTTGAAACTCCTGGTTTGACTGAATGTAAATTCTGGGGCTTCGGTTCTGACGGTACTGTAGGTGCGAACAAATCCGCTATCAAAATCATCGGTGACCACACTGATATGTATGCTCAAGCATACTTCGATTACGACTCCAAAAAATCTGGTGGCGTAACAATGTCTCACCTTCGTTTTGGTAAAAACCCAATCAACTTGCCATACTTGGTAACTGAACCTCAATTCGTAGCATGTCACCGTCAATCTTACGTACATGAATACGACTTGATCCGCGGTATCAAAAAAGGCGGTACATTCTTGTTGAACTGTACTTGGTCTCCTGAAGAATTGAACGAACATTTACCTGCTAAATTACGTCGTCAAATCGCAGAAAAAGAATTGAACTTCTACATCATCAACGCTGCGAAAATCGCTTCCGAAATCGGTTTGGGCGGTCGTATCAACATGGTAACTCAAGCTGCATTCTTCAAATTGACTGAAATCATCCCTGTAGATGACGCTGTTAAATACCTTAAAGAATCCGTAGTAACTTCTTACGGTAAAAAAGGTCAAAATATCGTTGACATGAACAACGCTGCTATCGATCAAGGCGTTAACGCTTTGGTAAAAGTAGATGTTCCTGCTGACTGGAAAAACGCTGTTGATGAAGGCGGCCACAAAGTTAAACCTGGTTGCGAATCTTGCCCATCCTTCGTTCAAAATATTGCACAACCAATCAATGCACAAGCTGGTTATGATCTTCCTGTATCCACATTTGCTGGTTACGAAGATGGTACATTACCTGCTGGTACTGCTAAATTCGAAAAACGCGGTCCTGCATTGTTCGTTCCAAAATGGTTACCAGAAAACTGTATCCAATGTAACCAATGTTCCTTCGTATGTCCACATGCTACAATTCGTCCAATCTTGGCAACTGAAGCAGAAGTGGCTGCAGCTCCAGAACATTTCGATACAATCCCTGCATTGGGCGCTAAAGACCTTCAATTCCGTATCGCAGTATCCCCATTAGATTGCTTGGGTTGCGGTAACTGTGTTGATATCTGTCCAGCTCCTAAAGGCAAAGCTATCGTAATGACTTCCATCGATTCCGAAATCGAACAAGCTGAAGCATGGAACTACGGTGTTAACCTTCCTGTAAAAGAAAACCCTATGAAGAAGGAAACTGTTAAAGGTTCCCAATTCGAACAACCATTGTTCGAGTTCTCCGGTGCTTGCGCAGGTTGTGGTGAAACTCCTTACGCTAAATTGTTAACTCAATTGTTCGGCGACCGCATGATGATTGCCAATGCAACTGGTTGTTCCTCCATCTGGGGTGCTTCCATGCCTGCATCTCCATACACAACTAACCAACAAGGTCAAGGTCCTTCTTGGGCAAACTCCTTGTTCGAAGATAATGCTGAGTATGGTTATGGTATGTACATCGGCGTTAAGAAAATTCGTCAACAATTAGTAGAATTAGCTTCTAAAGCTGTAGAAACTGCTACAGGCGAATTGAAAGAAGCTTTGGAACAATGGATTGAATTTGCTAACCTTGGTGCAGCAACTCGTCAACGTTCCGAACGTTTAGTAGCAGCTATCGAAGCTGAAGGTGCTACAACTCCAGAATTGAAAGAAATTCTTGAGAAAAAACAATTCTTGATCAAACGTTCCCACTGGATCTTCGGTGGTGACGGCTGGGCATACGATATCGGCTTCGGCGGTGTTGACCATGTATTAGCTTCCGGCGAAGACATCAACATCTTCGTATTCGATACTGAAGTATACTCCAACACTGGTGGTCAAGCTTCCAAATCCACTAATATCGCAGCAGTTGCTCAATTCGCAGCTTCTGGTAAACGTACTAAGAAAAAAGACCTTGGCATGATGGCTATGTCTTATGGTTATGTATACGTAGCACAAGTAGCTATGGGTGCAGATAAAAACCAATTGATGAAAGCTGTTGCAGAAGCTGAAGCATATCCAGGTCCTTCCTTGATCATCGCTTACAGCCCATGTATCAACCATGGTATCAAAGCTGGTATGGGTAAAGCTCAAGAAGAACAACGTAAAGCAGTTGCAGCTGGTTACTGGGATCTTTACAGATACAACCCTCAACTTAAAGAAGAAGGTAAAAATCCATTCTCCTTGGATTCCAAAGAACCAACTGAAAACTTCCAAGACTTCCTTAAAGGTGAAGTTCGTTATGCTTCCTTGGCTAAAGCAGCTCCAGATGTTGCAGAAGAATTGTTCGCTAAAACTGAACAAGACGCTAAAGATCGTCGCTTAAGCTATGTTCGCTTACAAAAAGGTTTCGAAGACGTAAAATAATTCGTTATTTAACGACTAAGAACTAATAAGAGGCACCCTTTCGAGGGTGCCTCTTTTGTATATAATCTTGTATATAATATAGTTAACTATATGTGGAATTTATTTTATTGTATCTTAAATTAATGCGGTCATTTCTTGAATAGCTAGTTCCTGAATTACTAATGCTTTCACAATAGGTAATCTACTAGGAATTTGGTATAATATTAAATAGTTGTGCATATACTACTAGGTATATTGTACTGATATATGATTTGATAACTTTAATAGTAGACATAGAGGTGCTTATGGCTAAGGATAATCAACAGATCGCAACAGACGATATGCAACAAACAATATATAAAGAGTTAGGCTATAAATCCTATCCATTTCCTTTTACTACACCTGCCTATTTGGAAGCGTATGGTACACTTGTAGGTCTTAAGCCACCAACGGCTAAAACAGCACGTGTACTTGAATTAGGTGCTACGTATGGGGGAAATATTATTTCTCAAGCTGTGCATAATCCAGAAGCAACATTTGTAGGTATTGAGCTTTCCCAAGACCAAGTAGAGAAGGGCAACAAAATTATTAGTGATGCCAAGTTAGATAATGTATCTCTATTGCAAGGGGATATTTTGAACTTTGATGAATCATTAGGAAGCTTTGATTATATTATTGCCCATGGTTTTTACTCTTGGATTAGCGATGAAATGAAGGATAAGTTGCTTGATATTATATCCCATCATTTGGCTGATAATGGCATTGCATATGTATCCTATAATACATACCCAGGTTGGCATACGATGGAAGAGGTTCGTCAACTTATGCTGTTTGCTAATCGTGGTCATGATGAGTTGACACATAAGGAAAAGGTATTACGCGGTAAAACTGTAGGTAGTCTAGTAGGTGCTCAAATTCTTAATTATGATAACCTTAAAGAGCGTAATAGTAAATTCTTAGGTGCCTTGCGTTCCGTTATGCAAAAGGATGATTATTATGTAGGTCATGACCATTTAGAACCTCATAATGATCCATGTTACTTCTATCAATTCAATGATCATTTAAAAGCTCATAATCTTAGCTATGTATGTGATGCAGATTTAACATTATCCATGGTTCGTACCTATGATGAAAGCATCGCCGATAAACTTGAAAAATTGGCTCCTAATAGCCAAGCGGATCAAGAACAATATTTAGACTTTATGCTTGATACAACATTCCGCAAGTCTATTATTTGCAAAGAACGTGCTGCAAAGGATATTAGCTATGATGTAGCTAATCCTGATAAGGTGAATACAGTACCTGTACGGTCTATCGTAAATAGTTTTGTATTCCAAATCCTCTTTGATGAAGAAGCATTAGACATGTTTGAAAATGAGCTTGTACGAGATACATTCAAAGCGCTCATTAAAGATGGTGGCACTTTCAATATGATCGAAGCCCTTGCCATTTTAAAAGCTGCTCATGATACTGCTAATGCATCTGAAGATGACTTAGAACCAGCTGTATGTAGTTTATATAAAGCTATCGTTGAACATATGGTACGCGGTGGTATTCGATTCTATAAAACATTCCCTGATAAACAGGAATATATGGAGGGCTTATCCTATGTACCAGCTCGTTTTACAAACTTTGTAAAAGCTATTGCTGATGGTGGTAGTGAATATATTTATGGTGCAAATATGTTCAATGACGCTATTGGTGATATTTCTGAAGAAGATTTATTGTTCATGGAATTATTGAATAAGCCTAAAGCCAAGTCTACGATGATTAAGAAGATTAAAGATTCTCTCTTTAGCGCTGATAAGGCCCAAACTGGTAAACACCAAAATGCCATGGCGGAAGCATTCTATAATGAATTGACGAAGCGTATGGAGCAATTAGGCTTTATTAGAAGTAAGAAAAACAATGGTCTTTCGTAATTCTTTTAAAATTTCTAAGATAATATTTTGGTGATTCATATAATCTTCAGAATAAACATAAAACCCATTATACTTATAACATTTATGTGTATTAAGTAGTAATGGGTTTTTGTTTTATATAATTTAATTTAATCTTTTTTAATAATTATTACATTTAGTTATTTAATATTGCCAAAAAAGTATAGTAAATCGATAAAATTAATGAGAAATAAATGAACCATATATGAAAAGTGTGGTATACTATGTATGGGTATTTTTGTGAACATCATCCGATGTGTTGTGGATGATATTATAAATTGTATTAGTTACAATGTTGTTTTTATTGTATTATTTGTAAAAGGAGTCTTTTATGGCATCTAAGAAGGCCGTTCTAGTATATATACTAGAAATCCTGAAAAGTGAAACGGATGCTAATCATACTTTATCTCAAGAGGAGATTCGCAGTATATTAGCCGAGCGGTACGAGGTATCCGTCGATCGGAAGACCTTAGGCCGTCATTTAAATGATTTATATGAATCTGGTGATTTTGGTATTCAATGTGAAGAGTCTGCCGTAGGAGCGGATGGTACTATTCGCCGTACTGATTTCTATATGATTCATACCTTTGAAGATTCAGAATTGAGATTATTAATTGACGGTATATTGGCGTCTCGTCATATTACCGCATCTCAACGTAAGGATTTAATTAGTCGTGTTGCTAAATTGGGTAGCTCTCATTTCAAGCCCCATGGTATTGATATTGAAAGTGCTACGGGTTACCTTCATAGAAGTCAGGACTTATTCCTTAATATTGATCTCATAGAAGAAGCGATACAAAAGGGAAGAAAAATTTCCTTGGCTTATTGCCAACCTGACGTGGATAAACGATTACATATCAATCTTGGTCCAGATAATAAGGAGCGAAAGTATGTATTCAATCCATTCCAACTAGTTATGAATCGGGGACACTATTACCTAGTTGGGAACCATGAAAATTATGATGACATGTCTACATTGCGTGTCGATCGAATTGCACACATTACGGTGCTGAGCGAGCGTAGAAAACCTTTGCGGGAGATAAAGGGCTATAACCAGCAACGCACCTTTAATGTATCGCAATATGTAAAAGAACATATTTACATGTTCGGTGGTGAATCCGTTACCGTAAGTTTTAAGGCGAAGCGTTCTATTGTAAACCAAATTTTAGATTGGTTCGATGGCAATGTGGAATTCACCAACGTCACATCTGATGATGTTGTATGCCGTGTACGTGTAAATCATGATGCCTTTAAGTATTGGGCACTTCAATATATGCAAAGTGTGAAAGTACTTTCACCAGCATCCTTGGTAGCAGAAGTGAAAGAAGCTATTAAGGAAGGCTTAGCACAATACTCATAATAAAAGAGCTAGTTGATCGTTGAATCAACTAGCTCTATTTTTATGTATGCTATTTTAAACGTCCGATTTCTGATTTATAGAACATGCATTTTTTCTGCTTCGCGATAGTCCTTAAGAACTGGACGAGGAGGTAATTTACCCATGATACTCACTACATAGATAGCGATGGAAGAGAAGATGAAGCCTGGTACGATTTCGTATAGACCAAGGAATTCAAATTGTTTCCAAATTAGTACTGTCAAACCACCAACTACGATACCAGCGATACAGCCATGACGTGTCATGCGTTTCCAGAACAAGGAGAACAAGATAGCTGGACCAAAGGCAGCACCAAAGCCTGCCCATGCATAGGCAACCATGGTTAAGATGTAGCTATCTGGATCCATTGCCATATAGATGGCAATCAATGCTACGATAAGTACTACGATACGGCTTACTAGTACAAGCTCCTTATCGCCTGCTTTAGGATGAATAATATTTGCATAGAAGTCATTAGCAATAGCGGAAGCTGTTACTAACAATTGTGCAGAGGCAGTACTCATGATAGCTGCGAGTACTGCAGACCAGATGAGACCTGCTACAAATGGTGTAAAGAGACGCTCTGTCATGATAAGGAATACAGTTTCTGCATCAGTGCCTACCAATTTATCTGGCAACATATATACGTGACCAATGAGGCCAACTGCAATGGCTGCCATAAGGGATAAGATAACCCAAACCATGGCGATGTTTGTAGATTTCTTAAGCTCTTTAGCATCAGAGATAGCCATGAATCTTACGAGGATATGAGGTTGACCGAAGTAGCCAAGCCCCCAACCAAGAGAAGAAATCAAGCCAATAATCCAAGTGAACCAATCAGATGGATCACCGAATAGGCTAAGTCCTTGAGGAAACTCGTGTTGAATGAGTTGGAATGTTTCAATAGGACCACCCATAAACATGGCAGCTGTAATTGGTACCGCTAAGATAGCGAAGAACATCAATGCCCCTTGAATACAATCTGTCCAAGATACGGCGAGGAAGCCACCGAGGAATGTGTAGAATACGACGATACCCGCTGTAATAAATAGAGATACGGTGTAATCAAGACCAAAGATGGTGTTGAACAGTTTGCCACCTGCTACGAATCCTGATGATGTATAAATCAAGAAGAAAATCAAGATAAATAGGGCGGAGATAACGGCTACCGAATGAGATTGATCGTGGAAACGATTTTTCAAATAGTCCGGTAAAGTTAAACTGTCACTAGCTACCTCTGTATGGTTACGCAAGCGTCTAGAAACAAACTTCCAGTTTGCCCATGTGCCTAATGTGAGACCTACGGCAATCCATACACCAGAAATCCCTGTAGTATACGCTAGGCCAGGCACACCCATGAGCATCCAACCACTCATATCTGATGCTTCTGCACTAAGTGCTGTGATCCATGGTCCTAGTTGTCGGCCACCGAGAATGTAATCACCAATGCTGTTAGATTTCCTGTAATAGTAGACCCCGATATACATCATGAGTCCTAGGTATAAGGCAAAGGCGATGATAATCATTAAGTTGTCTTGTGTCATGCCTATATAAGACCTCCTTAGGTTGTAGTTCCATTCTATAGTATTATAAATAATTCCTATTGTACCATATATTAGTGCTTTAGAGTGTAAAAATTTGGTGAGATTGTATTGATTTCTATACGAATTTTAAGCATATACTTTCATCTTGGGCATTAGACCGTTAACCTATAAATCGTATATACTAATAAACCGAAAATACTCGAAATATGATAAAATAATAGAATGGAAAAATGACACGTGAAAGGAGGTACTCATGGATCAACAGGGGACAAGAAAACAAGAAAATCTAAAACAACCAGTTGTGACAAAACAACAAGCACTACGCATGCTAGAAACTTACTTTGGGTATACCTCCTTTAGACCGGCTCAAGAGGCTCCCATTGCCTCCTTATTACGCAATGAAGATGTAATTGGTATCATGCCGACGGGGGCAGGGAAATCTATTTGCTTTCAAATTCCGGCGCTCTGTAAGGTGGGGCTTACAATCGTATTTTCACCACTGATTTCTCTTATGAAAGACCAAGTAGATGGTCTATTAGTACAGAATATACCAGCGGCGCTTATCAATAGTACCCTTACGCAAGCGGAGTTTAATAAAACGATGTACGAAGTGCGTAGTGGTAAGATCAAACTCTTATATATTGCGCCGGAGCGACTAGGTTCTAATTTCTTCTGTAATGTGCTGCGAGCGTTGCCTATTGCTCAAGTCATTGTGGATGAGGCTCATTGTATCTCTGAGTGGGGTCATGACTTTAGACCGTCCTATCGTCTCATCGGTGAGTGGCTCAACTCACTACCGAAGCGTCCTATCGTAGGGGCTTTCACGGCGACGGCTACGAAATATGTAGAAAATGATATTAAAAAACTATTAGGATTAGACAAGGCAAATGTGTATGTAACGGGCTTTGATCGGCCTAATTTATCCTTCTCTGTTATCCGTACACCAAAGCGCATGGATTATGTAGTCCATTACGTGCGTCAACATGATAACGAAAATGGTATTATCTATTGTGCTACGCGCAAGGATGTAGATCGAGTGTATGAAAATCTAACCCGTGCAGGCATTAAGGTGGGCCATTATCATGGGGGGCTCAGCGATGAAGTACGCCGTGAGATGCAAAATGCTTATGCAGACGATAAACTGCAGGTTATGGTGGCTACTAATGCCTTTGGGATGGGCATAGATAAGAGTAATGTGCGCTATGTGCTGCACTACCAAATGCCGCGCAACATGGAGTCCTACTATCAAGAGGCGGGCCGTGCAGGACGCGATGGAGCTCCTGCAGAATGTATCTTGCTCTACAGTGGGCAGGATGTACAGGTTCATAAGTACTTGATTGAACAGTCCATCGAGACGCCTGAGCGACAAGAGGTGGAACTCCGCAAGTTACAGTCTATGATTGACTACTGTTTCTGTAGTAATTGTTTACGTAAATATATGCTTAACTATTTTGGTGAAAGTACCGTTTGGACTACTTGCGATAATTGTAGTTCCTGTAAAGGCTCCGGTGATAAGGTCAATGTAACAAAAGAGGCGAAGGCTATCTTCCGTGCTATTATGGGCACTGATGAGCGCTATGGTGCCACTATGATTACCTCTATCGTGCGCGGTGAGCGAACTGACCGCATTATGCGGGCAGGCCACGATGCACTCCCTGTATTTGGTTTACTAAGTAATGTAGACGAGAAATCTATTAAAGGGCTCATTCAACAATTTGTAGCTTCTGGTTATTTGCGTAGTTCTTCAGGTAAGTATCCTGTTCTATCCTTGACGGCTGGCGCTGAGGAGGTCCTCGGTGGGCATAAAGAGGTGGAGGAAATCAGACAACATGTGTCTGTACCATCTCGAACTAGTCGGTCTACGTCTACTACATTACGAGGAAAATCTAGTTCTGGGTCGGGTGGTTTATTTGAACATTTACGCCAACATCGCAAGCGCTTAGCCGAAAAGGCAGGGCTTCGACCATATCTTATCTTCCCTGATACAGTGCTTATTGACCTAGCCAATTTACGACCCACAACATTAGGTGAGTTTGGCAATGTTAAGGGCGTAGGGGAAGCAAAATTAAAAAAATATGGCCTCAGTTTTTTACAGGCTATTGCAGAATATAAAGGATAATAAATTTTACTGTATATATGGTAGTACTATGTATTTTTTAGTATGATAGTACTATATATTGTAAGATATAAGGTTAGTATTATTCGACGTGTTATACATAGATTTAGGGGGACATATGAGTCTAGCAGATACACAATACCTCGGTATTATTGAAAATATTTTAGAACATGGCACGTATGGTCAAAACCGTACCGGTGTTGCAACTTATAAATTGCCACATCAAATTATGCAATTTGACTTGCAAGAGGAATTCCCAATTTTAACTACAAAATTTGTAGCTTTCAAAACGGCGGTAAAAGAATTGTTATGGATTTGGCAAATGCAGTCTAACGATGTACGTAAATTACAAGAAATGAACGTGCGCGTATGGGATGAGTGGATGCGTGAAGATGGTACCATTGGTAAGGCCTATGGTTACCAAATTGCAAAGTACAAACAACTTGATAATCTCATCAAGACTATCAAGGAAGATCCTGATAGCCGTCGTATGATTGTCACTTTATGGAATATTGAAGATTTAGATGATATGGCATTGCAACCATGTGCGTATGAAACACTATGGGATGTAGCTGATGGACACTTGAACTGCATGCTCATCCAACGCAGTGGCGATATGGGCCTTGGCGTTCCGTTCAATACAGCTCAATATGCAGCGTTACAATGCATGATCGCCCAAGTAACAGATCTTAAACCTGGTAAATTTACTCATGTTATCAACAATGCTCATGTCTATGAAAACCATGTAGAAGCATTACGCGAGCAATTGGCGCGTCGTGATCAAGCGTTGCCAGCGCCGAAAATTATTGTGAATCCTGAAGTGAAAGACTTCTATGATTTCACACCAGAGGACGTTACATTAGATGGATATGAACATCTAGGTAAGTTGTCCATGACTGTTGCTGTATAGAACTGAGTTCATGTCCATTGCTAAATGGAATCATATGTATGACTGTTGCCATATAGTATTAACCGAAAGAGGCCGGTATGTTAGCATTAATTGTAGCCGTAGCACATAATCGTGTGATTGGTAAAGATAATACCTTAATTTGGCACTTGCCGAATGATTTGAAATTCTTTAAAGAAAAAACTACAGGTCATGTCATCATTATGGGCCGTAAGACCTTTGAAAGTTTGCCGTTCCTGTTGCCAAATCGTGAGCACTGGGTGATTACTCGTGATAAGGGCTTTGATGCGCCAGAAGGGGTCAAGATATTCCATAGTCCTGAAGCGGCTGCAGAAGCTGCACGTGCTCTTGATGCGGCCTATGTTATCGGTGGTGCTCAAGTATACGAGGCTTTCTTGCCTTACGTGGATACGATGTACATTACAGAGGTAGACCACGAATTTGAAGGGGATGCATTTTTCCCAGAGTTCTCAGAGGAGGCTTTCACCATTGAATCCGTAGTAGACGGCGCGGTGGATGAAAAGAACAAATATCCTCATCGTTTTGTAACCTATCGCAGAAAGGCATCTAAATGAGTGAAAGAATGTTTGCCATTATTGGCAGTGAATTAAATGTTAAGCCAAAGCAGGTGCAAGCTGCCGTAGAATTATTGGACGAAGGCAATACGGTGCCATTTATTGCGCGTTACCGTAAAGAAGTAACGGGCGAATTGCAAGATGAGCAATTGCGCACCATTGAAGAACGCATTAAATACTTGCGTAACTTGGAAACACGTCGCCAAGAAATCATTGCATCTATTACAGAGCAAGAAAAGATGACCGACGAGTTGATGAAGTCCTTAGAGGCCGCAACAAAGCTTCAAGAGTTAGAGGATCTCTATTTACCGTACCGTCCTAAGAAACGTACGCGCGCTATGATTGCCCGTGAACGAGGCTTAGAGCCGTTGGCGGAAATGATCCTTAACGATACAGTTACCTCTGGTGATCCTTTAGAAATTGCTAAAGAATTTGTAACAGAAGAGGTGTCAACACCAGAGGATGCTATTCAAGGTTCGTCTGATATCGTAGCGGAAATTGTTAGTGATAGTGCAGACTTCCGGGCGTACTTACGTAAAAAAATGTGGAACGAAGGCTTTATTCAGGCTGAGTTGACTGGTGATGAAGAGGTACAACAACAGTTCTTGCAATACGCAGAATATGCTGAACCGGTTCGTCAAATGCCATCTCACCGTATCTTGGCAGTTAATCGCGGTGAAAAATTAGGGGCTTTGAAATTAGCCCTTACTGTACCAGGTGATACGTATGTTGCGTACATGGTGCAAAAGTTAGAGAAAAATCCGAAATCCATATTCGCAGACTATAAAGCGGCTGCAGTAGCCGATGCGTACAAACGTCTAATTTTCCCTGCTCTAGAGCGTGATATACGCAATGAGTTGACGGAGAATGCAGATGAGCAAGCTATCAAGGTATTCGGTGTAAACCTTAAGAACCTATTATTGCAGCCACCTTTGGCAGGCCACGTTATCATGGGCCTTGACCCAGGTTACCGTACAGGTTGTAAGATGGCTATCATCGACCAACAAGGTAATGTGCTAGATTATGGTGCCTACTATTTAACGAATAGTGAAAAGCTTCGCAAAGAAGCTCAAAAGGTGTTGGCTGATAAAATCCGTAAGTTCAAAGTTACTCTCTTATCTATTGGTAATGGTACTGCATCCTACGAAACAGAGCAGTTTGCTTCTACCATGATTGAAGAGGAAAAATTAGATTGCCACTACATCATCACCAATGAAGCAGGCGCATCTGTATACTCGGCTTCTAAATTGGCTATCGATGAATTACCAGATTTAGACGTAACCATACGCGGTGCCGTATCCATTGCACGGCGTGTACAAGATCCATTGGCTGAATCTGTTAAGATTGATCCTAAATCTATCGGCGTAGGTCAATACCAACATGACGTAAACCAAAAACAATTGACCCATACCTTAGATCAAGTCGTTGAAACTGTAGTAAACCATGTTGGGGTAGAGCTCAATACGGCATCTCCTGCTATTTTGCAACATATTGCGGGCATCTCTAGCACGGTGGCTAAAAATATCGTTGCATATCGTCAAGAGAATGGTGTGTTTAAAAGCCGTAAAGAATTGTTGAAAGTACCTCGCTTAGGTCCTGCGGCGTTCACACAATGTGCCGGTTTCCTTCGCTTGCAACACGGTAAAAATCCATTAGATAATACATCTGTCCATCCTGAGTCTTATGAATTGGCAGAACGCATTATTGGTGAATTAGGTTTTACCTTGAAAGATTTACAAGACAAAGCGCAATTGGAAGCGTTACAAGTGAAATTACCGCTTGTTGATGCGGAAAAAATGGCCGCAAAACTTGATGCAGGCGTACCGACTGTACGAGATATCTTAGGGGCTTTGGCAAAACCAGGCCGTGACCCTCGTGAAGATTTGCCAGCACCGCTTACTAGAAAACATGTAGTAAGCCTTGAAGATATCAAGGTTGGTACTGTGGTAAAAGGTACAGTTCACAACGTAGTTGATTTTGGTGCCTTTGTAGACTTTGGTCTTAAAACTAATGGTCTTTTGCATCGCAGTGAACTCTGTAACAGTCGCCAACATCCATCTGATGTGCTGGCTGTAGGCGATATCATTGAAGCTCAAATTATTTCTGTTGATGTAAAACGTAATCGTATTGGTTTATCTGTAAAAGCATTACAACCAGAAAAGCCAAAGAATAACGATAATAACCGAAACAGAAATAACAACGGACAACGGCGAAACAACGATCGTAATAATAACCGAAACAATAATCGTAACAATAACCGTAACAATGGTGGTCGTCAAAACAATTAGTATCAATTGAATTATATTATTGAGAAATACTTTTGACTAAAAGTCATTGTACACAAAACCGCACTCTCTATGGATTTTGAGGGTGCGGTTTTTCTATATAACTTAAAACTATGTATAATAATGCAGAACAGATATATCGAAAATGATATATCTGATTGAAATATTTAGATATAAAGCGTATGATGAAATCACAGAGGAAATCTTCCTCAATCTATATTCCTACATAGGAGGTAATGCTATGAGCTTGAACCTTAAAGAAAGATATGGACTATTAATTAATAATGAATGGGTAGCCGCATCTGACGGCGCTGAATTTAATGTATATAACCCTGCTAATGGCGAACAACTCGCTATCTGTGCAGAGGCTACGAAAGACGATGTTGATAAAGCGGTAGACGCTGCAACAGAAGCTTTTAAAACTTGGAAAACAGTATCTCAAGTAGAGCGCGCTGATTACTTGTTAAAAATTGCTGAAGCTATTGATGCTCATAAAGAGTACTTGGCACAAGTTGAAACATATGACAATGGTAAACCAATCCGTGAAACTTTGAACGTAGATATTCCACTTGGTGCTGACCATTTCCGTTACTTCGCTGGCGTACTTCGTTCCGAAGAAGGGGCCGCACAAGTATTTGATGAAAATACTTTGAGCCTCATCGTTCGTGAACCGATTGGCGTTGTAGGTCAAGTCGTACCTTGGAACTTCCCATTCCTAATGGCCGCTTGGAAATTGGCACCAGCTCTTGCAGCAGGTTGTACAGTTGTTATCAAACCTTCTAGCCATACATCTCTTAGCCTTTTAGTATTAGGCGATATTTTGAAAGACATCTTGCCAGCAGGTGTTGTGAACATCGTAACTGGTAAAGGTTCTAAATCTGGTCAATATATCCTTGATCATCCTGGCTTCAGCAAACTTGCTTTCACAGGCTCTACAGAAGTAGGTCTTGATGTATATAAAGCAGCATCTGAACGTTTGATTCCTGCTACATTGGAATTAGGTGGTAAATCTGCGAATATCTTCTTTGAAGATGCAAACTGGAAACAAGCTCTTGATGGGGCAATGCTCGGCATCCTCTTCAACCAAGGTCAAGTATGTTGTGCAGGTTCCCGTATCTTCGTACAAGATACAATTTATGATAAATTTGTAGCTGAACTTTCCGCTTTATTTGATAAAGTAAAAGTTGGCTTGCCTTGGGAAGAATCTACACAACTAGGCTCCTTGATTTACGAAGATCAAGTTAAGAAAGTACTTAGCTATGTAGAACTTGCTAAAGAAGAAGGGGCTCGCATTGCAGCTGGTGGCGTACGCGTTACAGATGGTGAACTTGGTAAAGGTTGCTTCATTAGACCTACACTTATCGTAGATGCTACAAATGATATGCGCGTAGCTCGTGAAGAAATCTTCGGCCCTGTAGCTGTTGTAATCAAATTCCACAGCGAAGAAGAAGTGATCGAACAAGCTAATGACAGCTTATACGGTCTTGGCGGCGGCGTATTTACACAAAACCTTAACCGTGCAATCCGCGTAGCTCGAGCAATCGAAACAGGTCGTATGTGGGTAAATACATATAACTCCATCCCAGCAGGCGCACCATTCGGTGGTTACAAACAATCTGGTATCGGCCGTGAAACTCACAAAGTTATCCTTGAGCACTACACTCAAATGAAAAATATCATTATTAACTTGAGTGATAAACCATCTGGTTTCTACGACTTAGATTAATAAAATACAAATCTCCTATAAACTATAACAATGAGGCACCTCGAATGAGGTGCCTTTTTTGTGCTTAACAATAGCTTATTATCTGTGAAAGGATACAGTATGCTATAATTGTAGCCATATAAAATCGTGTTGTTTAGAGAGGGCCATTAGAAAATCAAACCCTAAGGCAATACTTAAGTAAATAGAGTAAATGCATAGTGAAGAATATTTGTACTAGATAAAAATAAGGAGTATCAAATTAATGAATCCTATTCCCATCAAAAAATTGTATAATCCCCAATATGATTTGTTATCTACTAGCGATAGAATGGAATTATTAAATAAGATTGGAAAAATATATAATTTAGAATTAATATGCTTTAAAGAATTTACTGCCTTTGGAAAATCCACATATACGGCGGTATATCGTTCACATGATGGCATAGAATTTGTATTTGTTCCTGGAGATACTGTTACGTTAGGGTTTGATTTTAAAAATAAACCATTTCAGGATATTTTTAATGATGAAAATTTAGCGGAGCTTGCCTATCCATTTGTCGAGGGATATGAAGAGGAAATCTTTAGTGAAGACGATGTTCAAACTAAGATTAGGGAAACACTAGAAGATGAAGAGGTACTATCCAACATAGAAACGTATTTTAAACATAATTTTACTCAAGAAGATGAGTTTGTAATCCATCCATTATTGGTACAAAAAGAGAATAGTGAAACTTGTTGGATACCTATTTCAGATGAGACACTCAGACAAAATAAAGAGTGGCAAAAGATGATAAAAAAAGCCGAGGAAAAAGGTGTTTCTGAAGTGATGGTGCACAATACTGTTTGTTTATATAAAACAGACGATAGCAATTGGTGTGGCAAACTTTATGAAGAAACCACATTTAAGAAGCTTTTACAGGATATAAAAGATAATAGATATTCTTTGCCTACACAAAGAGAGTGGGAGTATTTAGCTGGCAAGGGGTGTAGAACTATCTTTCCATGGGGAAACAATATAGATTTCTCTATGAATTTAAAGCATATGGAATGGATGGATAATGATGGAGATTATACGTTAGAAAAAGAAAACTTTTTTGGCCTTGTTATAGGTGACGATCCGTATTGTAGAGAAATTGTATATGATAATGATGTGTTTTCCTATAAAGGTGGAGACGGTGGCCGCAATATATGTGGAGGCTTAGGCGTTCTATGGGGCTATTTACCTGTTTCACCATACTTTCAAGATAGTGAAATGGTAATTGGCAATAATATAAATGGAGGATATGATTTCTTCAGACGAGTTATAAGGATTAATGACAATATGAAATGATGTTACATATAATAATTCTAAAATATCAAATGATAACGTCGTCTCATACGTAAAAGAGGTACACTAGAGGGTACCTCTTTTATTAATATTGGGATAAGCGGAATATTCTTCTATATTCTTGCGGTGCATCAGATCCATCAGCAGGTTTTATGATGACTCTAATATATATTTTTTCTTTGAAATCTGGATATGTTGCAGCATATTCTTTGCAGAATTGATCCATGCGATTGTAAAAGTTTATTACATCTTGATTTTGTATAGCCGAATAGGGGATAGGCATTTCAATATACAAAGAAGATGTATCATATGTGGCATAGGATAACTCCTCTGCCGTTAGATAGTTTTTCATTAATGGAAATGCTGTTATCAGCGGAATGTTGTTTGTCAGTATTCGATCAACTTGTGGTACAACAGGTGCAGAGGTGTGCATGACTTCAGATATTTCAATTGGTATTTGGGGATACTTGTCAAAGGTGACTTGCCATCTATTGTTCCTATGAGATTCCAAGTGATATGTTAGGTTAGGATAATTCTTATTTATATATTGTTGTACCTCATCTTCACTATAATGTGATAGAAGATGACAACCCGTTGTTAGTATGAGGGATAGTATAATCAATGGTAGTAATACAAATCTTTTAAGAGTAAATGGTTTCATTGGTATTCCTTTTATACTACTTTAGAATGTTCAGTAAATTGTAATTCCTTAACAGGCATTGCTTAATTATTGGCGGTATTTTGAAGTACGTTCTTTTAATCATATTATACCTAAAATATATTTTTACTTATATAGTTGATTAATACCATACAATTCTCCAATAAACTATAACAAAGCGGCACCTCAAATGAGGTCCTTTTTTGTGCATAATATAGGAAATCAGTATCTTATAAGTGTAGATCTGCCGTGTGCTATAATAAAGAACATCTAAGAATGTATTGTAAAAGAGACTGGTGAAGAATGAAAAAACTTGAAATGTTAGGATATATTTGGATTTTCACATCTATATCGTTATGTATAGGGTTATATAAACTTGAGCTTAGTAAACGTGTCATTGATGAAGAGTATGAATATATCAAAAGCCATAGAGCTTTTGGTAATTTAACCAAGTATTTAACAATAATTGCAATTGTAAGTATATTGCTATTAAACCTTAACTTTTTAGTCTATAAAGATTATGAGTTTATGTCACGATTTGGAGGGGCTTGGGGATTCTTTCTACTTTTTATAATGTGTACAGGATTTTTTCAAAAGCGAGACAGTTTGTATTATAAACGTGGGATTATTGCTATTGCTTCAATATTATTCGGTGCTGTAGGCTCTGCTTATGCGTTTAAAGATATATTCTTTAAGTAGTAAAGAGAAAGATTGAATACAAGAAAAGTATCGTCGATGAAAAATGAGGTAAAAGATGAGTAGGTTAACAATATTAGGTAGTACGTTTGTTTTTGCATCTATCATATCGGGAATAGCCTTATATAAACTTGAAATTCGTAAGACTTCAATTAATGAAGAGTATGAATACATAAAAAAACATAGAGTTTTTGGTAGTTTAACAAAATATTTGTCTATTATTTCTCTTATAAGTTTAGCTCTACTGATTCTTAAAATTATAATTGATAGAGATTATACAGTAATTGTGAGTTATGGAAGTGTTTGGACTATTTTTACACTTGTTACACTGTGCACAGGATATTTTCAAAAAAGAGATAGTATATATTACAATCGTGGACTCATTGCCGTATTTTCGATGCTGATGTTTATTACTGTTTGCATCTATGCGTTTAGGAAGGTATTATTCTAAATAAAAAATATATATTGTTTTATTATCTTAGACTAATAATATAGAATTCTTCAATAAACCATAATAAGAAGGCACCTCCTTCGAGGTGCCTTTTTTGTGCATAATCTAGAAGATCAGTATCTAATAAGTGTGGAGCTGCCGTATGCTATAATTAAGAACATTTAAGAGTGTATTGTAAAAGAGACTGGTGAAAATGATTAAAGGAGAGTATAAACCATGATTCATTTAGATTATCTATTAGTTATAGGAATATTACTTAGCATTTTACTCTTTCTTTTGGTTGGAGTCTTTTATTATAATAAAACCAAACTTTTAAAGGGACTCAATATTTGGTTCTTAATAATACTTAGCGCTCTTTTGAGTTATTTATTATATCCCTTATATGAACTGACAGATTATAGAGAAGAATTTACGCCAATCGTTATAATCGCTGCGATAATCATTAAAATAATTATCAATTTATCTATATTTATGATAGCTGAGAGAATAACAACGAAATGGATTTCTAAATTAATTTTGATTCTATGGGTTGTTCTTGTTGAATGTTTGTATATGCCTATTCATTTATCATACCTTGTTTTCCTTTGTGTGTCAGGTGGAATCGTTTTAATGGAACATTTTAGGGCGAGAAGAAAACAAATTTAGTTTAGATTCAGAATTACTCTTATAGCGCTCACTTTTAAAATATGATATACTATTCTAACGCGCATAATTCGTGCGCGATAGGAGGAAACACATTTAGATGTTAGAAAAATTTGAACAATTAATGATTAGCGAACCTGTTCTAAGAGCGTTAAACGATATGGGCTTTGAAGAGCCTACGCCAATTCAACAGGAAGCTATCCCAGTAGCCATGAGCGGTAAAGACATGATCGGTCAAGCTCAAACAGGTACTGGTAAGACAGCAGCATTTGGCTTGCCTGTATTGGAACGCGTAGACGGGAATGAGCGTCACGTTCAAGTAGTTATTTTATCCCCTACACGAGAATTAGCTATCCAAGTAGCTGAAGAGCTTAACAAAATGGCTCAATACACGAATATCACAGCACTACCTATCTATGGTGGTCAAGATATTAATCGTCAGTTCCGTGCCTTGAAAAAAAATCCACAAATCATCGTTGCCACTCCAGGCCGATTGATGGACCATATGGATCGTGGTTCTATCAACTTTGACCATGTGAAAGTTGTGGTATTGGACGAAGCCGACGAAATGTTAAACATGGGCTTTGTTGATGATATCAATAAAATCTTGGGTGCTATCCCAGAAGACCATCAAACATTGTTGTTCTCTGCAACTATGCCTAAAGCTATCCAACAATTAGCTGAAACATATTTGACAGAGCCAACATTGATTCGTATGAAACCGACTCAAGTTACGATGGACTTAATTGAACAATATTATATCGAAGTGCAAGATCGTCAAAAATTCGATGTTCTTTGCCGCTTGTTCGATATCCAAACACCTGAACTTGCTATTATCTTCACACGTACAAAACGTCGTGTTGATGAAGTAACTGAAGGTCTTAAAAAGCGTGGTTACATGGCGGAAGGCATCCATGGCGATTTGTCTCAACAAAAACGGGACAGCGTAATTCGTCAATTCCGCGAAGGTACCATCGATATTCTCGTGGCTACTGATGTGGCAGCTCGTGGTCTTGATATTTCTGGCGTATCTCACGTATATAACTATGATATGCCTCAAGATCCTGAAAGCTACACGCACCGCGTAGGTCGTACAGGTCGTGCCGGTAAAGCTGGTCAAGCTTTCACGTTTGTTATCCCTCGTGAAATGGAGCATTTACATGCTATCGAACGTTTAACAAAACGTAAAATCGCACGCCGCCGTGCACCTTCCTTAGGTGAAGTTCTTGAAGGTCAACAACGTTTGGCAATTGAAAGCCTCGTTGAAATGACAGATAATTTAGAAGCATTAGCGCCATTCAAATCTAGTGCAGAGGAATTGTTGAATGATACAGATTCCGTAACATTGTTGGCAGCAGCTCTTAAATTGTTAACAAAAGAGCCAGATACAACTCCTGTAAATATTACAGAAGAAAAACCATTGCGCGTACGCCGTCGTCGTGAAGGTGGCCGTAGTGACCGCCGCCGTGGTGACCGTCGTAGAGATGGTGATCGCCGTCGTGACGGAGATCGTCGTCGTGATGATCGTTCTCGTCGCAGTCGCGATGACCGTAGAGGTGAACGTCGTGATGACCGTCGCAGAGATGATCGTAGATCTGATCGTCCACGTGGTGATAGAAAACCTCGTCATCAAGGTGAAGGTTTCAAACCTTACTTTAAAGACTAATAGAATGTGGATTGCTTTCGGGCAATCCACATTTTTTATTACTTAATAGTTAATACTATCTATCTTGATAAGTGTTGAGAATTCTGTTATAATAGATAATAATTATTTCTTGTGAATGGCCGATAATGGTCGATGCCTTATAGATTTCCAAGTGGAGAAAGGTAGAGTAGAGTATTATGGATATCGCACAAATTCTGCGTAGCCAAGGGTTTAAAGTAACCCCACAACGTATTGCGATTTATGATGCCTTGCGTGGTCATCATGATCATCCAACAGCAGAAATGTTGTATCATACGTTGCGTCCAGAACATCCAAGCATGAGCTTGGCAACTGTGTACAAGACAATGGAGATTTTTGAGAAAATCGGTCTTGTAAAAATTTTAGAAGTTGGTGATGAGCGCGCTCATTACGATTGGGACACACAAGCTCATTCCCATATCCGTTGCATCCGTTGCAACAAGGTAGAGGATATGATGGGCATTGATTTACAAGCTATCAAAACAATTGCTGATCAAGGTAGCGAGTATCAAATCACAGGTCAACATATTACCTTTGAAGGTGTATGCCCTGAGTGTGCTAAAAAAGAAAGTCATTAATACATAACCCCTGTCGCGAAGGGCTCCTTCACGGTAGGGGTTATATTAGTTATATATGTCTTCTATTCATTAGGCTTTTGGAATAGATGTAAGCGTAATAGAATAGATATTAGAATTGAGTATTTTAGAATTTTAGAATTATATAAATATAAAGGAGTATTATGTTTGTCATCGGCAGTCACTTATCAATTAGCAAAGGTTATTTAAATATGGGGAAGGAAGCTACCAAAATTGGGGGCAATACATTCCAATACTTCACGCGGAATCCTCGTGGTGGTAGTATGCGTGCCCTTGATGTAGAGGATATGAATAGCTTGAGTGCGTATATGAAAGAACATAACTTTGGCACCTTATTAGCTCATGCGCCTTACACGTATAATCCATGTGCAGCTAAGGAAGATTTGCGCGCTTTTGCAAAGCAAGCCATGATAGAAGACCTAGAGCGTATGGAATATTTACCAGGCCAAATGTATAACTTTCACCCAGGCAGTCATGTAAAGCAAGGTGTAGACCAAGGTATCGAATACATCGTGGAGTGCTTGAATGAAATCTTATTCCCAGGCATGAAAACAACAGTTCTTTTAGAAGTCATGGCTGGTAAGGGCACAGAAATTGGCTCTCGCTTTGAAGAAATCGCTCGCATTATTGACGGTGTAAAATTAAAAGAATACATGGGCGTATGTGTTGATACATGCCATATCCACGAAGGTGGTTATGATATCGTCAATAATCTTGATGGTGTTATTGATGAGTTTGACCGTATTGTAGGCTTAGACCGTTTAAAAGCTATTCACTTGAATGACTCTAAAAATCCTATGGGCGCTCATAAAGATCGGCACGAAAAAATTGGGGAAGGTCACATCGGTATCGATGCCATCGCTCGCATTGTGACACATCCTAAATTGACGAACTTGCCGTTCTATTTAGAAACGCCAAACGAATTAGATGGGTATGCAAAAGAAATTGCTATGTTGCGCTCTATTGTAGAGAATCAATAATTAAGCTAAAACACAGTCTTAGTTATATAATTATTTATATAACTACATTCAGATAAGGTATAGGGAGAGCTGGAAAGGGGGATAAAATGCGTTTTTTACATACTGCTGATTGGCATTTAGGACGTATTTTTTATGGTCAGTATTTAACAGATGACCAAGCTCATGTGCTGGAGAATCAGTTCTTTTCTATTTTGAAAGATGAAAAAATTGACGGCATATTATTAGCCGGGGACGTATTTGATAGAGCGGTACCTCCTATTGAAGCTATTGAGTTATGGGATTCCATCATTACCCGTCTCGCTATGGATTATAAGGTACCACTCTTCGTGGTAAGTGGTAATCATGATGGGGCTGAACGCCTTGAAGTGGGGCGCTCTATGTTGAGTCAATCAGGAATCCATATTTGGGGATCCCCTCATCATGCATTACAACCCTTTGAATTTGAAGGTGTTGATGGTAAAGTGGCCATTTGCCCTATGCCCTTTAGCGAGCCTCGTCGCATAGGGGATGCATTAGGGTTAGGTTTTGCTACCCCTTCTTTGGAAACGACTCAATATTTAAAGAATGTGGGAGAAACTGAATCTAAGATTAAAGCAAAATCTAAGCGGTCTAAATCTAAAAAAGCATCTGTAGATGTTGTTGAGGACTCTTTATTTGCTGGTGTTGATATGGTAGACGAAAAAACTGCTGCTATAGAAACATCTAAGGGTGTAACACAAGATTTGGTCGCTCATAATGAAAGTGATCTCAATCTACATAATTACGACCAAATGTATCAGGCTTGGAGCAACCATTTACGCAATCAAGTGCCAAAGGGGATGCGCAGTATTGCTATTAGTCATGCCTTTGTAATGGGCGGTGATGTAGGTGGCTCTGAACGTACCTTATCTATCGGTGGTAGTGAACAAGTAAGTCCACAAGTCTTTAAAGACTTTCACTATATAGCCCTTGGCCATTTGCATGGGCCTCAGCGAATGGGGGCAGACTATATTCGTTATAGCGGATCGCCATTAAAGTATTCCTTTGATGAGCATACGCAGAAGAAATCTTTTACCATCGTTGATATGGATGCAAAAGGTAACGTAGATATTAGCACCATTCCTGTAGAAGCGAAGCGAGATGTAGTTATTTTAGAAGGTTACTTTGAAGACCTCCTAAATAATAAAGAATTACAAGCTAAGCATAAAGATGATTACGTGCAGGCTCGATTGCTTGATACGATGCCTATAATGGATGGGATGGCTAAGCTGCGCCAAGTGTATCATCGATGCATGACTATTGATTTAGTAGGTCGCGTGGCAACTCCTATGGCAGATATGGATGAAGCCGTTTTTAAAGAGTTAAACGAACGCGAATTATTTAATCAGTTTGCTGAAACCGTGTGGAAAGAGCCATTAACAGAGCGTGAGCAACAATACATTAACTCTGTATGGGATCGAATTCTAAAGGAGGACTAAATGAAGCCTATATCTTTAACTATAGAAGCCTTTGGTCCGTACCGCGATTCGGTTACCTTGGACTTTAATGAGCTCCAAAACCATTCCATGTTCCTCATCTCTGGTCCTACAGGGGCGGGAAAAACATCCATACTAGATGCGATGGTGTATGCCTTGTATGGTGAGCCTAGTGGAGAGGTGCGCAAAACAGATGCTATCCGTAGTGATTTTGCAGAACCTCAGCGTATGACTCGCGTAGATTTTTCCTTTGCTATCGGTGAGGCTCAGTATCGTGTTGAACGATTGCCAAAACAATTGGTAGCTAAAAAACGTGGTACAGGTATGCGTGAGCAGAATGCTAGTGCTACTGTATACGAAATGAAAGATGGGGAGTGGAAAGTTATTGCTACCTCTGCCGCTGCTATTCGTGATACGATTCAACGAATTATAGGTTTTCGTAAAGATCAATTCTTACAAGTAGTACTTTTGCCGCAAGGGGAGTTTAGAAAATTATTAGTAGCCTCCACCAGTGAACGAGAGGAGTTATTACATACACTCTTTAGAACTGAGTTATATCGAAGATTACAGGATGCCCTAAAATCTGCTTATGATGAGGCAAAATCTGGTATTGAAGAAAATGTAACAAAACAATCTGCATTACTGCAATCTATTCCGCATGATGAAAAAATCCCTGTATTAACTATTGAGCATGTACGAGAGCTTTTGAAAGATAGAGAACCTCATCGTGATACGCTTGTTGTTGAACGTGATAAAGCTGTAGCTGTAGTGGACCAGTTCAATACATTGCGTAATGAGTGGGCCTTATATAATCAGGTACAACAATCTCTTATTGAGGCTACGAATAAATTAGACTTGGTAAAAGGAAGAGAAAAGGAGCGGTCTAGTTTAAATGAAAAGGTTCAGTTCCTCACAGGTTTAACACCAAGCTATGAATTATATAAACAACTTGGTGATAAACAGGCTGTATTAAAAACTTTGGAAACATCACTTTCAGATGCAAAAAAAAGTGTAGACGCTGCAACTCAACATGAGTCTAAATGTACAGAGGATTATGAAGTGTTAGCATCTCACGCTGAAACTATACAAGCTAAGAGGACTACGTTGGCGCAACTACGACAACAGTCAGAGAAATTTGATGAGTTAGCACTGCTAAATCAGGAATTGAGCACATTAAATAGCCAGTTAGAAACACAAGACCGTGAGAAAAGTGAAGCTAAGTTGCAGGCTCAGCACAAGCTAGTAGCTGATTTAGAGGCCGAGTTAGTTGAAGTGAGAAAACAGTTTCAAGCTAATAGTAAAGCCTTAGAGTCTATTCCTCACATCCAAGAGCAGTTGAGCCAGTTGCAACGATATTCTGAATTGTTAGCAGAGAAACAAAAGGCTCAAAACGATATTAGTGCTAAGGAGGGTTCTTTAGCGACTCTAGATGAATCTGTAAAGAACTCAACGGTACAGCTTGAACGTTTAGAACATTTGATGGCAGAAGGGCGTGCCTTTGAACTCGTTCATTTAGTTAAAGATAACGAACCTTGTCCAGTATGCGGCTCTACAGAACATCCACAGTTAGCATCCAAGCCCGAGTTATATCCCACTAAAGAGGAGATAGAAGAGGCTCGTGCGATACGTGATGCAGAATTACAAAAACAGGCTAGTGAAATTGGTCAGAAAGAAACGTTAGCTCTTCGTTTACATGAGTTAGATCAGCAAATTAAAGACCAAGTTTCTCACTTGAAGTCATCTATTGAGGGCTTTTCAGAAGAGGCTTTTGCTTCTATTCAACATGACTTGTTATCCGAAATGGAGCAGCTTACAAGCTTGCGTAGCGATACTGAGCAGCTGAGCAACACTATAGCTACTAATGAGGATGAACTGAGTGCGGCCAAAGATACACTAGCGAAATTGGAGACGGCTCATAAGGAATTACTTGATAACTTGCACAATTTAGAGGTTCAGATTAGTACTGTACAGGCTAAGATTGATGCTCTTTCTGAAAGCTTGCCAACTACGGATGTAGCTGCATGGCATAAACAGATCGAATCATTAGAGACTGAAATTAACATATACGATGAGCAGTTGAAGGTTTGTAAGTCAAGTCTAGATGCCGCTAAAGAGCAGCTCAACGCTAAACGGGGACGTTTAGAAATCTTATTTGCACAAGTGCAGGAAGAAACAAAAAATCTTGATGGATTTTACCAAGAATATGTAAAATCATTACAATCAATTTCTGTATCTGAAGATGACTTTATAGATGCACTAGGTGATTATAAGGCCTTAGATGCGTTTAGAACTGAGCTACATGCATTAGATGAGGCTTTTAGTACAGCTCAAGCTGTATATGATGCGGCTTTGAAACATGCCCAGTCTGTAATAGAACCAAGTAATACGGTTTCTGACGAAGTATATGATACGGCCGTAGAGAAACGTGATAATTTAGTAGGTTCTCTTGCGGCTTGGGATAAAGAAACAAAACATATTAAAACCACATTAGCATCATTAGAAGAACTGGAAAAGGCTATGGGCGAAGCTCGTGAGGAAATCACTTTCTTAAGCCGTCTTAACGACTTAGCCAATGGCGGTGAACAAGGCTTTAAAAATGTAACCTTTGAACGATATGTGCTAGGTGCTATTTTAGATGAAGTTGTGTATGCCGCCAATTTACGACTTCAAAAGATGAGTCGTAGTCGATATTCCTTGGAGCGGTCTGACTATACTGGTGGTGGTCGTGGCAAACAAGGCCTTGATTTGGCCGTTATGGATGCTTTCACAGGTCAGTCAAGACCGGCGAACACCTTGTCTGGTGGTGAAACCTTTTTGGCATCGATGGCTCTTGCCCTAGGTCTTGCGGATGTCATTCAAAGTTATGCAGGTGGTATTCATATGGATACGATGTTCATCGACGAAGGCTTTGGTACTTTAGATCTAGATACATTAGAACTTGCCATGGAAACATTGGTACAATTACAATCTTCTGGACGCCTCATCGGCATGATTTCTCATGTACCTGAATTAAAGACTCGTATACCTGCCCACTTAGAGGTCACACGTGGTGATGATGGCAGTACAGCAAAATTTGTGATTAACTAGCTATAGAATTGCCAAATGTGATACTATTAAAAGAGGAGAATTCCTACAAAAACATACTGGAATTAATTAAGGAGGTCCTATGAAATTTTCATTTGCTCACAATAATATAAATGTTAAGGATCTTGATAAAAGTTTAGCTTTCTATAAAGAGGCTTTATTACTTGAGGAATCTCGCCGCTTGGAAGATCCAAGTGGTGCTTTCATCCTTGTATATTTAAAAAGTCCATATACAGCGCATGAGCTAGAACTTACTTGGTTGCGTGACTGGGATCGCCCTTATAATTTGGGTGACAATGAATTCCACTTGGCATTTTATGTAGATGACTATGAAGCAGCTCTTAAAAAACACAAAGAGATGGACGTTGTAGCCTACGAAAATGCTGATATGGGAATTTACTTCATTGCCGATCCAGACGGTTATTGGACAGAAATCATTCCGGCGGGTAAATATTAATGGAATATATGTTAACTCGTTTAGAATGGTTAGTTGGACCAGATAAAATCCAAACCTTAAAGAATACATCTGTGGCTCTCTTTGGTGTCGGTGGTGTAGGCGGTGGAGCTCTTGAGGCTCTAGTACGTGCAGGGGTTGGGCGGATCGTTCTTATCGATGGAGACTCTATAGCACCTAGTAATTTGAACCGCCAAATGATTACAACTCACGACACGATTGGTGAGCGTAAGGTAGAGGTAGCAAAGGCGCGAGCTCTTTCTATTAATCCGGATGTGGTGATAGAGACTCATGATATTATGTATACAGAGGAAAGTTACCCTGGATTCATTCAAAGCTTACACGTTGATTATGTTATCGATGCTATTGATATGGTAACGGCAAAACTAAATATTATTGAGGTTTGTCAACGTGAAAGTATCCCCGTTATTTCTTGTATGGGCGGCGGTAATCGCTTTTACCCGGAAAAACTTATGATTGCTGATATCAATAAGTCTCATACATGTCCTCTGGCGCGTGTTATGCGTCGGGAGTTAAAAAAACGGGGCATAAAAAAACAATTAGTTTTATTTTCTACAGAAAAACCGACAAAGCCACAGTTCCGTGGGGACGCAACAAGTCCTGGAACATGTAGTTTTGTGCCACCAGTGGCAGGTTTTATATTAGCAGCACATGTGTTGCGTACAATTTTGGAGGTACCTGAACAATGAAAAAAGCAAAAATCCATATGGCTGACGGCGGCGATATTGTAATTGAATTATTTGATAAAGAAGCTCCTGGCACAGTACAAAACTTCATTGATTTGATCAATAAAGGTTTCTACAATGGTCTTCGTTTCCACCGTGTAATTCCTGGTTTCGTAGCTCAAGGTGGTTGCCCTAATGGCAATGGTACAGGTGGTCCTGGCTACACAATTAAAGATGAATTGATTGGTAACCCACACAAACACGAACGTGGTGCATTGTCTATGGCTCACCGTGGTCCTAATACTGGTGGTAGCCAATTCTTTATCGTATACGAACCACAACCTCATTTGGATGGTGTACATACAGTATTTGGTAAAGTAATCGAAGGTATGGACGTAGTTGATGGTATCCATCAAGGTGCTATCATGGAAACTGTTGAAGTAATCGAAGGTTAATCTCATGAATGATGTATCTATTAAACATCCGGAATGGCTATATATTGATGTAGACGGAAAGACATCATATGGGTATGACCAAGAGTGGTTCACAGATGAGTGGCAACGCCTGTCTGGTTGTGGTCCTACATCGGCATCACAAGTTTTGAGTTATTCGCTATTTAGGGATGGCTTATTAGATTTAGAAACCACATCCGATCAAACGCTTGCTTTAGAACGGATGAACTTAGTTTGGAAATATGTAAAGCCACGCTTTGGTGGTGGTGTTTATAAAACGCAATGGATGGAACGAGGCCTAGTTCGTTTATTAGACGACGAAGGCTTGTCATATGATGTACATATGTTAAATGTGTCTCCTTTCTGTGCTTCTCGTGTAGAGGTAGAGGCAGCAGCTCAGTTTATTCATGATGCATTGGCACAAGATGTGCCTGTGGCGTTTTTGAATCGTCATAAGGGCAAGGAAAAGGCTCTTTATACATGGCATTGGGTTCCAATTCACAAGATTTTTAGAGATGGCGATGATATTCGTTGTGGCATCTTTGATGAAGGTGAAATCCGTGATTTTTCATTAGCGAATTGGATGAAAGATACCATTTTAGGTGGCGGTTTCTGTTATATTAGCCGTAAAGGTTAAGTAATAGAGCAATTAAAGTAATATACATACGCATCGCAATAACCTGCGGTGCGTATTGTAGTATAAAAGTAGGAGGTACTACATGAGTCAATGGATTACAGAGGAACAAACTCCTCATTTACGTCTCAGCGCTGAAGCAGAAGAAGTATTATATTCAGGTGAATCTGAGTTCCAAAAAATTGAAGTATTTAAATCTAAAGAGTATGGTACAATGCTCGCATTAGATGGCGTATTCCAAACATCTGAACGTGAAGAGTTCATCTACCATGAAATGATGAGTCATGTTCCATTATTCTTACATCCAAATCCTGAACGAGTACTGATCATTGGTGGCGGTGATGGTGGCGTAGCTAGAGAATGTGTACGTCACGACTGTGTAAAAGAAGTAACAATGGTTGAAATCGATGGCAAGGTAGTAGAGTTGGCAAAACAATATTTACCAACTATTGCTAAAGCTATGATTGAAAACAATCCAAAATTAACTGTAAAAATTGGTGATGGCATTGGTTTCATGGCAGAAGCAGAAGATTACTATGATGTAATTATCGTAGACTGCTCTGATCCAATCGGTCCTGGTGAAGGTTTGTTTACTGAAGAGTTCTATAAGAATACATTAAAAGCTCTTAAAAAAGATGGCTTATTTGTACAACAAACAGAATCTCCTATGTTGCATCAACCGCTTGTTGAAAAAGTGTTTGGTTACGTAAATAATCACTTCCCAATTGCACGTTTGTATACTGCATTTATTCCGATTTATCCTGCAGGTATGCATTGCTTCACATTGGGTTCCAAAACATTTGACCCATTAACATGGACACCAAATCGTGAACAAAACTTTGAAACTAAGTACTATAATGCTGAAATTCAAAAAGCTGCATTTGCTTTGCCAAATTTTGTAAAAAACTATTTGCCAACTAAGTAAATAATATGTATAATAGGGGAGCACCATTCGTAAGGTATAACTTATGAATGTGCTTCCTTATTTTTCTGAGGAGAAAGAGTTTATATTAGGGATAACACACTTTTTCATTTTATTTGTAAAAGTTAAATGAAATTGAGAAAAAGGTGTTGACACAAATCTCTAGAACAGATATAATTCTCTTTGTTACGAAGACAACGTCTTCGATACCTACAAGGTGGTGGGTATGGTGAAGCGGTTAACACGGCGGATTGTGGCTCCGTTACGCGTGGGTTCGATCCCCACTACTCACCCCATAACCTACACATCATAATCACTGTAGGGGTGTCGCCAAGTGGTAAGGCAACGGACTTTGACTCCGTTATGCGCTGGTTCGATCCCAGCCACCCCTGCCAACATGACTCACTAGCTCAGTTGGCAGAGCACCTGACTTTTAATCAGGGTGTCCCGCGTTCGAGTCGCGGGTGAGTCACCAAATTAAAACTCACAAACTTCGGTTTGTGAGTTTTCTATCTCTATTCATAGGGTATTTGGTTATGATTGTATGTATAAAATCAATCAAAAATAAGTTGAAAAAATCTTTGAAAAAGAGGTTGACGATTTAAGATTAGATTGATATACTATACAAGTCGTTAGGGCAACAACCTAACGTAACAGATCTTTGAAAACTGAACAATGATAGGTAATCAATCAATACGATTGAACATATGCCAGAGTGCGGGTTTTGACATAGTCAAAACCAACCATAATTCAAAGTTACTTAAATGTAACGACAACAAATAAAATGAGCTATTCAAATAGCTTCAAGATATCTTGGAGAGTTTGATCCTGGCTCAGGACGAACGCTGGCGGCGTGCTTAACACATGCAAGTCGAACGAAGAGCGATGGAAGCTTGCTTCTATCAATCTT